>AZIJ01023181.1_pt1 | contig 12667 bp, 9 predicted proteins | sample 359151 | NCBI WGS metagenome assembly AZIJ01 (sample SAMN02429718, study PRJNA222666) | marine sediment metagenome | biome: Sediment sample; isolation source: enrichment culture of sample MGS-ElMAX(UA) from oil contaminated site at the... | place: Egypt: El Max | collected 2013-01-23 | depth 9.22 m m | reverse complement strand
AGACACGGCGCGCGGCGGCGAGGATCGAGCTGCGCTTGTGGCCGCGCAGATCCTCGCGGCGCTTTTCGGCGAGCTTGCCTGCAGGTGCGCTCATGGAATACCGGCTCCTTCGCGAGGTTACGACCCGGCTCGACTCACGACTTTATTGAACATATATCGATATTTTGAACAATGTTCAAATTTGTTGACGGAAAAGGGCAGCACGGTATCTGCCGGGCCGCCCGTAATCCCTGACTTGCGCCGGATGACAGCTGACGAGAGAGGTGCGAACTAACCCGCCACGCTCTTCAGGAAATCGTCCATGCGCTTGTTGGCGGCGGCGGCAAGCGCGCCGGGGAACGCGATGAAACCATGCGCCCCACCGGGGAAGACAGCGAGTTCCGCCTCGTTGCCCGCGGCGATCCAGCGCGAATACATAAAGAGGCTGTCATCCAGCAGCGCATCGCGCGTGCCGATGGTGAAGAGGGCGGGCGGCATGTCATGCAGGCGCGCATAGAGCGGCGAAATATCCGGGTCGCGCCGATCGAGATGCGGCGGCAGGAAGGCGTCGCTGAATTTCTCGATATCGATGGTGCGCAGGATCAGCCGCTCATTGCCAAAGGCGCGCTGGCTCGGCGTCATCGACATATCGAAGGCGCCGAAGACGAGGTTCGCGCCCTTGAAATCCGTGAAGCCGTGGCGGTCGCGCATGCGCAGCAGCGTGACGGCGGAGAGATGCCCGCCCGCGGATTCACCGCCGATGGTGAGGATGTCCGTGCCGAATTCCGTCTCCGCGTTTTTGGCAAGCCAGATCGCTGCCGCCTCGCAATCGTCCGCAGCCGCGGGATAAGGATTTTCGGGCGCGAGGCGATATTCGACGCTGACACAGGCAAGCCCCGTATTGTCGGCAATGCGCTCCAGCATGGGATCTTGCTGATCGGCGCCGCCAAGCACCCAGCCGCCACCATGAATATGGAGGTAGACGCCTTTGGGGCTTGTCTCCGGGGCGATGACGCGGAGCGTAACCTTGCTCCCCTTGCCGTCGATCTCGATTTCCCTCGCGCGGGGCGACTTCGGCGCAAGGGGGAACGCCCCTTCGCCGCGTGCGCGCTCATCGCGGAAGGCCTGCACACCCACCTCCCACCATTCGGGCAGATCCTTCATGGCGCCAATGATGAGATCGTTGATGCCTTTCGTTTCATCGGAGATGGCATCGTCGGTGAAAAGCTTCGGATCGAACGGATTGCTGCCTGACATGGTTCCAGAGTCCCTCGTAGCGGATTTGTTTTTCGTTGAAATGAAGTAGAGCGGAAATCGGCGGGACCGTCTACGAGACGCGCCAGTCTCAATGATCGGCGTCTGCATCCATACGGGAGGTCGCTTCGAGTTTCAGGCGGCGGTTGTGGACGGCGAGCGCGCCTTCGAAAAGCGCCTCTTCCCTGTTCTGATTTTGGGGAGGGAGAATAGCGCTCAAACGGCGGCGGTGTAAGGCGGGGCGGGGTCGTATTGCATGGCGAGCTGGGTGAGCCGGGCGTGGTCTTGCCCATGCATCTGGCCGACAAGCCAGAGCGCCATGTCGATGCCCGCCGAAACGCCCGCCGCGGTGACGACATTGCCGTCGCGGACATAGCGGATATTCTCAAGCACGGCGGCCGCCTCGCCACGCTCGCGAAGAGCCGTGATGAAGCCCCAATGTGTCGTCACTCGCTTGCCTTTTGCCGGCCCCGCCGCGCAGAGAAGCATCGCGCCCGTGCAGACGCTCGTTACCCATTCGCATGTCTCCGCCGTCTTCGCGATCCATGCGAGCAATGCCTCATTGCCAACTTCGCGGCGCGTACCCACGCCGCCCGGAACGAGAAGGATGTCGAGGGGCTCCGCATCCGCCATCGAGGCATGGGCTGCGACCGTCATGCCCTTGGCGCCCGTGACCGCTCTGCCCGTCTCGGTGATCAGCGTCACGCGGTCCGGGCCCTCGCGACCCTCACGGCCATGCATCTCGTTCGACATGGTGAAGACCTCATAGGGCCCGACGAAATCGAGTTCCTCGACACCATCGAAGATCAGGATGCCGATGTTGCGGGTCTTTTCGCCATGGGCAGTCATGTGTGTGCATCCTTTGCCAGGGATGAAGAACGTGGCGTACCGGATGTTTGCGGCACGGTGACAGGATCGCGATGAGCGGTACGGAAACGCTCGCGGTAACGGCCCGGCGTAACACCAAGATGACGAATGAAAGCACGGCGCATGCGCTCGGCAGCGCCGAAGCCTGCTTCCGCCGAAACCGCGTCGAGCGAGGCATCATTATTGGCGAGACGCCAGCAGGCTTCATCGAGACGGGCGCGCTCAACGAATTGCGCGGGCGTGAAACCCGTCTCCGAAGCGAAATGGCGGGCAAAGCTGCGCTCGCTCATGGCGGCGCTCAAGAGCTGGACGGGACCGGCGATGTCGAGCGTCTGAGCTGCGTCATAGACAAGCATCATGTCGCGGCGGGGAGCGCTGGCGGATTTGCGGGATTTTGCGGTTCCGGTCATGAGGAGAGACTAGGCCGAGCTCCGTGTGGCGGAAATGACAAAGAAGACGTATTTTCTGCCAAAGCAGCTCGCGAACTGGGCATCGATGCGCTCTCGACGCAGAAAAATACAGCCGGAAAGCGGCAATTCGCTCCGCTACAGCCCCTTATGTCGGGCGGGCTCCCATTATCCGACGGCAAACAAAAACGCCCCGTCTTTCGACGGGGCGCTTCCGGTTTCGTGAAAGACCGGCCGGTCAGGCGGCAGCCTTCTCCTTCGACGGCGCGAAGCGGCCATAGAAGGTGTCGCCCTTCTCCGCCATGTCGCGCAGCAGCTTGTTGGGCTTGAAGCGTTCGCCATATTTCTGGGCGAGCTTGTCGCAGGTTTCGACAAATTCCTTCGTGCCCACCATGTCGATAAGCGAAAGCGGCCCGCCGGACCAGGGCGCAAAACCCCAGCCGAGGATCGCACCGACATCCGCATCGCGCACGTCGGTCACGACGCCTTCCTCGAAGCAGCGCGCGGCTTCGAGCGCCTGAATGTAGAGGAAGCGGTTTTTCAGCTCCTGCACGTCAAGCGTTTCCGGGTCGAGGCTCTTGCCGACGAGTTCGGCGAGGCCCGGCCAGAGCTTTTTCTTGCCGTCAGCTGGATAGTCGTAGAAGCCCTTGCCCGCCTTCTTGCCGACGCGGCCGAGCTTCACGACCATTTCCTCAAGAAGCTGATCGGCGGGACCGGGGACATATTTGTCGCCCAGATCCTTCTTCGTCTGCTCACGCACCTTGTAGGCAAGGTCGAGCGCGACCTCGTCATTGAGCGCAAGCGGCGCCATCGGCATGCCGGTCATCTTGCCGACATTCTCGATCATGGCGGGGGGAACGCCCTCGCCCAGCATCGCGATGCCTTCGCCGACATAGGTGCCGAAGCAACGCGACGTGTAGAAGCCGCGGCTGTCGTTGACGACGATGGGTGTCTTGCGTATCTGCTTCACATAGTCCATCGCCTTGGCGAGCGTCTCGTCGCTGGTCTTCTTGCCCATGATGATTTCGACAAGCTGCATCTTGTCGACGGGCGAGAAGAAATGAATGCCGATGAAGTTGTCGGGCTTGGCGGACGCTTCGGCGAGGCCGGTGATCGGCAGGGTCGAGGTGTTGGAACCGTAGATGCCGCCATCGGCGAGCATGGGCTCCGACTTCCTGGTGACTTCCGCCTTGATGTCGCGGCTTTCGAAGACGGCCTCGATGACGAGATCGGCGCCCTTGAGGTCGTCGTAATTCGTCGTCGGCTTGATGAGCCCGAGAAGCTTGTCGGCTTTTTCCTGCGTGGTCTTGCCGCGCTCAAGCGCCTTTTTCAGGAGCTTTTCGGAATAGGCCTTGCCCTTTTCGGCATTGGCCTGATCCGTGTCGAGAAGCACGACTTCCATACCGGCCTGGGCCGAGACATAGGCAATGCCCGCGCCCATCATGCCGGCGCCCAGAATGCCAAGCTTCTTCACCTGGAACGGAGCAACGTCCGAAGGACGGCGCGCACCCTTGGCGAGTTCCTGCATGGAGAGGAAGAGCGAACGGATCATCGCCTTGGAGCGCGGGTCCATAAGCAGCTTGGTGAAATAGCGCGTCTCGATGCGGATGCCCGCTTCCATCGGCACCTGTAGACCTTCATAGACGCAGGACATGATGTAGCGCTGCGCCGGGAAGTTGCCATGCGTCTGCTTGTGGAGCGTCGCATTGCCGATGGTGAAGACCTGCGAACCGCCCTTCCCGTTCGGATCACCGCCCGGCACCTTGTAGCCGGGCATATCCCAGGGCTGGACCGCGATCGGATAGACTTCGGGGCCCTTCTTGCCGAGCTTGATCTTGTCCTGCGCGAGACCTTCCTTGAGCCAGGCCTTTGCGGCCGAAACGAGTTCGGCGGCGGGCACGACCTTGTGCAGGATGCCGGCCTTCAGTGCCTTCTCCGGCGAGAGCGAGGTGCCCTGAAGGATGAGAGGCAGGGCTGCCTGCGCGCCGATAAGACGCGGCAAACGCTGTGTGCCGCCACCGCCCGGCAGGAGACCGACCTTGGCTTCAGGCAGGCCGATCTGCGTTTTCGGATTATCGCTGGCGACGCGGTAGTGGCAGGCAAGCGTGACTTCGAGGCCGCCGCCGAGCGCGGTGCCGTTGATCGCGGCTGCGACCGGCTTGCCGCAGGTTTCGAGCGAGCGCAGCAGCATGTTGAATTTGAGGTTGCCCTCATACATCGCCTTGACGCGATCTTCCTTCGAGCCTTCACCGGAACCGCCAGCCTGGCTGCCCATCATGGAAAGGTCGGCACCGGCGCAGAAGGCATTCTTGCCGGAGGTGAGGACGGCGCCCTTGATCGCATCGTCGCTCATGATTTTTTCGATGATGGACGCCATATCGCCCATCGAGCCCTGCGAGAGCACGTTCATCGAGCGGTTCGGCATGTCCCATGTGATGAGCGCGATACCGTCGCCATCGACTTCAAATTTGAAATTCTCGTAAGTGGTCATCCGGGGCCTCACACGCGTTCGATGATGGTTGCCGTGCCCATGCCCGCGCCGACGCAGAGCGTAATGAGCGCGGTATTGAGATCGCGGCGTTCGAGCTCGTCGAGCACGGTGCCGAGGATCATGCCGCCGGTCGCGCCGAGCGGATGGCCCATGGCGATGGCGCCGCCATTCACATTCATCTTGTCATGCGGGATATCGAGCGCCTGCATCATGCGCAGCACAACGGAGGCAAAGGCTTCGTTGAGCTCATAGAGGTCGATGTCTTCCGGCTTCATGCCCGCCTTGGCGAGCACCTTGCGCGAAACGTCGGCCGGGCCCGTCAGCATGATGCAGGGCTCGGAGCCGATGGAGCCCATGGCGCGGATACGCGCGCGAGGCTTCAGGCCCATCGCCTTGCCGGTTTCGAGATTGCCGACGAGAACAGCCGAAGCGCCGTCAACGATGCCCGACGAGTTGCCCGCGTGGTGGCAATGGTTGATTTCTTCCACTTCGGGGTAACGCTCCAGCGCGACGCCGTCGAAGGCAAATTCGCCGATCGAGGCAAAGGAAGGCGTGAGCGCGGCGAGCGACTGCATCGTCGCATCGGGACGCATATGCTCGTCATGGTCGAGGATGGTGAGACCATTGATGTCCTTCACCGGAATGACGGAGCGCTTGAAGTAGCCCTTGTCCCAGGCATTCTTCGCGCGCTTCTGGCTTTCGACGGCATAGGCGTCGACGTCGGCGCGGGAGAAGCCGTATTTGGTGCAGATGAGGTCGGCACCAATACCCTGGGGCGTGAAATAGGACTTGAAGGCGATGGAGGGATCGGTCGACCAGGAGCCGCCCGATGCGCCCATGCCAACGCGCGACATGCTTTCGACGCCGCCGCCAATCGCCATGTCGGCCTCGCCGGTCATGACCTTCGCCGCTGCCATGTTGGTTGCTTCGAGACCCGAAGCACAGAAGCGGTTGACCTGCACACCGGCGGTCGTCTGCGCGTAATCCGCATTCAAGACGGCAATGCGGGCGATGTCGCCGCCCTGCTCGCCGACAGGATCGACACAGCCGAGAATGACGTCATCGACCTTCGAGGTGTCGAGGCCATTGCGGTCGCGGATCGCCTTCAGCGTCTGTGTGGAAAGTTCGAGTGCCGTCACTTCGTGCAGCGCGCCGTCCTTCTTGCCCTTGCCGCGGGGCGTGCGGACGGTGTCATAGACATAACATTCGGTCATCTGATGTCTCCCTGGGGGACGCTAAATCGGTTGGGGCCGTGCGTTGCGGCCACCGCCTGCTCCGTTATTCGCGGTTCCTTCGGCGAAGCGCCTCCTTCGATCGAGGTGGCGCTTCGCCGGGAACGGCTTCAGAGCGAACGGGCAATCAGCAGCTTCATGATCTCGTTGGCACCGCCGTAGATCTTCTGGATGCGAGAGTTCGTGTAGAGCTTCGCGATGGGATATTCCATCATGTAGCCATAGCCGCCGAAGAACTGGAGGCAGGTATCGATGATCTCGTTTTCCTTCTGCGTGGTCCACCATTTGGCCATGGCCGCCGTGGTGGGATCGAGCTTGCCGTCGAGCAGTTTCACAGCGCAGTCATCGGTGAAGACGCGAGCAATCGTCGCTTCGGTCTTGCACTCGGCCAATTTGAACTGCGTGTTCTGGAAATCGAGGATGCGCTGGCCGAAAGCGGTACGCTCCTTCACATATTCGGTCGTATATTTCAGGGCCATTTCCATTGCGACACAGGCCTGCACGGCAATGATGAGACGCTCCTGCGGCAATTGCTGCATGAGCTGGATGAAGCCCTTGCCTTCTTCCGTGCCGAGGAGATTGGAGGCCGGCACCTTCACTTCATCGAAGAAGAGCTCGGAGGTGTCCTGCGCCTTCTGACCCATCTTCTTCAGATTGCGGCCACGGCGGAAACCTTCGACTTCGTCAGTCTCGACCATGATGAGCGAGGTGCCCTTGGCGCCCGCCGCCGGATCGGTCTTCGCCACAACACAGACGAGGTTCGCCTGCTGGCCGTTGGTGATGAAGGTCTTCTGGCCGTTCACGACGTACTGGTTGCCCACCTTCTTCGCCGTCGTCTTCACGCCCTGAAGGTCGGAGCCCGTGCCCGGCTCCGTCATGGCGATGGCGCCGACAATCTCACCCGACGCCATTTTCGGGAGCCACTTCTTCTTTTGCTCCTCGGTGCCGTAGGACTGAATGTAGTGGGCAACGATGCCCGAATGCACTGAGTTGCCAAAACCGGAAATGCCGGCGCGGCTCTGCTCTTCGGCAATGACCATCTCATGGCCGAAATTGCCGCCGCCGCCGCCATATTCCTCCTTGATCGACGCGCAGAGAATGCCGGCTTCGCCCGCCTTCAGCCATGCTTCGCGATCCACATGGCCCTGCTCTTCCCAGCGCTCGACGTGAGGCTGGAATTCCCTTTCATAGAACTTGGCGACTGCGCCCTTGAGGATCTGCAGTTCCTCGTTAAGCCAAGGCGATTTGTATTCGGCATTCATTCGTCGTTCTCCCTGAGACGTCCTTCAGAACTCGCTAGCCGCCAGCGACATCATTGAGGCAGCACCGTGACGGATGCGCGCAAGATGCGTCGCCGTCTCGGGCACCACATGTTCCATGTAGTAGCGGCCAGTTTTTATTTTCGTTTCGTAATAGGCCTTGTCCCCGTCCTTTGCGGCGGGAATCTTGTCATTCGCGACCTTCGCCATCATGGCCCACATGAAAGCAATGCCCGTCACCCCGAAGAGGTGCATATAGGGCGTGGACCCGGCTCCGGCGTTGTCCGGATTTTCGAGTGCATTTTCCATGAACCACATGGTCGCGGCTTCGAGATCCTTGCGCGCACCCGCCAGCGGTTCGAGGAAGGGCTTCATCTTTTCGTCGCCTTCATTCGCCGCCACGAAATCATCGACGGCCTTGAAGAAGGCGAAGACGGCACGGCCGCCATTCTGCGCAAGCTTGCGGCCAACGAGGTCAAGCGCCTGCACACCGTTGGCACCTTCATAGATCATGGCGATGCGGGCATCGCGCACGAACTGCTCCATGCCCCATTCCGCGATATAGCCGTGACCGCCATAGACCTGCTGCGCATCGACGGTGTTCATGAAGCCGCGATCGGTAAAGTAACCCTTCAGCACCGGCGTCAGCAGCGCCATCATGTCGTTGCCGAACTCGCGCGTCTTCTCGTCATCCGAGCGATGCGAAAGATCGCCATGCAGCGCCGTCCAGACGAGGAGAGCGCGCGCGCCTTCGTTGAAGGCCTTGATGTCGAGCAACATACGGCGGATATCGGGGTGAACGATCAGCGGGTCGGCCGGCTTGTCTTCGGCCTTCGGCCCGGTAAGCGAGCGACCCTGCAGACGCTCGAGCGCATAGGTCACAGCATTCTGATAGGCCACTTCCGATTGCGAGAGGCCCTGAAGACCAACGCCGAGACGCGCTTCGTTCATCATCGTGAACATCGCGCGCAGGCCCTTATGCTCTTCGCCCACGAGCCAGCCAATCGCCTCATCATAGTTGAGGACGCAGGTGGCATTGCCGTGAATACCCATCTTCTCTTCGAGCGAGCCGCAGGAAACGCCGTTGCGCGCCCCAAGCGAGCCGTCGTCATTGACGAGGAATTTCGGCACGAGGAAGAGCGAAATGCCCTTCACGCCTTCCGGTGCACCTTCGATGCGGGCAAGCACGAGATGAAGGATATTTTCGGCAAGGTCATGTTCGCCCGCCGAGATAAAAATCTTCTGACCACTGATCTTGTAGGACCCATCGCCAACCGGCACGGCTTTCGTGCGCAGAAGGCCGAGATCGGTTCCGCAATGGGGCTCGGTGAGATTCATGGTGCCGGTCCATTCGCCGGTCACGAGCTTCGGCAGGTACTTGTCCTTCTGCTCCTGCGTGCCGTGCTGCGACAGCGCGGAATAGGCACCGTGGGAGAGACCGGGATACATGCCGAAGGCCATATTGGCGGAGGACACCATCTCGTTGAAGATGACGCCAAGCGCATTGGGCAGGCCCTGACCACCGTAATCCTTGTCGGCAACGAGCGCAGGCCAGCCGCCATCGACGAGCAGCTTGTATGCTTCCTTGAAACCACCGGGCGTCGTCACGACACCATTTTCAAGCTTGCAGCCCTCACGATCGCCGACCTGATTGAGCGGCAGCAAAACTTCCTCGGTCAGCTTCGCGGCTTCTTCGAGAATGGCATCCACGAGGTCCGCGGGGGCGTCCTCGAACCCGGGCAGGCCCGCATATTGCGAGAAGTCCAGCAGTTCGTTCAGCAGAAAGCGGTATTCGCGCAGCGGTGCTTTGTAGATCGGCATGAGTGTCCTCTCCGGCAGGTAAGCCGCGCCCCTTTTTGTCAGGGGCGCGCGGCTACCTCAGACGATAGCCTTTTCCGGCTTCTTCGTCTTCGCCGGACGGGCGGTCGATTTTGCCGCAGCCGCGCCATTGCCCGCCGCTTTTACCTGCTCGACGATCTGCGCCTCAAGGCGAGCGCAGCTTTCCTCCAGCGTCTTGATCTGGAGGTCGATTTCGCGGCGCTGCGCATCAAGCAGGGCAATGCGTTTGCGGAACTTGTCGACGGCGACCCGGTTCTGCGTCACACAACCGTCATGCTGATCGTAGAGGCTCAGGATTTCCTTGATCTCGGCCAAGGCGAGACCGACATTCTTGCCGCGCACGATCAGCGTCAGGCGGGCACGGTCGCGCGGGTGGTAGATGCGGGTCTGGCCGCGACGCTCGGGGCTCAACAGACCCTTGTCTTCATAGAAACGGATAGCGCGCGTGGTCAGGCCGAATTCCTCGGCAAGTTCCGTGATCGAAAAGGTGGTGTCGCGCGCCATCTCGCCACCATTGTGCCGGTGCGTTGCGCCAGAGCCCTCGTGAAGCTGCTGTTCCATGTTCCCTCTCCCTGACTTCGGGCCGCGCCGCCGTCCTGTCGTCTTGAGTGCGGCGCCCTCCCGGACGTTTCAAACTGGAATTTTGGCTGTTTTCAGCCGATTTTTAAGTGGACCGGAATCTAGTTGACGTTAACGTAAGCGTCAATGGTGTCACGGAAATTTTTGAAGTGAGTGCCCCGTAATGGTCTAGTGGTGCATCCGAAAAGGGGAAAGCAAAGAAAGAGCATGAAAATGAACCGCATCGCCGCCGCCGGATTTGCCTTTCTGGCCCTCGCCTTCCTCACCGGATGCACGACGCAGGGAAGCGGGACGCCCCAGAACCCCAAAGAGATCAACACAACGACGCTACCCGCAGAAGCGAGCGCCGCAGCGCAGAGCCATCCCGGGCTGAGCGCCGCGATCCTGCAAGCGGTGAACGCCTATCGAGCGGAGAAGGGTCTCGGACAACTTGCCGCCGACGCAAACCTGCAACGCATTGCGGCGGTCCACGCGGCGGACATGCAACTGCGCGGTTTCTTCGGTCACTTCAATCCGGACGGCCAGGGACCGCGCGAACGGATGATGGCGGTCAATCCCTGCTTCACCGGACGCATTGCCGAAAACATCGAGGTGGTGGAAGGGCCAAGCCATGCCGCGATGAGCGACACGGAGCTTGCAAATTCCTTGGTCAAGAAATGGATCGAAAGTCCGATGCACCGCAAGAACATCAAGGCACCCGAAATGACGAAGAGCGGCGTCGGCATCGCCAGGCAAGGTAACCGGATCATTGCCGCGCAGGTTTTCGGCAGCCGTTGAACCTCTCTCCCAAACAGCGTTGCGGGCGGCCGAGCGCAGTAAGATGCTGCGGCGTTGTTTTTCAGGGGGCCGGACCATGAAACGCAGAGACGTTCCCGGCGTTCTTCCGCCATGGCGGAAGCCTCAAACGAGGTTCTCGCGGAACTTGCAGGACCGAGCGACCTCGCAGGGTGGATTGCCCTTTCCTATCGCGATTACCTCGCCAAGGCGCGGGAATGGTCGAAATGAAGCGATGCGGCCATGCTGACGCTTCACAACGGTCATCCGGCGGGCTGAATCTCCCCCAGCCTCAGGCGAAAAAATACCGGCATGGCACTAACTTAGCGCCTCCGGTTAACGCCGTATTTACCGACCTTGCCGCTTTATTGGCTGTGCTGAAACAGCACGTCCCGGCGATTATTTGCGCGCCGATGACAAAATCAGCGATTACAACAAGATTTTGGGTCAGTCCGTGTTTAGAAATACCAGATAGCGCGGTTTATACTGGCCCAAAGGGTTAACGGGCATAGTGATTCGGATGCGATCGGGGGTTCCATGGAGCGTCAAGGGTATTGAGCCCGAGGCGCGGGAGGCTGCCAAGCAGGCAGCACGCCGGCAAGGCATGACGCTTGGCGCGTGGCTGAACCAGATCATCATGGACACCGGCACCGACGAAGTTGGGCAACAGGACCCTGAGATGTCTCAATCCCGATACAACCAGCCGCAGCAAAGCGCGCCGCAAAACCGGATACCGGAACCGCAGATCGATCTCGGTCCCGTCGCGGAAGCCGTGCGCGAACTCGTGCAGCGGGTGGACGGCAGCGAACGCCGCACGGCCGAGATGACGCGCAAGCTCGAAGCTACCGTGGGCCAGCTCGCCGCCCGCCTCGACCAGTCGGAGCACGAGATGGAAGACAGGTATCCGGAGGCCAGCACGATCGATCCGCTGGAGCGCAAGCTTCAGCAGCTCGGTGAACGCATGGAACGCGCGGAGCGTGGCAGAGGCGGACGCGGCGAAGACAGCCGCGCCATCCAGACGCTTGAAAAGGCGTTGAACTCCGTCGTCGACCACCTCGAAACGTCAGAGCGGCGAACGGACGATACGCTTGCCGAAATCCGCCAGACGCTTTCCGCCCTTTCCGGACGCATCGAGAGCGCCGAACAGGAAACCGAGCGCGAGGAGGCCAAACGCCGCGCGCAGGCCCTTGAAGGCACACTGACACAACTCGCGACACGCCTTGAAAAAATGGAGCAGGGCGTCAGCACCGTCGGGCCGCAGGCCGTCGAAGCGGCACTGAAGGCGATCGAAGAAAAATCGAGCGCCGACAACCAGCGCAAGACAATCGAGAATCTGCAGCAGAGCCTTGAGCGAATTGCGCAGCGTGTCGAACGCGCCGAAAAAAGCGCCGACGAAACTGCAAAGGCGCTCGAAACGACGCTGGAGACGACAGTCAGCACACTCGTCAAGAAGCTTGAGGACATCGACCATTCACAGCGCACGGAGATCCCCGATGCGCTGGCCGCGCGCCTGGAACAGATGACGCGCCGGCTCGAGCAGAACGAGCACATGACGATGGAAGCCGCGGAGGCCGTCGAGAAGGCGGTCGCGGGGATCGGCGCCAATCTCAACGAGAGCGAAAATCGCGACCGCGAAGCCCTCACATCGTTGCAGGCAACGATCGAGCGCATGACGAACCGCCTCAACCATCTCGAAAAAGAGACCAAGGCCGTAAAAGCGCGCACGACGCTATCGCCGCAGGTCAATGCCGGTGGGCTCGCAGCGGGTTTTCCGCCATCCGGTCCCGGTTTCGGCATACCGAATTTCGATGCGCCACCGATGATGGGCCCTGCCTATGGCAGCAATCTCGGCCCGGCCTTCGGACCGGGGGACTGGGAGCGGCCGCAAACACATACGCGCTCGGCCGATGCGTCACACAGCCATGACGCGCCGAGCCGCGAACCCGCACCGATTGCCCCGCCATTCGATGCCTATGGCGCTGCGCC
>AZIJ01007494.1_pt1 | contig 12667 bp, 10 predicted proteins | sample 359151 | NCBI WGS metagenome assembly AZIJ01 (sample SAMN02429718, study PRJNA222666) | marine sediment metagenome | biome: Sediment sample; isolation source: enrichment culture of sample MGS-ElMAX(UA) from oil contaminated site at the... | place: Egypt: El Max | collected 2013-01-23 | depth 9.22 m m | reverse complement strand
GCTTGGGATGCTCAATCAGTCTGAAAGTTTAAAGCTAGAACCTTCTGCTTTGGCTGGAATGCTTGGCCCAGTTCTAGTTCATTCACATTCAGACTATATTGATTTACATCAATTTACTGAGCAACAACTTCAGAATGCAAATCATATTGTTTGGGGTACTGGCGGTGGTATGGTACCAGTAGAAGAAATGCAAAACTACCTTAGCAAAGCTTCTGCATAATCTAAATTAAGGGCTGAATATCTGTTTAAATGCTTTCATTTGACGGTATTGTTGCAACTCATCCAAAGAGTTAATACTGTGGCAAAACAAGCTTTGTTTTTGGAATGCCACAGTTTGCACATGCAACTGCTTGAAACAATCACGCAAACTGAGTTTTTTCACTGCAATTTGTTGTTCTAAAACAGCAAGACTTTCCCTTTTTAAGAGACAAAATGGATAAAGTGCATCACCATTTATAGAGACGTAAACTGCCGCTGCCTGCGGATTTTTCTCTAACATCCGATGTAATTTAGTCAAAACTTGATTCGGAATATAAGTGACATCACATGGTATAAAGAACGCATAATCCGCTTGTATATATGACCAAGCACTTTTCATTCCCATTAACGGGCCAAAGAAACCATTCTGATCATCAGAAAAACACTGAATATCAGGTTCTATGCTTTTATAAATCGAATTGTCTCTATGACTATTCACCCAAATTTGCTGAACTTCAGGTTTGAATCTTTGACATATTTTGGAGAGCTGAATCTGATCATCAAACTGTTGCAACAGCTTGTTCATCCCATTCATACGACGCGCTTGCCCTCCTGCCAAGATCACCAGATCTGTAGCAGGAAAATCGGTATTCATGCCTCAGCCTCCACTTGACAGGTTTTAATCAAACCACGAATTTCTGGTAAACAAGAACCACAATTTCCACCTGCTTTTAGACATGCAGTCACTTGCTTCTCATGTGTCATATTTTGCGTTTTAATTGCTTCAATAATTTTGTTTTTTCCAACTTTGAAACAACTACACACCAATGGACCATCATTATTGGTTGCAGACATTGGCATACCTGCAAGCAAAGCTTTGCGATGCAAGGCACTTAAGCGTTCACGTTTAAATAAACTTGCGACCCAATCACGATCAGGCAACATATCGGATGGCGCAATATAGAGGCTTGCAATCAAAATACCATCTTTCAGAATCACACTATGGCTCATCTGAGCAGAAATATCCTCAATACTCAACCATTCATAGGTTTCATCAATAAAAGGCAAAAAGCTTTTCAGGTTTTTCTGTGTTTCATCAAAGTTATGACGATCAGCAATTTCATAACGTAAAGCTTTAGCAATCTTCACTTTTGTCCACCAAGCACAGCTATTCAGCGATGCTTTAATATGATGCTCAAAACCATCGCGAACATAGAGTACACCTTGCCAAGTCGTATGGAACGGTTGAATCGCAACAGGTGTGTGTTTGAATTCAGGTTCACCCGAAATGGCATCGACTACTGGATTGACCACTTTGCCGATTCTAGCATCTGAAGCGACTTGCTCAGTCCAATGAATCGGTGCAAAAATCTGACCACGGCGCACGCCTTGCGCTAAAGTCACTCGCAACACACAACTGCCCCATTCTGAACGTACTTCAACTAATGCTTTGTCACGGATACCAAATTTCAAAGCATCGTTTGGATGGATTTCACAAAATGGTTCTGCACGATGCGTGGTTAAATTTGCTGATAATCCTGTGCGTGTCATGGTATGCCACTGATCACGAATGCGGCCTGTATTGAGAATAAGCGGATAATCTTCCGAAATCGAATGAACAGGATCAATCGCAACCGTTGGAATCAATTTCGCCTTGCTATTTTTATGACTAAAACGACCTTGATCAAAAAGCTGCTCAACAGCAATACTTTGTCCTTTTTCCCATACAGGCCACTGTGTCGGTTGCAATTGGTCGTAGGCTTCAACTGATAATTCAGTTAGACCTTTTAAATTAAAATAGCGAAAATTTTCAACTTGATCACGCTGATCAAGGCTTGCATTTTGAAACGCCGACAAAGCCGCATGTTCATTAAAAATGTCACATGCATGATTGAAGTCAAAGCCTGTAAATCCTAGTTTTTTTGCAACCGCAGAAACCGCCCACCAATCCGCTTTGGCTTGTTTAGGTGAATCTAAAAAAGCACGTTGACGTGAAATACGGCGCTCAGAATTGGTCACCGTGCCATCTTTCTCACCCCAGCCAAGTGCTGGTAACAACACATCGGCATAAGCTGTGGTATCAGTTTCAGCGCAAATATCAGAAACAACCACAAACTCGCATTGGTCTAAGGCACGTTTCACTTGATCCGCATCAGGTAAACTCACCACAGGATTGGTTGCCATAATCCAAATGGCTTTAATTTTTCCACTTTCAACTGCTTTGAATAAGTCGACCGCTTTCAATCCTGCTTGTGTGGCAATTGTTGGACTTTGCCAAAATTCTTGCACAAGGTTTTGATGTGATGGGTTTTCCAAATCCATATGTGCGGCAAGCATATTGGCTAAGCCTCCAACTTCACGCCCGCCCATGGCATTCGGTTGACCTGTCATTGAGAATGGCGCTGCGCCCAACTTACCGATTTTTCCCGTCAGTAAATGGCAATTAATAATGCTGTTTGCTTTATTGACCCCTTGAGAAGATTGATTCACGCCCATCGAAAATAGCGTGACTACTTTTTCTGTTTCAGCAAATTTCTCAAAAAAGAGTTGTAATTTTTCAGCTGAAATCCCTGTACGTTTTACAATACTGTCAAAATCTTGTTCGGTTGCGCTTGCTTCTAATAGTGCTTCTAAACCTTCTGTATAGGATTCAACAAAATGATGATCAACATGATCGTTCTGATACAAGTGCTGCAACAAACCATTAAATAAAACAACGTCTTGCCCAGGTAAAATTGGCAAATGCAAATCAGCTTGTTCACAAGTACTGGTAAAACGTGGGTCAACAACCACAACAAATAAATCTGGATTTTTATTTTTAGCTTGCATGATGCGTTGGTACAATACAGGGTGACACCATGCTGTATTAGAACCAACTAAGACCACCATGTCGGCATATTCAAAATCTTCATAGCTAGCTGGAACAATATCCTCACCAAAAGCACGTTTATGCGCTGCAACTGCAGAAGACATACATAAGCGTGAATTGGTATCAATATTGGCTGTGCCTAAATAGCCTTTAACAAACTTATTTACAACATAATAATCTTCAGTGAGCAACTGCCCAGAGACATAGAAGGCAACGCTATCACTACCATATTGATCAATACATGCTTGAAATTGTGTCGCAATTTTTTCCACCGCAGCATCCCAAGTGGTTGCTTCACGATGATTTTTACGTCCAAACATGGGACTCAATACCCGTGTTTCTAAACCCAAAGTATCGGCTAAACGACTGCCTTTAATACAAAGTCGTCCAAAATTGGATGGATGTTCGGCATCACCAGACACTTGAACCGTTGTGCCATGTGCTTTATGTTGCACCTCAACATTGACACCACATCCCACGCCACAATAGGGACAAGTCGTTTTTGTAATGATTTTTTCTGCATGATCGGAGCGACTGTGTTCTAAATTTTGAATACTGTTCATGACTGCCCCTCTACCTATTTTCATCTCTGACTGCGTTTCGTATTCGATTTCAGCTTAGGGGATGACTCCCCTAAACCACAGATCATTAACCTGCTTTTTTCATTGCAAAATCTTTACCAAACAACAATTTATTTCTAAAACCTGAAATCGGTGTTTGATCAGCAATCAGATCGGCATACCACATACCATCTTCTGTATCACCAAACAGCACCGCACCGATCACATGATCTTTTTGAATGATAATTCGTTTGTAAATTTGACGTTTTTCATCGTTCAAAATGATGTCTTCATAATCTTCTTTCGGCTCAAAATTTCCTGCCGAGAACACATCCACACCACTGACTTTTAACTGTGTCGGTACGGTTGGAGACTTGAACGTCAAGCTGCCATGCTCTGCAAGATGAGTTGCGCAGATAAATGCTTGTCCCCACAAAGGTTCAACCAAACCAAAAGTTTGATTACGGTGTTCAATACATTCACCTACCGCGTAGATACTTGGGTCAAAAGTTTGCATGGTGTCATTGACTAAAATACCACGGTTACAGCGTAAGCCTGCACTTTGTGCTAATGCAATATTTGGACGAATACCCACCGCAAACACTACTAAATCAGCGTCTAGTACTGTACCGTCTTTCAAACGAACTTGGCTGACATGACCATCTTTACCGATCAAAGCTTCAGTATTCGCTTCAGTAATGATTTTAATGCCTTTTTGCTCAATGCTATGACGTAACATGCCACTCGCACGGCTATCAAGCTGACGTTCCATAATGCGATCCATCAGATGCAATACAGTCACGTTCATACCACGTTGTACCAAACCATACGCCGCTTCGAGACCGAGTAAACCTCCACCAATCACCACTGCATTTTTCCTGCTTTGGCTATACTCGATCATGGTATTAACATCGTAAATATCACGGAAGCTAATCACACCTTTTAAATCCACGCCTTGGACTGGAGGAATAAATGGTGATGAACCTGTTGCAATAATCAAGCGATCATAATCAACGCTTTCACCTTGCTCTGTATGTACAATCTTACGGGTACGGTCAATTTTCACCGCAGGATCATCCGCAATAAATTTAATCCCTTTGTCGCTATACCATGCATGTGGATGCAACATAATATCATCAATGGTTTTTTCACCTGAAAGCACTGGTGACAACATAATTCGGTTGTAATTACCCCATGGTTCTTCACCAATGACAGTCACTTCATAACGATCAGGTGCCATATCTAACAAGTCTTCAAGACAACGCATACCTGCTAAACCATTGCCAATCAACACCAGTTTTAACTTATCTTGTGATGTTCCATTATTGGTAATATAAGTCTTTTGTGGTGTCGGGTTGACCCACACACGACCATTTTCAATTTTGGTCGGGAACACTAAAAGTTTTTGATCTTTATCTTCCAAACAACGCCCAGTTGCTAGACTGAAATGCTGTTTATAAATCGGTGACGCAATCACGCGCTCACCCTGTAGATCACCAATAATACCGCGAGCCATAACATTTGCTTGGCTGAATGGATCTTTATTACTCAATGCGTAGATACGGTTTTCATTTCCAACACGGAATAAAGCAACGGATTGCCCTTCAATCAAAGCACCCACACCTGTATTCGGTGTAATGTCGCTCAAATGGCATACATCTACCCATTGATCATTTGGAAGCATATTCATATCTTTTAAATTGGTCATTTTGATTCTCCTTATGCTTCAACCATTGGGATACGATCAACTGAACGTTCAGCTTCATTTAGTGGGCGAATTTGATCACGCACTTCTGTAAATTGAATGTATGGATCGGCTTGTTGCTCTGCACTTGCATTGATATAAGTTTGGAAACGTTTGCGAATCTCTGGATTTTCCACAGCTGTACGCCATTCATCTTGATACGTGCCGATCACATGCGACATACGGTTCTCCAGTTCTTCAGCAAGTCCTAGAGAATCTTCAACAATTACCGCTTTGAGATAGTCTAAGCCACCTTCCATATTGTCACGCCATACACTGGTACGTTGTAAACGATCCGCTGTTTGAATATAGAACATAAAGAAACGGTCAATATAACGAATCAAAGTTTCAGTATCTAAGTCAGAAGCCAAAAGCTCAGCATGACGTGGTTTCATGCCACCATTACCGCAGACATATAAATTCCAACCTTTTTCAGTTGCAATTACACCAACATCTTTACCTTGCGCTTCAGCACACTCACGGGTACAGCCTGACACTGCCATTTTGAGTTTATGCGGGGAACGCAATCCCTTATAACGATTTTCTAATTCAATCGCTAAACCGACAGAATCATCGACACCATAACGACACCAAGTGCTACCCACACACGACTTCACTGTCCGTAATGATTTACCGTAAGCATGACCAGACTCAAAGCCAGCGGCATTTAACTCTTCCCAAATGAATGGTAGCTCATGTAGTTGAGCACCAAATAAGTCAACACGTTGACCACCTGTAATTTTGGTATACAGGTTATATTTTTTAGCAATTTGACCCACGGCGATTAAGCCATCTGGTGTAACCTCACCACCCGCCATACGCGGAACAACTGAATAAGAACCATCTTTTTGAATGTTCCCTAAATAGTAGTCGTTACTGTCTTGCAAACCTGCATGACTTGGTTCTAATACAAAATCATTCCAGCATGATGCCAAAATATTTGCTGTCATTGGCTTACAAATATCACAACCTAGACCATGACCATGTTGTTGAATCAAATCATCAAATGTTTTGATTTCATTGACACGCACCAAGTGATAGATCTCTTGGCGTGAGTATGGGAAATGCTCACACACATGGTTGTTGACGGTTACGCCTTGACGTTGTAACTCAGATTTTAAAACTTGTGTCACCAACGGCGCACAACCACCACATGCTGTTGCAGCTTTAGTACATTTCTTTAAAGCACCGAGTGAGGTTGAACCATCACAAATCGCTTGGCAAATATCCGCTTTTGATACGTTATTACATGAGCAAATGGTTGCACTGTCAGGGAGTAAATCAACACCACTACCGCCTGCTTTTGCACCAGACTCTGCAAAGCCTGGCATGATTAAACTTTCAGGTGTTTCAGGCAGTGCCAAACCATTCAACATCATTTGCAAAAGGTCGTTATATTCTTTGGCATCACCAACCAGTACCGCACCTAACAGTTTGGTTTTATCAGCATCAACCACGATTTTCTTATAAACCAGTGCATCTTCATCCGCATAGAAATAGCTCAGTGAGTTTGGTGTCATACCATGCGCATCACCGACTGAAGCAACATCCACACCCATTAACTTCAATTTGGTGCTCATATCTGCACCCGCGAAGCTATGTGTTTCTTCGGCAAGAATATGTTTTGCTGCAATACGAGCCATGTCATAACCCGGCGCAACTAAACCATAAATTTTATTATCCCAAAGCGCACATTCACCAATGGCATACACATTGTCATTTGAAGTTTGGCAATAATCATTGATTTTAATACCACCGCGCTCACCAATCGCTAAGCCGCTAGAACGTGCCAACTCATCACGAGGACGAATACCCGCAGAGAATAAAATCACATCAGTTTCAAGTTCACTGCCATCAGCAAACTTCATCACATGCGTGGCTTCACTGCCTGCCTCAATCGATGAAGTCGCTTTTTGAGTGTGAACTTTAACACCTAGGTTTTCGATTTTACGACGTAGAACTTTACCGCCTAGATCATCGATTTGAACAGCCATCAAACGCGGTGCAAACTCAACTACATGCGTTTCTAAGTTTAAATCGCGTAATGCTTTTGCCGCTTCTAGACCGAGCAAACCACCACCAATCACCACACCTGTTTTGGCATTTAAACTGGCTGCACGAATGGCATCTAAGTCTTCAATGGTGCGGTAAACGAAACAGTTTTCACGGTCATTGCCCGAAATTGGCGGAACAAAGGCATAAGAGCCCGTTGCCAAAACCAATTTGTCATAACGAATGACATCACCAAAACTGGTCGTGACTGTTTGCGCCGCACTATCAATTGCAATGGCTTTGGTATTTAGTCTTAAATCAATACCGTGTGCATCTGCGAAATCAAAACGAGCAAGTGACAAATCTTTTGCTGATTTACCAGAGAAGTATTCCGTCAAATGTACGCGATCATATGCAATACGTGGTTCTTCAGCGAGAATTGTGATTTCTAATTCATCATCAGCTTTTTCTAAGATGGCTTCGATGAATTTATGCCCCACCATACCGTGACCAATCATCACTAATTTCATTGTGTTTCTCCTAAAATCTAATCTGGGTTAAGCTGCGCTGTTTTGTTCTGTACCGCGTTCTAACACTGCTTGTTCGAATAAGCGTTGTTCTTTTTCTTTATGCTCTACCGAAAATCGGATCAGCATGACAGAACTCGCTGCTACCACTACCAAGCCACCTAAAACCATTAAACAAGTTTGAATATCGAGCATTCCTTTCAATAAGAAACCTGCGGCAACTGCACCCACGTTTCCACCTGCACCGATAATGCCTGCAACACCACCCAGTGCCTCACGGTCAATAAAAGGAACCAATGCATAGGTTGCACCACATGCCATATGGGTAAAGAGTGCAAATACGGTCATGCTCAAAATTGCAAGTGCTGCACTATTCATATGAGAGAACAGCATGAGGAATAGGCCTTCACCTAAAATGAGGAGGAATAAAACCTTAGTACGTCCATCCAAACCTTTTTTAAGTGCGACTCTATCTGAGAGGATGCCGCCGAGCGCTCGAGCAAATAGTGCAAGTAAACCAAATATGCCCGCTGCTAAACCTGCTTCTTTTAAACCAAAACTGAAATGTTCGACGTAGTACATCGCAATGATGTTATGAATAAAGATTTCTATGCCGAAACAAGCTGCATAAGAGAAGAAAAGAATCCATACACGATAGTTACGTGCTGCATGCATTAAGATTGCAAGACCACCTTTTTTGCCACTACCAACCACAACGCCTTGGGCACGAAGTTCCTTATAGTCACCTTGCGGACAGTCTTGAGTGAATTTCCAGTAAAGTACGCCGACAATCAGCATCATCACACCTGGTACAAGTAGTGCAATTCTCCATCCCATCGCTTGCTCAACACCGAACATCACCAAAGCAGCAAGTAATAACGGCATAATCGCTTGTGTCGCACCACCACCTGCATTCCCCCAACCAGCTGATGCAGCATTTGCAGTACCCACAACATTGGGGGCAAACATGACACTGGTGTGATATTGAGTAATCACAAAGCTCGCGCCAATTGCGCCGATGAGTAAACGGAAGAATAAGAACGACTCGTAGCTATTTGCTGCTGCAACACCAAAGACAGGAATACTGCCAATCAGTAATAAAGCGGTATACGTTTTACGTGGGCCATATTTGTCACACAGCGGCCCAACAATCAAACGAACAAGAATCGTGATCGCAACTGCTGCAATATTGATATTGGCGATTTGATCTTTGGTTAAATGAAATTCACCTGCAATGACTGGCATCAATGGTGCGCAAGCAAACCAAGCAAAGAAACAAACAAAGAATGCAAGCCAACTGAGGTGAAACGCTCGCATCGCTGGTGCGGAAAAGCTAAAGAGCTTAATTGATGTGGCTTTTTTCGCCGATAAATCTAAAGACATTGCCATCTCCCATACTGAACGTATACTGCTTTGTCGACACATCAAGCTGTGTTAACAAAACGATCAGATCGGACATCGTTGGCCGTCTTACAATTTTAAAAAGTCGTCTTTGACTGAGATTAAATAAGCAATTGCTATGCCAATTCACAATTAATTTTCAATTAAAAAATTAAATCATTGTTTTTATTTAACTTTAATAAAACATCATGGTTTCTATAAATCCCAAAACATGCTTTAACATCATGCACTATGAATAATGACCTGTTTTATTGCATCCTCATCTATGCTTCAAAAAAATCCTTTTTTTGCACCATAAAGATACACAATCCATCTTTTAAGCATTCTGACATCGATTTTCATTTCATCATCACAAAAGCAGCGATACAATAAAGCGCATAAACAACAAGTCTATAAAGGAATTGCACCGAATAAGAATTTCTTTATGGCACTAATATTGCTTCAAAAACAATGCTTACGGCACATTCATGTGCTCATATCTATAGATTGACCTTTATACTTATGCCGAAACTCAAAATCGCACTCATTGACGATGATCAGGCTCGAGCGGAATACATTAAGAATAGTTTAATTCAACATGACTTTGATGTAGTTGCTTCCTTTACACTCGATCACCTGAATATTTTTAAATTAGAACATCTTCAAGCAGACGTGATTCTGCTTGATATGGATCATCCACATCGTGATGTCATTGAAAGTTGTGTGAGTAACTTTGACTTACCTACCGTCCTTTTTACCAAAAACACAGATAAAGACACCATCAAACAAGCTGTCGATGCGGGGATCACAGCCTATATCGTTGATGGTATCGACCCAAGTCGTTTGCATACCATTTTAGATATTTCTATTGAACAATTTAAAAAGCACAAGAAACTCGAATGTGATCTCAGAGATGCAAAAACTAAACTTGCAGATCGTAAAGATGTCGAAAAAGCCAAAGTTCTACTTATGCAATTGCATGGATTGACTGAAGACACTGCATTCCAGTTACTACGAAAAAATGCAATGAGTCATCGTATGACGATTGGTGAAATGGCGCGTCGTCTGCTTGATGCCCAAGAATTGTTAAATAATCAAATAAAGGATGAGTAGATGAGCCATTCAGTTGAATTAGGAAACTTAGAAAAAACCGAATTGCAACTTGGTTATATTCCTTTGCTTGATTGTGCTGCGTTATTGTGGGCAAAACATCGAGGCTTTTTCCAAGAAGTTGGGCTAGAGGTCACATTAGTCAAAGAAGCATCATGGGCAAGTCTCCGTGACCGTCTTGCATTCGGCTTATTAGATGCCGCACATTGTTTATCCGCAATGTTACCTGCTGCTGCAATAGGCGCAGATCAAATTGGTATCCCTTTACAAACACCTTTGGTTTTAAGTGAAAACCGTGCATTTATTAGCTTAAGTCAAAAACTATGTTTTGAACTCGACATACAAAAGCAAGACTCTGCACAAGTTACTGCAAACAAACTCGTTGGCTATATCAAGCAGCAAAATCCCGTTTCTTTAGCGCATGTATTCAAACATTCGATCCATCATTATTGTTTGAGAGAATGGTTAGCTCTAGCTGATACAGAGCTTGCCCATACGATCAAAGTGAAAACCTTACCACCTCCGTATATGGTTGAAGCACTGAGTAATCATTTAATTGATGGCTTTTGTGTGGGAGAACCTTGGAATACTCAAGCTGAGTTACAAGGTCTCAGCCATATCGTTTGTTCGAGTCAACAAGTTGCGCCAAATGTCGCTGATAAAGTACTTGCTGTGACTCAAGAATGGGCTGCTCAGCATCCAGATACACTCATTGCATTAAGCAGCGCCATTTTGAAAGCTCAACAAGAACTTCAAGTCTTAGAAGACTTCAGTCCTGTTTGGGAGCTTTTGACTGAGTTCGATGTCATACAATTCAATTGCTCAGCCGATGTCCATGTTGAAAAGTTTTATACCATCCAAAATATCATTCGGAATTTTGTTCAAAATACGGCTGAACCTAAGACCAATGATTTCGAATGGCTTTTCCAACAAATGCAAAAGTGGAATAATTCAAATGATCTAGCTGCATCCTATGAAATCCAAGCATCTAGTTGTCTCTTGCTAGATACTTACAATGCTGCACTTTCAATGACAAAATAAAAAAAGCTGTCTTTGCAAAAAGACAGCTCAAAAATCGAGAAGGGCTTGCATTCATCATTAATAAGTACTGAGCAATAATGATTTTAAATAAGCAAACTTAACTTTTTGGACAGTTTTATGTCATTAATCGCCACCCGAAATGACACAATTCATGCTTTTTTGCCAATTGCTAAGCACAGTAAATTGAACAAAGAGCAAACAATGACCTTAATCGATAATGATTAGTGATAAAGCCTTGCATAAACCTTAAAGACTATAAGGATATTCCATGTATTTAAGAACAAATAACAAAATAACTCGTGCAAAGCCAATGCTCACAAGACAGCAAGAGTCGTCAATTAAAAGCATAAAAAACAGTTATTTATGCTTAAATTATTCGACTAATTACCTATTCCATTGTTTTTATAAAATGAATAACTTAGTCCACCAGTTAGTACTTCGAATCATCACGAAAAATAGCGCTTCATTTTTTTTGACTTCCGAGTTACACAAATCACCTCTACGAAATAAGGGATTTCAGTTTAAAATATTCAAAAAGCAAAATATCGAAAAATTTGTCATTTTTTAACATTGCCAATTCCTTGCAAAGTTTTCATTATATGCACCATGCTTGGTATGCAAATTTCTTCACTGATTAAAACAAATTATAAAAAAAATGCAGAATTTTGTGCCATAATAAGCAAACTTTGCAGACATCTTGCAAAAAACTTTTGCAGATTTAGAATTGGAGCAGGCTGAATGAGCTCAACCATTTTGGTGATTCACGGACCGAATTTGAACTTGCTAGGAAAGCGCGAACCAGAGGTATATGGTTATCTCACTTTAGATGATATTAACCAACAACTCACTGCTCAAGCTCAAAATACATCTTTAACCCTAGATACTTTTCAAAGCAATTGGGAAGGTGCGATTGTAGATCGCATTCATCAAGCGCAAAACGATGGGGTAAAATTTATTATTATCAACCCTGCTGCGCTCACACATACCTCAGTTGCTGTACGTGATGCCCTTCTCGGCGTTGCAATTCCATTTATTGAAGTTCATTTGTCAAATGTTCACGCACGTGAGGCATTTCGTCATCACTCATATTTATCAGATAAAGCCATCGGCGTGATTTGTGGCTTAGGTGCTAAGGGTTACTCCTTTGCACTCGATTACGCTATCGAAAAAATTCAATCTTCTAACTAATTTATACATTTGCAGGAATGCTCACTCATGGATATCCGTAAAATCAAGAAACTCATCG
>AZIJ01019186.1_pt1 | contig 12684 bp, 17 predicted proteins | sample 359151 | NCBI WGS metagenome assembly AZIJ01 (sample SAMN02429718, study PRJNA222666) | marine sediment metagenome | biome: Sediment sample; isolation source: enrichment culture of sample MGS-ElMAX(UA) from oil contaminated site at the... | place: Egypt: El Max | collected 2013-01-23 | depth 9.22 m m | reverse complement strand
GCGCTCGCCGAGGCCGAGGGCCTCGACGCGCATGGCCGCTCGGTCGCCATTCGCCTGAACCTTTGAAAGATTTTCCGGCCTCGCCTTCAGAACGCATGTCACCTCCGGTGGAGATCGGAGCCCATGGACCTTCCCTCTTGAAGGCCGGTCGCCCTCGCTTTCTTCCTTCCTTCAAATCGGCTTACACTGCACCACCATGACCGATCATTCGGCAGACGATGAAACCAGCGCATCCGCCTCTCCGGTTTTTCCGGAGGGAACAGATTTTCGCATCGTCGACCTTATTCTCGACGAGCGCTCGGTCGTGCGCCGCAGCCCCGATGTCGAGCATGAGCGCAAGGTCGCGATCTTCGACCTCCTGGAGGAAAACCGTTTCGCGCCGGTCGGCAGCGATGGCGGTCCTTACATTCTTCATCTTTCCATCGAGGAAAACCGTCTCGTCTTCGACATCCGCCTCGAATCCGGCGACGCGCATGGCAAGGTGCTGCTCTCGCTCACGCCGTTCCGCAGGATCATCAAGGACTATTTCATGATCTGCGAAAGCTATTACGACGCGATCAAGACCGCTGCGCCCGCGCAGATCGAGGCGATCGACATGGGCCGCCGTGGTCTCCACAACGAGGGCTCCGAAACCTTGAAGGAACGCCTTTCCGGCAAGATCGAGATGGACTTCGATACGGCGCGCCGTCTCTTCACCCTTATCTGCGTCCTGCACATCAAGGGATGAGTACGATGGCTGGCGGCAGTGCGGAGGTAAAGAAGGGAGACGGCATTCCGGCGTCGGTGCTCTTCGTCTGCAACCTGAATGCGATCCGCTCACCCATCGCCGAGGCACTGCTGAAGAAGAACCACGGCGCCCGCATCTTCATCGATTCCGCCGGCGTCTCGCCTGCGGAAGATCCCGATCCCTTTGCCGCCGAGGTTCTGCGTGAAGCAGGCGTCGATGTTGCGCCTAGCACACCCAAGAGCATCGACGAACTCGACGATGTGACGAGCTTCGATCTCATCGTCGCGCTCACGCCCGAGGCGCGCGAGAAGGCGGAGGCCCTGACGCGCTCCTCCGCTACGGACGTTGAATATTGGGAAGTCGCAGATCCACTCGCCGTGCCCACCGGCGGCAATCGTGAGCGCCGTCTCGATGCCTATCGCGCGCTGCGAGATGAACTCGCAAAGCTTCTTGAGCGCCGCTTCGGCCGCGCCGGCGCCGAGATGGGCTGAACGGGGATAAAGTCGCCCCGGCGCAAGCCAGGGGGCATGGAAGGGACATGCAGGCAAGGGTGCGCGATCTTGTCCCCGGAACAGCGCCGGATGCGTAGTCTGAGCAAAACCCTTCCGGGGAATCGCGTCGGCAAGAGCCGGAATGTCGGTCCCGAAAACGCCGCGAGCGAAAATTGTCCTTGGGGCCGGTTGTCCTCGGGTTCGGCCTTGCGTGACGTTTTTATGACGTTTGTGTGACAGTGGTGGGCGGGTTGTCCCCGGTTTGATCCATGAAACCGCCGCAATCCATGTGGTATAAATCGGAAAATCTGAAGCGGGGGAATGCCTTACCATGAAATCCATTTTCACTTTGACGGCCGCCCTGATCCTTGGTCTCGGTATCGCCCTTGGCGGTTATCTTGGCGGTCAGGGACTCGTGAAATCGCGTCTCGGAGATCGCTCCGTATCCGTAAAAGGCCTTTCGGAACGGGAGGTTAAGGCTGACCTCGCGCTTTGGGGCCTGCGCTTCGTCGTGACCGGCAACGACCTCGCCACCACGCAGGCCGAGGTGAAGCGGAACGCGGAGATTGTCGGTAACTTCTTGAAATCACATGGTTTTTCTGAAGACGAGATCGAGCTTCAGGCGCCGCAGGTCACTGACCGTCTCGCCCAGATGTATTCGAGCGGTCAGTTCGATACGCGCTTCATCATCGCTCAGCAGCTCGTGCTGCGTTCGACCGACGTGGACAAGGTCGCGGCGGCGAACCGTGAGAGCAGCGCGCTCATCGAGCAAGGTGTTGTTTTATCTAACGAATATGGTCCGGTCCGGCCCTCTTACCTGTTCACGAAAATTGCCGATGTGAAGCCGGAAATGATCGAGGAGGCTACCCAGCGCGCCCGCGAGGCGGCGGAAACCTTTGCAGCCGACTCCGGCTCCCATCTGGGCGGCATCAGGCGCGCCTGGCAGGGTCAGTTCTCTATCGAGCCGCGCGACGGCATACCGGGCGCACAGCAGACCGAACAGGTCATGAAGACCGTCCGTGTCGTCTCCACCATTGAGTACCTTTTGGCCGACTGATCCGAAAACCTCTGGAAATCAATATCTTGAGCCCGACCCCCGTGCGAATTAGCGGGCCGGGCTCTTGATTTTCGGAGGCTTTGTGACCATTCTTCGGCCAAATTTCCGAAGGATAGTGAATGTCGAAAGAAGAACTGCTCGAGTTTCCGGGCGTGGTGACGGAACTGCTGCCCAATGCAACGTTCCGCGTGAAGCTTGAGAACGAACACGAGATCATTGCGCACACGGCCGGCAAGATGCGTAAGAACCGCATCCGCGTGCTTGCAGGTGACAAGGTGCTTGTGGAAATGACGCCCTACGATCTGAGCAAGGGGCGGATCACCTACCGTTTCAAGTGACACGCCTCGTTCTCGCCAGCGCTTCGCCCCGCAGGCTCGCGCTGCTTGCGCAGATCGGCATCGCGCCCGATCTTGTCGTCGCAGCCGACATAGACGAAACCCCGAAAAAGAACGAACTGCCGCGCGCCCATGCCGAGCGTCTTGCGCGCGAAAAGGCCGAGGCCATTGCCTCGGTGCATGGCGACGCCTTCGTGCTTGGCGCGGATACGGTTGTCGCTTGCGGGCGGCGCATCCTCCCCAAGGCCGAGACAGAAGTACAAGCCGAGGAATGCTTGAAGCTTCTCTCCGGTCGCGCGCATCGCGTGTACACAAGTGTCTGTCTCGTTACGCCGGATCGCAATGCCATTCGCGTGAATGAAACGCGAGTCACCTTCAAACGTCTGTCCGGGGACGAGATTGCATTCTACCTGGCTTCGGGCGAATGGCGCGGCAAGGCAGGCGGCTATGCGGTTCAGGGGCTTGCCGCGATCTTCGTCCGCGCGCTGACAGGGTCGCATTCCGCTGTGGTCGGCCTCCCCCTCTTTGAGACGGCGGGGCTGCTTTCGGGCGCGGGTTATCCTGTGATTTCAAAGAACTGACGCGGCTATCATCCCGGCTGACAACAGTGTTAGGATCGCTCCTTCAAGGATTGGAAGGTACGAGGGTGAAGATGGGGCATCCGGCTGCGTGGGGGCGCGTCGGGCGCAAATCAGGGGTTTTATGTCCGAAGAAGTTTTAATCAACGTAGGTCCCGGCGAAACGCGCGTCGCAATCGTCGAGGACGGGCGTCCGGTGGAACTCTTTCTTGAGCGCACCATGGAAGACGACCTCAAGGCAAAGACAGGCCGCGCCGGTCATTCGCTGATCGGCAATATTTTTCTCGGCCGTGTGCAGCGTGTGCTACCCGGCATGCAGGCAGCCTTTGTGGAAGTCGGTCTGGAACGCGCCGGTTTTCTCGGTGCGCGAGAGGCGCGCTGCCTTTGCGAACTTACCGGCCTCGATGAGGGCGTATTGCCGCCGATCAGCGCCTGCGTGCAGGAAGGGCAGACGATCCTAGTGCAGGCAGTAAAGGATCCGATTAGTGACAAGGGCGCGCGCCTTTCCGCGAATGTCACAATTCCAGGCCGCCTTCTTGTTCTCGTTCCCAACCAGTCCGGCGTTGCCCTGTCGCGCCGCATCGAGGACGAAGCGGAGCGCGAAAGACTGACCACCCTTGTCGAAGAAATGGTCGAACGCTTCAATCCGATGGGTGTGACAGGCGAGCCGGCGGGCTTCATCGTTCGCACGGCGGCAATCGGCGCCACGGCGGAAGACATTGCCGCCGACGCGCGCCAGCTTGCGGAAGAATGGCGCAAGCTGCGTGAAACGGAACGCAAGTCCACCGCGCCCTGTGTCGTCTTCCACGATCTCGATCCTGTGTCGAAGACCCTGCGCGATTGCGTGAGCGCCGACACGGCGCGTGTGCTGATCGACTGCGTGGATGCCTTTGGCGAAGCCCAGCGTTATTGCCGCCGGGCCATGCCGGAAATGCTCGACCGCGTGCAATTGTTCAATGGACCCGGCGATCTCTTTGCGCTTTACGATATCGATGGTGAAATCGAAGCGGCGCTGGAACCGCGCGCGGAACTGCCCTCCGGCGGCTGGATCACCATCGAAACGACGGAAGCGCTGACGGCGATCGACGTGAACTCCGGCCGTTATACCGCAGCGACAGGTCTTGAAGAGACGAGCGTCAAGATCAACCTCGAAGCGGTGGATGAGATTGTCTACCAGCTCCGCCTGCGCGGAACGGGCGGCCTCATCGTGATCGACTTCATTCATCTGAACGATCCGGCAAACATCCAGAAGGTCATCGACGCGCTCAACGAAGGTTTTGCAAAAGACCGTGTGCCGACGCAGATTTCCGGCATGTCGGAATTCGGCCTTGTAGAGATGACGCGCAAGCGTGTGCGCGAACCGCTCGACAAGTTGCTTACCGAGCCGGCCTATGCGAATGGCCGCCCGCGCCGCAAGACGTGCGCGACGGTTGCGAACGATCTCCTGCGCAAGATCGCACGAGAGGCGCAGGCAAGCCCCGGCCGTCCGCTTGTCGCGCGCGCATCGGCGGAAGTCGTCGATTGGTTGGAACGCGGCAATCCCTATCTCGTTGAAAGATTGCTGAGGCGCGTTGCAGCAGATGTAAAAATCGTGGGAGAACCTGCGTTTTCACGCGAGCGCATTGATGTCGGCGTTGTTCAATAGGCGTGTGAGGAGGCCATCTTGGCAGGCGAGGACGACGGTAAGGTCGTGAAACTGAGGGCGCCGCGCCCATGCCCGATTTGCGGCGCACGCTCGGCCTCGGGGTTTCATCCCTTCTGCTCCAGGCATTGCGCGGATGTGGATCTGAACCGCTGGCTGAAAGGCACTTATGCAATCCCCGCCGTCGAGCCGCCGGACGAGTGGGACGAGACGTCGCAAATGCGTCCCGCGGACGAAGATGGCGAGAGTTAACCCCCTGTAGCGATTGATCTTTGCGAAGGGAGCGGGTGCCTCTGGACAGGCCGGACTCTATCTCTTATAAACCGCGGACCTTGCCGAAGCGCTGCGGATTCCCGCCGCTTCGGAGCTTCCGCCCAGGTAGCTCAGTTGGTAGAGCATGCGACTGAAAATCGCAGTGTCGGTGGTTCGATCCCGCCCCTGGGCACCATTCCCTTTTTCGGCATTTGATTTTATTGAGCTTTTCGGCCTGATGTTATCACCGGACTGCAATCACCCTCCGAAGTGATAACTGTCCGTTCTTCTTCCGTGCCGCGAGCGGGTGGCGCGATGAGGTGCATGGCGTCACCGGCGAGCTTCCTGCGGTTCGCTTTGCGCGTATAAAGCGCCGCCTGTTTCGGGCTTTCCCATCCATATATCGCCATAAGCTGATGCTCGGTCGCGCCGTTGTCGGCCGCGATCGTCGCGCCTGCCTTGCGCACGCCGTGCGCTGTGCAATGGGGGAGGCCGGCCTCGTTGCAGCGTTTGCGAAACCAGTTGCCGAAGCCGTTTGCCGTGAACGGTTTGCCGAACTCGGTCACGAGAAAGGTGAGATTGCCGCCCTCGTAGGCGTCGATGCTTTCCATGAGCTGCGGCAGCACCGGGATCTCGCGATGCTTTGCCTTCTTGCGCTGCCCCTTCTGCTCGGTGAAATGGAGCCACGGGTCCGGATGCCGCCGGATCATCTGCCGGCCAAGCTGCACAGCGTCGCCGCGCCGCACGCCGGTGAAAAGGAGAAGCGAGAGCGCCAGATGCGCCTTTGTGCCGACCGAGTGATGCGCGAAGAACTGCCGTACTTCGTCGATCGACCAGGTGTGGAAGCCGTCTGAGCCATTGCGCAAATAGGGAATATCGCGGGCCGGATTGGTTTCGGCTTCTCCGGCCTCAATCGCCCACGCAAAGACCGCCCGAAGCGCCTTGACGCGCGTGTTGGCGGCTTCCGGCGTATCGGCCTTGCGGTCGCGCAGCACGCGCACGGCCTTGGACGTGAACTTGGCGACAGGTACATCGGCAAAGAGAAGTGCAGCATCTGGCTTCACGGGCTCCTGCAACATCTGCTCGATGATGCGACGGCGCACATATTGCGTGCGCTCGTTTAACGACGTCCGAAACTCCGCGCTCGAAAACCAGGAGACGCACAACGCGCGGAACGAACCGGGCCTTATGAGGTGGCGGCCGCCGGCTGCTTCCAGTGCACGTGGCGCGATGGCACCGGTCGCTTCGGCAAGACAGCGGCCGTATTGCTTCATGAAGTCTTCGGAGCCGAAGGTGCCGTGCAGACGAATGCGCGGGCCGGGACGCTTCCAGAAATAGAGGCGCACATTGCCGTAACGGTCTTTCTGCTCCACCACGTAGCGGAGATGCTTTTTCACCATGGTTCCGGCCGGTCATACTGCGAAGTCGATGTCGTTTCCCTTGCCATCATCCTCGGGAAGCTCGTCATAGGCAATGTCGAGCTTCCAGATATCCCAGGTCTTGCAACCGTCGATCAATTTCGGTCGCGGCATTCGGCGATCCTTGACCAGATCGTCGAATTTTGAGGGGCTGACCCCGATATAAAGCGCAGCCTCTTCCCGGCGAAGCCCGCGCCGGGGCTTCAGCTCCGTGTGCCGCAGGTTCTGCTGTGAAGGCGGCTTTTCATCCATGGGTATCTGGCCGCGCGGTGGCATCAGTGTCCCTTCAGCGTGAAGGTCGTGGCAGGCCGGCGGGGGTCTTCCGTCCAGTCCGCGAGCGCGGCGCGGGTCGCCTCCCATTCGCCGGTTGCCACGGCATGCGCCTGATCTCCATCGAAGATGAAGAGAGCTATCGGCAACCGCTCGTCGGCGACCTCCTCGACGCGTTTGTCGATGTGGCGGGCAAGCTCCTGCATGAGTTCGTCAAGGGCGGCGGCGCGGCTCATGTGGCGCCTCCGGTCGGGTCCAGGTCAGGGCGTATCGGCTGGCCGTCGATCATGGTCTGGTACACGATCTCCTGTCCGTCCTGCCGCTCGTGGCGGAACCAGCAGAAGCGCTCGCGCGGCCAGTGGATGTAGTGGTGTTTTCCCGTTGCAAGGTCCGATATCTGCGCGATGACGAAAACGGAGCTGCTGGCCGTCCAGAAGGTGTGTTTCACGTTTTCGAAGGTGACAGGCGTCGTGCTGTCGTCGCGATAGAGCGTGATTTTGTGCAGCGATTCGCTCATGCGGCACCGCCTTCCTTGTCGTCGCCCCACTTGGCGATGTAATCCTTCAGCGGCATGTATCCGGCCTCGACGGCTGCGCGATCCTCTGCACGCTGCTGCTGCTTCGCCGCATCGTCCTGCAGCGTGTGACGCAGCGAGCGCTGCACGACTTGCGTCACGAGATGGTTGTAGGCAGGGAAGTCCAGCTTGCCGAAGTCGACCTGGAGATGCTCGGCGAGCTTTGCTTCGAGCGTCTTGCCGAATTCCGAATAGGGGCGGGTGGCGGAGGACACCACATCCTTCACCATCTTCTCGACATAGCCGTCGACGATCTCCTTCGCCTTGCCGCTATCGAACAGCTCCACAAGCGATGTGTTGATCATTTCCTGAAGGCTGTTCATGCCAGTTCCTCCTCGGCTTCGCCGTCAAGAGCGATGCGCCGGTCGACTGTGGTGTAGTCATATTCCTCCGCTTCCTCGTTCACCTCTTCGTCTTCCTCCGGCTCCGGAATCATATGCGGCGGCACCGGCACGCCGATCTTCTGGGAGAGGGCGAGCGTTTCGCCATCGAGCGTGTGCGGATGGAAGAGCATGGAGCGGCTTACCTGGAGCTGTGCGTAAAGGCGGGTCACATCCGCGTCCGGCTGGTTCGTGAGCCATGCGCGGAGGAAGGGGATGTCCGCCTCGACGATGAAGCCGATATCTTCGTTGCGCGGCACATCGGCAAGCGCGACGCCCTCCTCGATAGCGTCGAAGACGAAAGGGCTGCCCGTGGCGGACTGAATGATCTCCGCTGTCGCGGGGAGATTGACAGTCATCATGTCGAAGTGAACCGGACGCCACGTCGCACCGAGACCGGCAAGGTCGCGCAGGATCTCCGTTCGGAAGTAGTCCGCCGCGCGCGCGGCAACGGCGGCAAGCATGTCGCGTTGCCATCGCGAGCCTGCCGCCAGCTCTTCTTCCCTTTTCTTGCGGCGGATCTCGCGCTCAAGATCGAGCTGCGCTTCGTCCTCCGCCGCGCCATCCTCGTCATCGTCCGGCCCGCGTGCCGCGCTTCGCTCGTCGGGACGTCCGTACTCGATCTCGATATCGTGACGCCAGCGGTCGACGGAGACGAAGGCGTGAAGCTCCTTCAAAGCCTCCGGGGTCTCTTCGGCGATGTCCTCTTCGTCCAGATGGTGGAAGCGCGAATAGTCGAAATATTCACCGATCGCGAGAAGCGTGACGCTGGCAAAGCGTCCACTGGCCTTGATCTCGTCGACCTTCTGCTGCGCGGCCTTGCGCTGCAGCTTCATGAAGGCGTCCGTGTCGGCGAAGACGCGCTCCGTGCCGGTTCCCATATAGTCGCCCTTGTATTTCTTAAGGTCGAACCCGGCCACGCGCACCGGCACCTTGCCAGCCTTCGCCTTGTCCCGCAGCGAGGCGGCGCTGTAGCCGTTCCTCACCGCGTAAGTCACGAGTTCGTTCTGCTCTTTTTCGAAGGGCGTCGACACGATCGCGCGCGCCTGGTCGAGCGTGATCTGCCCCTCGGCCAGCGCCTTGCGGGCGACGGGCTTCAGCTTGTCGAAAAGCTGGAGCCGGTCCTGCACCGTGCGCGGCGCGATGTGGCAGGCGGTGGCGATCTTCTCCGTGTCCCATCCAAGCGAAGTGAGCGCCTTGAAGCCCTCCGCCTCCTCGAGCACCGGCACGTCCTGCCGCTGCAGGTTTTCGATGAGCGCCAGCGCGCGGGCTTCGGTGTCCTTCATGCTGCGCACGAGGCAGGGGACCGGGAAGGTATCGTCGATGCGGTTCTGCGCGCGCAGGCTCATCATTGCCGCGTAGCGCCGCCCGCCCGAGTTGATCGTGTGGATGTCCTCGCCGTCCGCCTCGCGCACAACGAGGTTCTGCAGCACGCCGTTCTCCGCGATGCTTTCGGCCAGCCCGGCGATATCTTCCGGGTCGAAGGTCTTGCGGTAATTGTCCGGGTTCGGCCGGAGGTTGCCGAAGGGGATGGCGACGATGCCTGCCGCATCGCCTTGCTGGCGCACGGCGTGCGCCGGGGGGCCGGGAATCTCGATGCCCGCCGCCTGCAGCAGAGCTTCGAGCTTGCCGCCGGGAAGGGCCGAAGCGACCTTGCCCCAATTGCCCTCGCCCATATCCTTGCGGCCTTTTACGGCGTCGCGGATGTTTCCGTCACTGACCCCGGCCTTTTGCGCGAGGCCGCGATAGGAAAGCTTCGCATCGTCGCGATCCGCCTCCATGGCGGTGACGCGGGCTTTTTGCTGCTTGTCCATGAATGTCTCCCCGTGGTGGTCGGCGCACGGCGTGCGCCAGCGGGGAAAAATTGCCATATGGCAAAATAAATGGCAATAAAAAATGCCAAATGGCAAAATATGGGATGGCCGGATGCTCCCTGCGACCGGTTGCCATTTCCGGAGGTGGGCTAGGACGGCCTACCAGTTGCAGTATTTCCGGACGTCGGAAACGGCTTCCTCGATACCGGTGATATTGAACTCGACACTCAGCGGGGACTCGCCATGCGGAGTGACTTCCACCAATAGGCGTTCCTCGCCAAAGAGCGATTTGATGAAGGGGATGGACTGGCCGCCTCGCCACAAGCCGGCCGACTCGTAATTCGTGGATACGTTCCATCGTGCCGTCGCCGGCTTTCCATCGCCAATCCTGTAGCGCAGATAGGTCTTATCCGTGGTGAGGAAGCCGTCGAAAGTGATGACAAGGGCGGTCGTGTTGTCGGCGCAGCGAATGTAAAGACGCGGGAGGGTCGTCTTGTAGCTGTTCATCTGGACGGTATTCTTAGCCTCCACGGATATGTAGGCGTCCGTGCGGTCAGTGAACTTGTTCGTATCCGTCCAGGAGCGCCATTCGCCTCTGGGCTTCGATGTTTCTATCTTGGAGCTCAGTCCATTCGCTTCTGCGGCGGCGTCAAAACAAGCGAGCCTCTCCACCGAGGAAGAGATTTCGGTGCATTTGGCGAAGTCCGCCGGGTTCAACTCTCTGGCAGCGTTGGACACGCCGGGCAGTCCGGCAATCGGGATAGCTACAACGAGACAGGCAAGAAGCCGCGCCTTATTCATCCGCCCCCTCCAGCTTCGGTTCCGCCGCGCGCTCGCTGCTCGGCTGAACATATTTCGCTGCCGTTGCGCGCAGCCGTTCGGCATATTTGTAGATGTCGTCCAGAGACGAGATCGGGAGCTTGTCTTCCGTGTCTGTGTCGAAAAGACTGAGATATTTGACGGAGCGATTGAGGTGCAGCCGCGCAAGCGGCTTGCGGTTGTTATCGTCGATGAGGATACCGCAATAGGTTTTCTGATCGCGTATGACCACGCGGCTGGCGGCGATCGTGTCCCGCACGATCGCGCGGATCATCAGGAAGCCCTCGCGTTCTTCCTCCGTCGTCACGATCTCATCTTCCCGCGCATTTTCGTCAGACGCCTCGGCCTCCGTTGTTTCGGCAAGCGCCGAAGAGAGACGGTTGTGAACCGACTCGCGGATGACCTCCCGAAAAGCGGTGCGGATCAGTCCTGAAAACTTGTCGATGATCGGCGAGGTGAAGCGCCCCTCATGCACCGAAGAGGCGATCAGTTTCACAAAATCCTCGGTCGGATTTTCAATGAGACGCATGATCTCGGATTTCAGGATCGATGTGTATTTTAGGCGTTCGGCTGTCGCCAGAATGCCCTCGACGTCGAAGCTCGCCTTCTCGAACTTCCGCAGCTCCGCGAGAATATGTACCGGAAATTCCGCTAGATCGAATGTCAGGAAGGGGCGGGTGTCGAGCTTGTTCGGCTCTTCCAGATCGCTGTGAAAATGGAATATGCGACCATTGGTCAAGATTGCGAACTTCGCGCTCGTTACCGTGAAATAGCGAAACAGCTGAGCGAGATGAACCTTGTCGAGCTGGGTCGTGATCGGCTTGCACTCGACAAGGATGCGGATCTGGTCATCGACCTTGATCGCATAGTCGACCTTCTCGCCTTTCTTGCCGACTGCATCCGCCGTGAATTCCGGAATCACTTCCGCCGGATTGAAGACGTCATATCCAAGTGCCTGGAAAAACGGCAGAACGACCGCGGTCTTGACCGCCTCCTCCGTTACCATGGACGCGGAATGCTCCCGGACGCGATCCGAAAGAAGGCGCAGCGGCTGTTCGATGGTCATGGTCTCCCCCCAATGTTACGTCGGGAATCGGACCACCGGGCCAGTCTTATGTCAAGAAACCCGAACCCGTCATTTCAGCCGCGCCACTGGAAACTCGCGATGACGCGACCATAGACGTTCAGGTCGTTGCGCTTCATTTCGTAGCTGCCATAGCGCTGATTGTCTGAAATGACCCTGACCTTGGCACTGCGCGGGAGAAGCTCAATACGCTTGATCATGAGCCCGTCGCCATAGTCGATCGCATAAATATCGGCAGGGGAGGGCGCACGGTGCGACGTATCGACAAACGCAATTGAGCCGCCCACGAGCGTCGGTTCCATGCTATCGCCGACAACCGGCAGTGCATAAACCGAGCCGATCTTGCGGAATTTCGCGCGTATGCTGTCAGGAAACGACCAGAAACCGTCCATATAGGTATCCGGGACGATTCCGGCATCGTTGCCCTCCACCGATAGTAGACCGCCATTTCCCATGCCAGCGTGAATGGTGAGATTTGGTACGTCGCCAGCCACACCGCCGCCCGGCGCGGCGAGATCGAGTCTACCCGCCTCCGCGACGTCTTCGGACGAAAACTCAGCTGTGAAGTCTGCGACCTCGCAGCCCAAAGCGCCTGCGATTCTAACCGCATTCTCCAGGCTGAGGCCTCGGCTGCCCGCTTCGATACGCGATAGGTAGCTCGTTGAAATGCCTGTCTGCACAGCCAGCTCTTCAAGAGTGACGTGCTTCGACTTTCGGACTTCGCGAATTCTATTAGCCATAGCGGCACTATTTGCCATGAGGCAAAACGGCGCTAGTGCCATCCGGCAAATTGCCAGTTGACAAATCACATTGCCATTTGTCAAAAATGGCAACTATGAAACTGGAACAGTATCTCAAAGAAAACGACCTCAAGCCCAGCACCTTCGCTGCGCGCGTTGGCGTCTCTGCGTCAACAATCACGCGGCTCCTTAAAGGTGAGCGCGGCATTGGTTTCAAGGTTTTGAAGGCGATCTCCGAGGGAACTGAGGGCGCGGTCACGGCGGAAGACTTCTTCCAAAGCGAAGGGGAGGCGGCGTGATGGATTGCAGGGGGGCCACCTCGCGACGCGGCGGAAAGACAGGGGAGGCGCAGGTTCCTCACGCCCCCTCCAACCCTTCCGCCGTGCGAGTCCTCACCGCCAGCCGGGGGGACGGACGATGACGGACCTTCTCCAGTTTCCCGATGACGAGGCAAAGGCGTTCCGCCGCACGCGGGCCGAAGCCTGTGCCCGCGCGGCGCAGGA
>AZIJ01019209.1_pt1 | contig 12721 bp, 10 predicted proteins | sample 359151 | NCBI WGS metagenome assembly AZIJ01 (sample SAMN02429718, study PRJNA222666) | marine sediment metagenome | biome: Sediment sample; isolation source: enrichment culture of sample MGS-ElMAX(UA) from oil contaminated site at the... | place: Egypt: El Max | collected 2013-01-23 | depth 9.22 m m | reverse complement strand
ATCTCCCAAGTGAAAGTCTCCTGCTAATTCAGCACACATCATTTAGAGTTGAGTACACTTTTGGAGTGTATTGATGACTTTAGATTGATAGAAATTGAAAGTTATCAAAATAATCCAGAAGGTTATAAACTATTGTTTTCAAAAATAATGAATAAATATGCCTTGAAGCCAACTGAAAAATTAGAGGCTCATATCTTTGAAAGACAGTTTATAAAGTATTTAAATTCAAGTTTGTAAAAAGTTAAAAAACTCTAGTAATTTATTCACATCATCCGTCTGCAACTGTTCTCTCATCTTTAAAATCTGCTTTTCATCCAGATCATAAAGCTTTAGAGAAAGCAGTGTTTCAATGTCTTGTTGAGAAAAGCGGTACTTAATGACTTTGGCTGGCACACCACCAACAATTGCATAGGGTGGAACATCCTGAGTAACTACAGAGCCTGTTGCCACCACAGCACCTTCACCCAGTTTCACACCTTGCATGATCATGGCACGACTACCAATCCAGCAACCATCTGCAATGACTGTGTCACCTGCAGGCAGAAAGCTGCGTGTATCAAAAGGAAAGGTCGAAATCCAATCTGGGCGGTGGAGTTGATTGCCACCCATCATAATCACGCATTCAGCACCAAAACAAACAAAGTTACCGATATGGAGTTGATCGATTGGCTTCTCAGGCAAAGATGGTTTGTCATGTAAATAACGGACAACACAACGTTCAAAACCTTGATCCCAATAGGCTGAGTAATAAGAATAATTACCTTTAATATGGATATTCGGATTTTTCACTGTTTTGGAAATAAATTCGAACTCACACCAATGTTTAACAGGGGAGTTGATCAAAGATGAGTCCATTGAATTTCCACAGTGTATCTTGAGAAGAAAAACCCCTCAGAAGAGGGGTTTATGATTTGGAATTAGAGATATTCCACACTTACGATTTCGTATTCAACTTCACCTTGAGGTGTTTGAATTTTCGCTTCGTCGCCTTCACTTTTACCTAAAAGACCACGTGCAATTGGAGAGTTCACTGAGATTTTATTGATTTTAAAATCTGCTTCGTCATCACCTACGATTTTGTAAGTTTTGCGTTCTTCAGTATCAAGGTTTTCAATAGTAACTGTTACCCCGAACACAACACGACCATTTTGCTCAAGGTCTTTTACATCGATCACTTGGCATGCGCCAAGCTTACCTTCGATATCTTGGATGCGGCCTTCACAGAAACCTTGTTGCTCACGAGCAGCATGATATTCAGCATTTTCTTTGAGGTCACCGTGTTCACGTGCCTCAGCAATTGCCTGCGTGATACGAGGGCGATCCACTGTTTTTAGCTGTTGTAATTCTTTCTCTAAGGCAACCTTGCCTTCGGGAGTCATAGGATAACGTTGCATTTTAGTCCCCTCTAAATTGGTTGGGAAAATACAGGATTAAAAAAAAGAAAAAGCCCGCCACCGATAAGGTGACGGGACTTATCGGTAGAGAATTAACCTACAGTTTGTAAATCTTGCAAGCGGTATACATCCATTGGCAATTTCACAGCAAATGCTTGGCAAACTGCTTCAGCACCGTTGATTGTCGTTGTGTAATACACTTTGCCTTGGAGGGCAGCACGACGAATCATCGCTGAATCATACTGAGCTTGTTTGCCTTCAGTTGTGTTGACAATAAGATGAATTTCACCATTTTTCAAGCGGTCAACAATATGAGGGCGACCTTCAGTGACTTTATTCACTGCTTCGCACTCTAAACCAGCTGCTTGAAGTACTTGGTAAGTACCATTAGTTGCAACAAGTTTGAAGCCATAAGCAATTAACTTTTGAGCAATGTCAGTAATGTATTTCTTATCTGATTCACGAACAGACAAGAATGCATGTTTAACTTCGCCTTCAGTTGGTAAGCCAGGCAAACGTTCATTTGAGCCCAACACTGCTTTATAGAATGCTTCACCAAATGTATGACCTACACCCATCACTTCACCTGTCGATTTCATCTCAGGGCCAAGCATTGGGTCAACACCAGGGAATTTAGCGAATGGGAACACCGCTTCTTTCACTGCAAAACGTGTTGGAATAATTTCTTTAGTGAAACCTTGAGATTCAAGAGATTGCCCCGCCATACAACGAGCTGCAACTTTTGCCAAAGATTCACCAATACATTTAGATACGAATGGAACCGTACGTGATGCACGTGGGTTTACTTCGAGTACGTAAATGTCGTTGCCTTTTACAGCAAACTGAACGTTCATTAAACCAACTACGCCAAGTTCTTTAGCCATTGCTACAGTTTGACGACGCATTTCATCCTGAACTTCTTGTGAAAGCGAGTAAGGAGGAATCGAGCATGCCGAGTCACCTGAGTGAATACCTGCTTGTTCAATGTGTTGCATGATACCGCCGATCACAACGTCTTTACCGTCAGACACGCAGTCTACGTCAACTTCAGTCGCATCATCTAGGAAACGGTCAAGTAGGACAGGTGCTTCATTAGATGCTTGTACTGCTTCACGAAGGTAGCGTTTAAGCTCTTCTTCGTTATACACGATTTCCATTGCACGGCCACCTAATACATAAGATGGACGAACAACCAGTGGATAGCCCACTTTCGCCGCTTCTGAAATACCTTCTTCAGCAGATTTTACGATGCTGTTGTTTGGTTGACGAAGCTGTAAACGTTGAATCATTTGTTGGAAACGTTCACGGTCTTCGGCACGGTCAATCGCATCTGGTGATGTACCAATGATTGGTGTACCAGCTTCTTCTAAAGCACGAGCCAATTTCAATGGAGTCTGACCACCATACTGTACGATTACGCCCTTAGGTTTCTCAGTACGTACGATTTCCAGTACATCTTCCAGAGTTACAGGTTCAAAGTATAAGCGATCAGATGTGTCATAATCGGTAGAAACTGTTTCAGGGTTACAGTTCACCATGATAGTTTCGTAACCGTCATCACGCATTGCAAGCGCAGCGTGTACACAGCAGTAGTCAAACTCAATACCTTGACCAATACGGTTAGGACCACCACCAATCACCATGATCTTGTCACGGTTAGATGGATTTGCTTCACATTCTTCATCGTAAGTTGAATACATATATGCTGTACCTGATTCAAACTCAGCAGCACATGTATCAACACGTTTGTAAACAGGATATACACCCAAGTTCCAACGTTGTTTACGGAATTGCTTTTGTGAAATACCCATTAAGTTCGCAATGCGAAGGTCCGATAAACCTTTACGTTTGAATGAACGGATATTGTCAGCATTCAAGTCACCAAAACCTAAAGCTTTTACTTGAGCTTCAGTTTTAATGATGTCTTCGATTTGAATTAAGAACCAACGGTCAATTTTTGTTGCTTCAAATACGTCATCTAAAGAGAAACCGTGGCGGAATGCATCAGCAACGTACCAAATACGCTCTGGGCCAGGCACTTTAAGCTCTTTTAAGATGATGTCTTTGGCATTGGCTGTACCTGCTTCAACTTTTTCATCAAAGCCACATACACCAACTTCAAGACCGCGAAGTGCTTTTTGTACAGATTCTTGGAAGTTACGACCAATCGCCATTACTTCACCCACAGATTTCATCTGAGTGGTTAATACTGGCTCAGCTTGTGGGAACTTTTCGAAGTTGAAACGTGGAATCTTCGTTACAACATAGTCAATCGATGGTTCGAAAGATGCTGGTGTTACGCCGCCAGTGATGTCATTTTTCAATTCATCAAGGGTGTAACCGACTGCAAGTTTCGCCGCGATTTTTGCGATCGGGAAACCTGTTGCTTTAGATGCAAGCGCAGATGAACGTGATACACGTGGGTTCATCTCGATCACAACCATGCGACCGTCTTTCGGGTTAATACCGAACTGAACGTTTGAACCACCTGTTTCAACACCGATTTCACGAAGAACTGCAACCGATGCATTACGCATCAATTGATATTCTTTGTCTGTCAATGTTTGAGCAGGAGCAACAGTGATTGAGTCACCTGTGTGAACGCCCATTGGGTCAAAGTTTTCGATCGCACATACGATGATACAGTTGTCGTTTTTGTCACGAACAACTTCCATTTCGTATTCTTTCCAACCAATCAATGATTCATCAATCAATAATTGGTGAGTAGGAGAGAGGTCAAAACCACGTTCACAGATTTCAAGGAATTCTTCGCGGTTATAAGCGATACCACCACCAGAACCACCCATCGTGAATGATGGACGAATGATGACAGGAAAACCGAAACCAGCTTGGATGGCTAAAGCTTCTTCCATTGTTTCAGCGATAGCAGCTTTTGGACATTCCAAACCGATTTTGCGCATTGCGATATCGAAAAGTTTACGGTCTTCCGCTTTTTCGATTGCATCTTTACTCGCGCCGATCAATTCAACATTGTATTTTTCTAAAATACCGTGCTCATCTAATGCAAGCGCACAGTTCAATGCAGTTTGACCACCCATAGTAGGAAGGACTGCATCTGGACGCTCTTTTTCGATGATTTGAGCAACAGTCTGCCAAGTGATTGGCTCGATATAAGTTGCATCCGCCATTGAAGGGTCAGTCATGATAGTCGCTGGGTTAGAGTTAACCAAAATAACGCGGTAACCCTCTTCACGAAGCGCTTTACATGCTTGTGCACCTGAATAGTCAAACTCACACGCCTGACCAATGACAATCGGACCAGCACCAATAATTAAGATGCTTTTAATATCCGTACGTTTAGGCATTATTCGCTCCTTAATTACTTCTTAGCTGCTTCGATAAGTTCGATGAAATGATCGAACAATGGGGCACAGTCATGTGGACCAGGGCTTGCTTCAGGATGACCTTGGAAGCTGAATGCTGGTTTGTCAGTGCGATGAATACCTTGGTTTGTACCATCAAACAGTGAGCGATGTGTCACTTTTAAGTTTGCAGGTAAAGTACTCTCATCGACAGCAAAGCCATGGTTTTGAGAAGTAATCATCACTGTACCATTCTCAAGGTTTTGTACAGGATGGTTAGCGCCGTGGTGACCATGATTCATTTTCATCGTCTTCGCACCTGAAGCAAGTGCTAGGATTTGGTGACCTAAACAAATACCGAATACAGGTAAGTTTGTTGTATCAACAAGTGTTTTCACTGCTTCAATTGCATAGTCACATGCTGCTGGATCACCAGGACCATTTGACAAGAACACGCCGTCTGGATTTAACGCCAAAACTTTTTCAATTGGTGTTTGTGCAGGAACAACTGTTAATTTACAACCACGGTCTGCAAGCATACGCAAGATGTTGGTTTTGACACCATAATCATATGCAACTACATGGTATTTTAATTCTGGTTGAGTGAAGCCATTCCCTAAAGTCCATGAACCTTCAGTCCATTCAAAGCCTTCAGGATCACAACATTCTTTCGCAAGATCTAAACCAGTTAAACCACCGAATTCACGTGCTTTCGCAATTGCTTGTTCTTCTGTGATATTTTCACCAGCAAGGATGCAACCATTTTGTGCACCTTTGTCGCGTAAAATACGAGTCAACTTACGTGTGTCGATGTCAGCGATAGCAACAACATTGTGTTGCTCTAAATATTCGCTTAGTGATTGTTCAGAACGGAAGTTGCTATGTAATAAAGGAAGATCACGAATAATCAAACCATTCGCCCATACTTTATGGATGCGACCTGATTCAACGTCTTCGCTATTACAGCCTGTATTTCCAATATGAGGATAAGTCAACGTCACAATTTGTTGCGCATAACTAGGGTCAGTCAAGATTTCTTGATAACCAGTCATTGCAGTATTAAAAACGACTTCACCAGTCGTACATCCCGATGCACCGATAGACGTTCCTTTAAAGACCGTTCCATCTGCGAGGGCTAAAATGGCGGGGGTGCTCAAACCAAAGCTCCTGAACTAAAACCACAAAAATAAGGCTGTAAAAAAGCGAGAAGACATAAAAAAAGGCAGGCTGTCTATAAAAAACATGCCCCTCCTTCCAGTCTGCTCGCTTGTAACTTAACAGCGCATTATACGCATGAGAACGTGAAAAGTCTATGTGTTTTATTTATAAAATCAGGAATTGGTCGAATTCTCTTAAAAGTTTAAGTACAAACCTGTCTATTGCCAAATAACTCATTCTTTTATCGATATCATGAGATATTATGCAAATTGTCTAACAATTTTTTATTGGTCCAAAAAGAAAGAGCTTTATCTTATATTAAGCCAAAAAATCAACAATCAATAATGAGGGGAACCAACATGGCTGAGAATCAAAACGCTGTAGCTGCGACTGAAGAAGTGAAAGAAGCTGTTGTTGAAAAAACAACAAAGGCTAAAGAAACTGTTGCTGCGAAAACAGCTGAAGTGAAAGAAGTTGTCGCTGAAAAGACTGCTGAGGTGAAAGAGGCGGTTGCAGAAAAAACAGCAAAAGCAAAAGAAGTTGTTGCTGAGAAAACTGCTAAGGCGAAAGAAGTGATTGCTGAAACTCAAGAACAAGCAAAGGAAGTGATCGCAGAAACTCAAGAACAGGTAAAAGAAGCACTTGCTGAAACTCAAGAGAAAATTGAGGCAGAAGCTAAAGAGTTAAATCAAAATATTCAAGGTCAACTTGCTCAAATTAAGCAAGACCTTTTAGAGCGTATTGAAGTAATTAAAACTCAACTTAATTCTTCACAAGGTAACCTGGTTGAATTAACAAATGCATTAAAAACTGAGTTAAATGCTTTAATCGAAGATTTAACTAAAGTAAGTAAAGAACTAAAAGATGACATCAGCCAAATCTCTGTGAAACACAAAGATACTTTGGTTGGTAGCTTTAAACGTACTAAAGAGCAAGCGGTTGAAGCTTGGAATAAAGTTCGCGCAAGCTAATTTTGCATTTTTGCAGAAAGTTAAAAAAGCGAGAAAGTCATTTCTCGCTTTTTTTCTTTTTAAAACTGATGCAACCAATCGCGCTTATTATGGAAATCAGCTTGAGGGCTGCTATGTTGCATTGCAAAATAGTGCATACCTTGTGTGGTATTCAATACAGCATTTAAACCAAGATAGAGATCAGCCCACTTTAATTGGTGCTGTCGCATAAATTGAGATAAATCTAAACTTACATTCAACCCATAATGGGTACGTTGTAAATGATTTAATTCAATATCGTATGCAGCGATGGGTGGCATATCTTCTGGAAAACGATATTCTTCAAATTGATAAACTTGCCAAGCTTGAGATGGGCAAAGATTAATTTCACGATAAAAATCTTGATCTTTCACACCAATAAAAATTTCAAAGCAAGTTTGTTCCCATAAATAGTCTTGGCGTGGATGTGCTGTAACTTGTTCTGGGTAAATTAAAAACTGATTAGGGTCTCGTACCCAAAAGCCAATATTTAACGTGGCTGGGGTCTCTTGCTCAATTGCTCCAACGACAGTAATGGCACTGAAGCGATCGAAAGCGGAAAGTTCGTAACTTGCCATTGATCTTACTTATTACTTAAATGAGCAAAGCGAACTAAGTTAGAAAGATGTTGGTTTTGTTTTGCAGCTTTTTTATAAAGCAAAACAATTTTACCGATTTTCTGTACAGATTCTGCACCAGTTGCTTCAACAATCGCATCAATCATAGCGGCGCGAGCATCACGATCTTCACCAGCAATTTTCACTTTGATTAATTCGTGATCATTAAGTGCACGATTAGTCTCTTCAATGACGCTTTCTGTAAGACCTTGGCTGCCAATCATTACAACTGGGTTAAGTGCATGACCAATTTGACGTAAACGTTTACGTTCATGGATAGATAAAGCCGCCATTAAAAATACCTGATTCGAAAAACGACTTAGTATAACTTGCATCCCGAATCTTAGATAGATTTAGCATGCTAGCATGTAGAATAAATTGTGTGAAAATACACTTGGAATCATCAATTATACTTATCGGAAAAAATCTGTAAAACTTCGTGTGAATGAAGTACATCCGTACTGTAATGAGAGTAATTTTCACGTACAATGACTTATCAGAAGTTTTTTTAATTTAGTGAGTTATGGCGACACGCATTACCAATCAAAAATTGTCTAAAAGCAGTCGTGCATGGATGAGAGAGCACTTAGATGACCCGTTTGTGAAAAAGGCACAAAAGGAGGGCTATCGTGCTCGGGCAGCGTATAAGCTACTCGAAATCCAAGAAAAATATAGAATGATCAAACCTGGTATGACGGTGGTTGACTTAGGCGCAGCACCAGGAAGTTGGTCTCAAATCGCTGGTAAATTAGTCGGTGCAAATGGCTTAGTCATTGCCTCGGATATTTTAGCAATGGATGCACTTCCAGATGTGACCTTCTTGCAAGGTGACTTCCGAGAAGAAGAAGTTTTTGAAAAATTGTTAAATATTTTAAATGGGCGCCAAGTAGACATTGTAATTTCTGATATGGCCCCCAATACATCAGGTAATAGGGCTGTTGATCAACCTCGTCAAATTTACTTATGTGAATTGGCTTTGGATTTTGCTCAGAAAGTATTAGGGCCAAACGGACAGTTTGTGGTTAAAGTGTTCCAAGGTTCTGGTTTTGATGAGTTCAGAAAACAAGTGGTCGATAGTTTTGATGTATTAAAAACAGCCAAACCTGCGGCTTCACGTGCGCGATCAAAAGAGGTTTTTTTGATTGGGCAAGGTCGTAAAAAGGCATTGCAATAAAAAGTGTACTTGCCAAGTTGTTAAAAATTGTGCATTTTGTACCTTTTAAGTTTTTTGCAACGCAAATTCATTGCTGTTTTTGTGAAGGTCAGCCAAGATTAGGTATGATCAAATTAGATTGATATGGGAATAAAGCCTTGAGCGATTACTTCAAGAATGCCGTATTGTGGCTCATCATACTCGGTGTTCTGATTTTGATTTTTAGCAACGTCAGTGACCGCAATAAACCTGCAGCGATGAAATATTCAGATTTCGTGGCAGCGGTGAATGCTGGGCAGATTAAACAAGTCACAATTGACGGTTTAAATATTAGTGGTGAAAAATCCAATGGTTCTTCTTTCGAAACGGTTCGTCCACAAGTAGAAGACACTGAATTGCTACCAAGCTTGAATAAACAAAATGTAGTGGTTGAGGGTACAGCGCCGCAACGTCAAGGCATTTTGATGCAACTTCTCATTGCGAGCTTCCCAGTCTTACTTATTATCCTATTATTCATGTTCTTCATGCGTAATATGGGGGGTGGTGCTGGCGGCAAAAATGGCCCTATGAGTTTTGGTAAATCAAAAGCTAAAATGTTATCTGAAGATCAAATTAAGTTAACCTTTAGTGATGTTGCTGGTTGTGATGAAGCAAAACAAGAAGTGGTTGAAATCGTTGATTTCTTAAAAGACCCTGCCAAATTTAAACGTCTTGGTGCGACCATTCCTCGTGGTGTATTGATGGTTGGCCCTCCAGGCACAGGTAAAACATTATTAGCAAAAGCAATTGCTGGTGAAGCTAAAGTACCTTTCTTCAGTATCTCTGGTTCTGACTTTGTCGAAATGTTCGTTGGTGTTGGTGCATCACGTGTTCGAGATATGTTTGAACAAGCGAAACGCCATGCGCCTTGTATCATCTTTATTGATGAGATTGATGCTGTTGGTCGTCATCGTGGTTCAGGTACAGGTGGTGGTCATGATGAGCGTGAGCAAACCTTAAACCAAATGCTTGTTGAGATGGATGGTTTTGAAGGCAATGAAGGCGTTATCGTGATTGCTGCGACTAACCGCGTAGATGTTCTTGATAAAGCATTACTTCGTCCTGGTCGTTTTGACCGTCAAGTGATGGTTGGTTTACCAGACATTCGTGGTCGTGAGCAAATTTTAAATGTCCACTTGAAGAAGCTTCCGTCTGTAACTGGTGTTGATGTTAAAGTCCTTGCGCGTGGTACACCTGGTTTCTCTGGTGCACAACTAGCAAACTTAGTGAACGAAGCTGCATTGTTTGCTGCTCGCCGTAATAAAAATACGGTCGATATGCATGACTTTGAAGATGCCAAAGACAAAATCTACATGGGTCCAGAACGTAAGTCGATGGTCATCCGTGAAGAAGAACGTCGTGCAACGGCTTACCATGAAGCGGGACATGCGATTGTTGCTGAAATTTTACCGGGTACAGACCCTGTGCATAAAGTTACTATTATGCCACGTGGTTGGGCACTTGGTGTGACATGGCAGCTTCCAGAACAAGATCAAACTAGCCACTATAAAGATAAGATGTTGAATGAACTTTCAATCTTATTTGGTGGTCGTATTGCTGAAGAAGTCTTCATTAATCAAATGTCGACTGGCGCATCGAATGACTTTGAACGTGCAACGAAAATGGCGCGTGCAATGGTTACTAAATACGGTATGTCAGATAAACTTGGCGTAATGGTTTATGAAGATGAAAACCAAAATGGTTTCTTCGGTAATGTCGGTAGTCGTACAATTTCTGAAGCAACGCAACAAAAAGTTGATGAAGAAGTTCGTCGTATATTAGATGAACAGTATAAAGTTGCACGTGATATCTTGGAAAATAATAAAGATATCGCACATGCAATGGTGAAAGCTTTGATGGAATGGGAAACGATTGATCGTGACCAAATCCGAGACATCATGGAAGGTCGTGAACCACAACCACCGAAAGTGTATGTTGCTGAGAACCCTGTGGCTGAATTTGAACCACCTAAAGATGGTCCATCTACACCTCCACCATTGCCAGCAATGGGTTAATATTCGTTGTAATAAAAAGAGCGGCTTCGGTCGCTCTTTTTTTGTTTGGATTTTTGGCTAAGTTGAAAATAAATCAGTCATGACAGGCATTATCTGTTGTTAAAATACCATCATTAAAGTGTGGAGAGTTTTGATGCAGTTGGTGCCATTACCACAACGACAATTACAAGGTAGTCGTTTTACATTAGATTTATCGCAACCTCATGTTATGGGAATCTTGAATGTAACGCCTGATTCATTTAGTGATGGCGGGCAGCATCATCAAAAAGACCAAGCTGTAAAATATGCTTTGCAGATGATAGCTGATGGTGCAACTATTATTGATATTGGTGGAGAGTCAACACGTCCTAATGCATCAGCTGTTGAAGTTGAAGAAGAGATACGCCGTGTCATTCCTGTCGTAGAAGCACTTTCAAAATACGATGTGGTGATGTCAATTGATACCAGTCAACCAGAAGTTATCCGAGCGGCTGTTGATGCTGGTGCGCATATTTGGAATGATGTACGGGCATTAACTCGACCACTGGCCTTAGAAACAGCAGCAGAATTGAATATTCCTGTCGTGCTGATGCACATGCGTGGTGAGCCCACCAATATGAATCAGTTGGATCAATATCAAGATGTGACTGAAGATGTGATTCAAGAGTTACAACAGCGTCTTGATCAAGCACTTGCTGTGGGTATTAAATTTGAAAATATTATCCTTGATCCTGGTTTTGGTTTTGCTAAAAATGCACAGCAAAATTTTCAATTACTCAATGAATTTTGGAAACTTAATCGAATGGGTTACCCGATTTTATCGGGTTTGTCTCGTAAGCGGTTTATTGGTGAGGCGCTAAATGGCATCCCTGCTCAGGAACGTGCTGTGGGGAGTGTGATGGGACATATATTGAGTATTCAGCAAGGTGCAAGCATTGTAAGAGCACATGATGTTAAAGCGACTGTTGATGCAATAAAAGTTTGGCAAGCGATGCTTGTTGCTAAATAAAATTAAAGAGAAATGATGTAGATAAAGATACATATAAACACGGTGTATCTTTATCTTTTTGCTTACAATGCTCTCAATATGACTATTTATTTGAAAATACATAATAAAATTAGGGGAAATAAGAGATGCAAAAATCAACAAAAGTATTTGGTTTAACGCTACTGTGTTGTATGGTTGTGGCATGTAGTAACCCAGCTAAATATAGTGGGATTACTGCTGAGCTTGCACCAGCACCAGTATCAACTGCAAATTTTGGAGCAGATCGCTCCCGTAAATTAATCGCTCCAACAGCTTATGTTGCTGTAATGCCAAGTATTGAGCGACCGCGATTAGAACAGAATACTGAGAAGTACCAGAAGAATGAGGTTAATCTAGTTCATCGAGTTGCTGATGATGCAATATCTACTTTTAGCATTGATGTTGATACGGGGAGTTATACCAATACTCGTCGTTATTTGAATGATGGACGGTTACCGCCAGTTGATGCGATTCGTGCTGAAGAAATGATTAATTATTTTGATTATCAATATCCACAACTAAATAGCGTGCATCCCTTTTCTGTGACCACTGAAACGGTTGATTCACCGTGGAAAGAGCATGCCAAGTTGATCAAAATTGGGGTTCAAGCCAAAGATTTAAGCACGAAACAATTACCACCTGCTAATTTAGTTTTTCTTGTTGATGTTTCTGGCAGTATGAATGCAGATGATAAGTTACCATTGGTTAAACAAACCTTAAGAATATTGACTGAACAATTACGCCCACAGGACAAAGTGACGATTATCACTTATGCGAGTGGGGAAAAATTAGTACTTGAGCCGACATCAGGTGAGCAGAAAGATAAGATTTTACGTGTGATTAATCAGTTGCAAGCTGGTGGCGCAACGGCTGGTGAGCAGGCGATTCAATTGGCCTATAAAGAAGCAGAGAAAGCTTTTGTTAAAAATGGGATTAATCGAATTTTGTTAGCGACTGATGGCGACTTTAATGTAGGAATTACTGATTTTAATACCTTAAAAGGCATGGTCGCGGAGAAGCGTAAAAG
>AZIJ01015135.1_pt1 | contig 12729 bp, 9 predicted proteins | sample 359151 | NCBI WGS metagenome assembly AZIJ01 (sample SAMN02429718, study PRJNA222666) | marine sediment metagenome | biome: Sediment sample; isolation source: enrichment culture of sample MGS-ElMAX(UA) from oil contaminated site at the... | place: Egypt: El Max | collected 2013-01-23 | depth 9.22 m m | reverse complement strand
CGGCGTACACGGAGTTGCAGTCCGCTGCATGACCACTCTGCCACCCCGCCATCTCTTGGTGATGCACATATTAGCAATCTTTAGAAAAAAAACAATAGTGTTTATAGCGAATATGCACATAAAAACAACATCTAAAAGAATATTGGCGAAATTATCATGTATTATTTACACAATTGATTCATACCCACTTTGGAGATGCGCTGTGGCATTGGTTTTAGACGGTCGTGCATTGGCAAAACAAATTGAAACGGATTTGTTGGTACGTGTAGAAGCATTAAAAGCAAAATCGGGTCGTACCCCAATTTTAGCAACAATCTTAGTTGGTGATGATGGTGCATCTGCAACTTATGTGCGTATGAAAGGGAATGCTTGCCGTCGTGTGGGCATGGATTCTTTGAAAGTAGAACTTCCAAAAGAAACCACAACAGAACAATTACTTGCTGAAATTGAAAAATTAAATGCCAATCCAGATGTTCATGGCATTTTGCTTCAACATCCAGTACCTGAACAAATTGATGAAAGAGCGTGTTTCGATGCGATTTCTTTAGAAAAAGATGTAGATGGTGTAACTTGCCTTGGTTATGGTCGCATGGCAATGGGCGAAGCCGCATATGGTTCTGCTACGCCAGCAGGTATCATGACGATTTTAAAAGAAAACAATATCGAAATCGCGGGTAAACATGCTGTTGTTGTTGGTCGTTCAGCTATTTTAGGTAAACCAATGGCTGCTATGTTATTGGAAGCGAACGCAACGGTAACGATTTGCCATTCACGTACACAGAACCTTGCTGAGTTTGTCAAACAAGCCGATATTATTGTGGGTGCTGTAGGTAAAGCAGAATTGATCCAAAAAGATTGGATTAAACAAGGTGCAGTTGTCGTTGATGCTGGTTTCCATCCACGTGATGGCGGTGGTGTTGGTGATATTCAACTTGTAGGTATTGAAGAAATTGCTTCTGCATATACGCCTGTACCTGGCGGTGTTGGCCCAATGACAATTACCACTTTGATTCGTCAAACGGTAGAAGCCGCAGAAAAAGCTTTAGGTTAATATTTTAGCCCCTCTGAATAGAGGGGCTTTTTTCAAGAATGAAAGAAATATGAGTTGTACTTTTCAATTTGCAAAAGCACCTGAGCAATTGCTTAAAGCTTTGCATGACGTTATTCCAAACACTGATTTATTGGCACAGCAGTTACCTGAAACACCGATTTCATTGTGGTTAATTCCTCCTGTATTTCCTACAGATCGTTTGGATGATGAAGTCATTCGCCGTATTTGGAATGAAACACCGTATTGGATCTTTTGTTGGGCATCAGGGCTGGCGATGGCGCAATGGTTACTTGCTGAACCGCATCATGTGAAAGATAAAGTTGTGCTTGATTTTGGTGCTGGCTCAGGTGTGGTTGCGATTGCTGCAAAAATGGCAGGAGCAAAGCGCGTAATTTGCTGTGATATTGATCCGATCAGTTTGGAATCATGTCGCGAAAATGCATTATTGAATAATATTGAACTTGAATACCTTGATGATTTGTACAAGTCAGAACAAGTCGATGTACTGCTTGCTGCTGATGTGCTTTATGATCAATGTAATCGTTTCTTCTTAGATGAGTTTTTAAAATTCGCACCAGAAGTTTGGGTTGCGGATAGCCGAGTTAAGAATTTTAGTCATCCTCAATATTTGAAAATAGATGAGCGGAGTGCGACGACTTGGCCAGATTTAGATGAGGCAAAAGAGTTTCGTAATGTGAGTTTTTATCGCACGAAATAATAATCTACTGCCTGAATCATTTTTCAACTACGATATAAAATCTCAACACAAGCTCGTTCTACCTCATGCTAAAACATCAATGTGAAATCAAATATGCTTTGATGATGCATTTAGCGAATAAAGGTGATTTATGAGTTTTGAGCAAGTAGATGATGGGAAGCACGGTGTATTTAAGCTGATTCAGGGTGATTTAGTCGCAGGAGAAATGGCATATACGTGGGCAGGTGACTCAATGTTGATCATTGATCATACTGATGTTAATGAGCGCTTTCGAGGTCAAGGTGTGGGGCGTAAGCTTTTAGATGAATTGATTGCTTTTATGAGGGAGCGTCAAGTAAAAGTTATTCCTTTATGTCCGTTTGCTAAATCTGTTTTTGATAAAGACGCTTCAATTCATGATGTTTTAAAAATATAAAAATGATGTAGATGTGTGAATCAACAAAGGTTCACACATCATTTATTATTGAATTTATTTTATTAAGAGCAAGTATAACGAACGACTTTCAGCGTTGAAGGTCGAGCTTCAAGTGCCTGACGAGTTGCATAACCTTCGCTATTGTTTAAATCAGGAGAGTTAGATAGACCAAAAGTTGCGCGACTGTTTCCAATTTTTACACCGTATTGCTCTTCTTGTGTTGGATTCACAATTTCATTCACACTCAGTACAGAAAGTTTGTAATTTTTCTCTACACCCAGCACTTGTTTGCAGGCATGTTGGAGCTTTTTCTCATCAATATCACGATTGCTTCGACCAGCCAAAGTATAGGCCAGTGTTGCAGAAGTTGCTGTTTTACTTTCAATTTGATAACCGGTCACGCCGTTGTATTGGTGTGGACTGCTTTGACATGCCGTGATCAAAAGGGTTCCGCTCATAATAAAAAATAAATTCGTTTTTTTCATATCAATGGTCCTGTTATTTCTGGTTCAAGTATCGCATAAAATAGATTTTGAATTGTGAGGATTCTTTAAAACAAAGGCTATTCATCGAATTTAGGTTCAAAGTTATAGAAAAGAATTTTCGTTTTCGAACAATTTTGCATATAATCTGCCAAGTTTTTTATTTAATACAGAAGTCATTGCTTTTTTGCAGTATTGGAGCCCGTTTTTTAACGGGCGTTTAATTTATTGCACTATACGAAAGCAAGTCTGGATAGGTATGTCATGATCTCTACAGATAGTCAAAAAAAATATGTGGTTGCATTTGATCAAGGTACAACGAGTTCACGTGCGATCGTATTGGATCACGATGCGAATGTCATCAGTATTGCTCAGCGTGAATTCACGCAAATTTACCCGCAGCCAGGTTGGGTTGAGCATGATCCTATGGAAATCTGGGCAACTCAAAGCGCAGTATGGGTTGAAGCCTTAGCGCAAGCGAGTATTTCAAGTGACCAAATTGCAGCGATTGGTATTACCAACCAACGTGAAACTACCGTCATCTGGGATAAAAAGACAGGTAAACCTATTTACAATGCAATTGTATGGCAAAGCCGCCAAAGCAATGAGATTTGTAATCAACTACGTCAAGAGGGTTGGCAAGATTACGTTCATAAAGTAACAGGTTTGGTTCTTGATCCATATTTCTCTGCAACTAAAATTAAGTGGATTCTTGATCGTGTTGAAGGCAGCCGTGAACGTGCGGAACGTGGCGAGCTTTTATTTGGTACGATCGATACTTGGTTGCTTTGGAAATTGACCAATGGCCAAGTTCATGTAACTGACTATACCAATGCTTCACGCACGATGTTGTTTAACATTGAAACGCTTGAGTGGGATGATAAGTTACTTGAAGCCTTAAATATTCCAAAAGCAATGCTGCCTGAAGTTCGAAGCTCTTCTGAAGTCTATGGTTATACACACACCATTAGCGGTCAAGAAGTTGGTATTCCTATCGCTGGTATTGCTGGTGATCAACAAGCTGCTTTATTTGGTCAAATGTGTGTTGAAGTTGGACAGGCGAAAAATACCTATGGCACTGGCTGCTTCCTATTGATGAATACTGGAAAACGTATTGTTCAATCAGAGCATGGTCTATTAACAACGATTGCATGTGGCCCACGTGGTGAAGTGAATTATGCGCTAGAAGGTGCAGTATTTAATGGTGGTTCATGCGTGCAGTGGTTGCGTGATGAACTGAAAGCGATCAATGATTCGCATGATTCTGAATACTATGCAACCAAAGTCAAAGATAGTAATGGTGTTTATGTCGTACCTGCATTTACAGGTCTAGGTGCACCTTATTGGGATCCAACAGCGCGTGGTGCAATTTTAGGTATTACTCGTGGAGTTAGTATCGAACATATTATTCGTGCGACTTTAGAGTCGATTGCCTACCAAACGCGTGATGTTTTGGATGCGATGCAGCAAGATTCGGGTGAGAAGTTACGGACCTTACGTGTAGATGGTGGTGTAACAGCCAATAATTTCTTGATGCAATTCCAAGCAGATATCATGGGGACATCGGTTGAGCGTCCAGCAATGAAAGAAACAACAGGAATGGGTGCTGCGTTCCTTGCTGGTTTGGCTGTCGGTTTCTGGTCGGATCTCAATGAATTAAAGAGTAGAATGACCATCGAAAATACTTTCACTCCTGAATGTTCGCAGGCTGAAACTGAAAAACTCTATAAGGGTTGGTTAAAAGCAGTTGGACGTACTCGAGATTGGGCAGAGGATTAAGTTAAAATAGCCCAAATTTTATGACGTAAAATAACATAGGACGAATGAGCATGAGCTTGATACTACGCCAACAAAAAACCCTCGAGTTAGTGAGAGAACGTGGCTATATAAGTATTGAAGAACTTGCTCAGTATTTCGATGTTACGCCTCAAACTATCCGCCGTGATATTAATCAATTGGCGGATGAAGGCTTATTACGTCGTTATCATGGTGGTGCGGCGCATGATTCAAGTGTTGAAAATACTGAATATACAATGCGCGTAGGTCATATGCTTGAGGAAAAAAGGATCATTGCAGCAGCGGTTGCAGCGGCTGTACCAGATCATGCTTCTCTGTTTATTAATATTGGGACCACGACAGAAGCAATTGCTCACGCATTGCTGAATCATACGGGTTTAAAAATCATCACCAATAACTTAAATGTTGCGAAAATTCTAAGTACCAAAGAAGACTTTGAAGTCTTGATTGCTAGCGGTCGTGTTCGTCCTGATGGTGGTGTAATTGGACAGGCAACAGCTGATTTCTTCAAACAATTTAAAGCGGATTATGCTTTGGTTGGAATTAGTGGTATTGATGAAGATGGGACTTTACTAGATTTTGATTTTCAGGAAGTCTGTGTATCTCAGGAAATCGTTTCAAGTGCGAGACAAGTTTTTCTTGCAGCTGACAGTACCAAGTTTGGCCGTAATGCAATGATTCGTTTGGGTTCGCTTAAGCAAGTGGACTGTATTTTTACTGATCAGCAACCCAACGAACAATACACTAAAATCATCCGAGATTTAGGAATCGGGTTAATTATCGCCAAATAAATATTCATTTTCGAAAAATTGTTACTTTTATTGAGCCAGCGAAAGTTTGGCTCAATTTTTTTATAGATTAATACAACACAACGCTTTATCAATCAGTCATACAGTTAATTTTCATAATTTCATTAAATCATTTTCATTTTTACCATTCATCTAAAAATGTCTATTAATTGGCATTTTTTTAGCTAATTTTAATTGTTTATTTTCATTTGATATGTTTTAATTTTCAATATTGAACAATAGTGAAAATTTGCGGTGATTTATGCAAACTTCTCCTCAGTCAAATGACAAAGTTTATGACCTCGCGGTTATCGGTGGTGGTATCAATGGTGTTGGTATTGCTGCGGATGCTTCTGGGCGTGGTTTATCTGTGTTCTTATGTGAAAAAGACGATTTGGCAAGCCATACATCATCTGCAAGCAGTAAGCTCATTCATGGTGGTTTACGTTACCTTGAGCATAAAGAATTTCGTTTGGTGCGTGAGGCATTAGCTGAGCGGGAAGTGCTACTGGCAAAAGCGCCTCATATTATTCGCCCAATGCGTTTTATCATGCCGCATCGTCCTCATTTACGTCCCGCATGGCTGATTCGTACTGGTTTGTTCTTTTACGATCATTTAGGTAAGCGTGAGAAACTATTAGGTTCAAATAACGTTTATTTTAAAGAAGATAGTCCATTAAAAGCAGCTATCACCCGTGGTTTTGAGTATTCAGACTGTGCTGTAGATGATTCTAGACTTGTTGTGCTAAATGCAATGCATGCACGTGAAAAAGGCGCTGATGTTGTGACGCGTACACGTTGTTTATCTGCCCAACGTGAAGGTCAATACTGGGTTGTTGATTTGGAGAATGAAAAAGGTCAATTCCAAATTAAAGCCAAAGCATTAGTGAATGCTGCTGGACCTTGGGTTGCACAATTCATTAAACAAGATTTACAGCTGAAATCACCTTATGGCATCCGTCTAATTCAAGGTAGTCATATCATTGTGCCGAAGCTATATGAAGGTGATAAAGCATTTATCATGCAGAATGATGATCGTCGGATCGTATTCGCAATTCCATATTTAGATCAATACACGATGATCGGTACTACGGATCGTGAGTATCAAGGTGATCCAGCACAAGTAAAAATTACGCAGGAAGAAACGGATTATTTGATTAAGGTCAGTAATGAGCATTTCAAAACACAATTGACTCAAGCGGATATTATTTCGACTTTTGCTGGTGTACGCCCATTATGTGATGATGAGTCAGATAATCCATCTGCGATCACTCGTGATTATACTTTGGCTTTATCAAAAGAGTCAGATAATCAAGCGCCATTGCTTTCAGTATTTGGTGGAAAATTAACGACTTATCGTAAGCTGGCTGAGTCGGCTATGCAGCAGTTGAAAGCATTTTTCCCTGAAATGAAAGGAAGTTGGACTGCAACAGAAGCTTTACCTGGTGGAGAAAACATGGAGTCAGTAGAGCAGTTAATCCTTGAAATTCGTGCTCAGGTCACTGATGCATCAGAAGCGCTTGCTAAACGTTGGGCTTCAGCTTATGGTTCACGCATTTGGAATATTCTGGGCGAGGCAAGTTCAGTTGAGCAACTTGGACAGCACTTTGGACAAGGTTTGTATGCTCGTGAAGTAGATTATTTATGCCGTTTTGAGTGGGTGATGAACAGTCAGGATGTCTTGTGGAGACGTTCTAAATTAGGTTTGAATTTTGCACCGAGCGAAGTTGAAAGTTTAGAGGCTTATCTAGCAAATAAACCAAATACCACAGTAGCCGCTTAAGCATCTAAAAAAGCCCTCTTAGATAAGAGGGCTTTTTTTATTAGTATTTAAATTTAAGAGCTACCGTATAATTTGCTGGTTCCCCGTAGAATGCCTGCCCATCAGTGAAGCTATTGAGGTATTTTTTATCGGTGACATTATCTGCATTGGCTTGAATGGTAAAGTTCGGACTAACCTCATAGCTCGCCATTAAATTCAGCAAGGCATAATCGCTTTGTTTAAGATAAGTCGAGTAAGTTGGATCAAAGCGTGTAATTTTGCTCTGCCATTTTACGCCAGCACCAACTTTTAATTTTGGTAATTGGGTAGGGGAGTAGGTTGTTAGTAAGTTGAAACTTTGGGTCGGATTGTAGGTTCGAGCCGCACCACCATTTTTTAAGTCTTGGAGACTAAATTGGGTGTAACCCATAGATACATTGACTTGATCAGTTAATTGTCCTGCTAAACCAACTTCTACACCTTGTGAACGTAAGTCACTGATTGCAGAGGTACGATTAAGCGGATGGCTATCAGTTGGTCTAAGTGGGTAATTATTTTCTTCAGTTCTAAAGATAGCAAGTGTACCTGTAAGTTTGTTGTCTAACCATGCACTCTTTACTCCAATTTCATAGCTTTTGCCTTCAATTGGATCTGCTACTTTACCAGTTGTCTCATCAATTGAAGTTTGTGGACGGAAAATAGAGGTATAACTCATATAGCCTGTATACTCAGGCGTGAAGTTATAGGTAATACCAGCATATGGAGAAACTTTGCTTTCATCATAATTCATTGGTGCACTATAACTTGTCCCTTCACTTTTGGCCTGAACATAGTTCGCACCTAATGTGAGTTTGAGGTCTTCCGTTAAATGTAAGCGTGTTGCTGCATAAACAGATTGATTGCGTTGCGTGTAATCTGCTGCATCTGAAAAAGCACTCCATGAAATATTGTTTGGTGTCCAGCTTGCCCAGCCTGTTGTACATTGTGCTTCATAGGTATTTGGTACTGTACCTCGGGTACATGTTCCAACATTACTATCGAGGATAGTCCCAGATTTTTGCTTATCATTTTGTTCACTTTGAGAGAATGTATAGCCTAAAATTGCTTCATGCTCACGCCCTAAAAGATCGAACTTGCCTTGTAAGTTAAAATCAGCAGTTTGTAACTTGTTATGTTCTTTTCCACCCCAAGCTGTAAGATCTACATTTGAACCATCCGCATTTGGATAGCCATAGTAGTAAAGTAGCTGGCTTTGGCGTTCTTTTTCATTGTAGTTGTAACTTAGGTTAGCAGACCAAGTTTCCAAGAACTTTTGCTTTAACTCGATGAATGCATTTCGAGATGTATTGTCCCAGTAAGCCCAGTCAGGGTTTGGGTTGTATGAGCGATCATAACTAATTTGTTTGCCTGAAGAATCCATCAGAGGTAAAGCACCCCAGTTATTGGCATTGGGCTTATTTTTTTCTTGGCTGGCCCCAACGGTCAATAGCGTACTATCTGTAAGATCGGCTTCTAATACGCCTGCAATACCATTTTTCTCAGAGGAGTAGCGATCTAAATGTGAGTCACCAGTTTGTTCGAAAGCACTGAGGCGACCTCGAATATTACCATTAGGTGTTAAGCTGCCTGATACATCGGCTTCATAGCGTTGCGTATCCCATGAACCATAGCTCAATCCAGCATTCGCTTGAAACTCTTTGGTTGGGCGCTTGCGAATATAGTTAATAGTCGCACTTGGATCACCGAAAGCATTGGTTAGTGCATCTGCTCCTTTGATCACTTCAATGCGATCATAAAAGAAGCTATCTGGATTGGTGTCATTATAATTCCATACACTTGAAGGGAAGCCTATGCCATCAACGAGAATGTTGGAGATTTCAAATCCTCGTGCCATATACACTGAGCGTTCAGTTTCAAGTGAATTAACAGTTACGCCTGGGGTGTTGTTTAAAATATCTCTTGAGCTAGTCAGTCCGAAATCATCAATCTGTTGACGTGTTACCACATTCACCGTTTGTGGAATTTCTTTGGCTTCAATATTCAGTTTAGTCGCACTCGAACTATTTTTAATGTTGTAAGCTTTGGTTTTTTCACTACTTTCATCATTTTGAGTAGCTTGAACTTTAATTGTCGGAAGTTGTTGTGTCTGATCATCAAGTGCATAACTATATGTGCTAATACTGATTAACGTTGAGACAGCTACAAAGAGTGGAGTGCGTTTGAACAGGGGGGAAGAACTCATACCGACAACCATGTTAATGAGAAATACTATTATTATCATTATTGTTAATATTTGTTAATTTTGCAATTTATTTTCTCTAAAGCTTAATGGGAATAGTTATGGTTAAGCAGGGGCTTAATAGAAAATTTCGAAAACCCATAAAAAAAGGCCGCCGTAGCGACCTTTTAATTTTTCTTAATCCCTCTTTGTGCAAGAGGGAAAATGAATTAAGCAGATTTTACTGCATTTAATAATTCATTTTGACGATCTTTAAGTGCTTGAGGTAAGCGAGCACCAAGTTTAGTGAACAACTCAGTGTGGCTTTCAATCTCTTTGATCCATTGATCTTTGTCTTGAGAAGTTACTGTATCAAACTGTTCTTTAGAGAAGTCGATACCAGCCCAGTTCAACTGTTCATATGTAGGAACTAAACCGATTGGAGTTTCTGTCGCTTCTGCACGACCTTCACAACGATCAATAATCCACTCAAGAACACGCATGTTTTGACCAAAACCAGGCCATACGAAGTTGCCTTCAGCATCGCGACGGAACCAGTTTACATTGAAGATTTTTGGTAATTTATTACCAGCAGCTTCTGCTTTAGCACCAACTTCTTGACCAAGTTGTAACCAGTGGCCAAAGTAATCAGCCATGTTGTAACCCGCAAATGGAAGCATTGCAAATGGGTCACGACGAACGATACCTTGTTGACCAACAGCAGCAGCAGTAGTTTCTGAACCCATAGTTGCAGCTTTATAAACGCCATCAACCCAATCAAAAGCTTCAGATACTAAAGGTACTGTGTCTGCGCGACGGCCACCAAAGATGAACGCAGAAATTGGTACACCAGCTGGATTTTCCCAGTCAGCATCGATAGAAGGACATTGACCTGCTGCAACAGTGAAGCGTGCATTTGGATGTGCAGCTTTTTCACCATCAACGTGTGGTTGACCTTTCCAGTTGGTTAAGTTAGCTGGAACTTCTTTAGACAGACCTTCCCACCAAATTTCGCCATTGTCTGTAACAGCTACGTTTGTATAGATTACATCTTTATGAAGTGTCGCCATACAGTTCGGGTTAGTCTTGGTATTTGTACCAGGTGCTACACCGAAGAAACCAGCTTCTGGGTTGATCGCATATAGACGACCATCTTCACCCGGTTTGATCCAAGCAATATCGTCACCTACAGTTTCAATCTTCCAGCCTTCATAGCCTGCTGGTGGAATTAACATTGCGAAGTTTGTTTTACCACATGCAGAAGGGAATGCTGCTGCGATGTAGTGTTTTTCGCCTTGTGGATTTGTCACGCCTAAAATAAGCATGTGCTCAGCTAACCAACCTTGTTCACGACCCATTGCTGATGCAATACGAAGTGCTAAGCATTTTTTACCAAGTAAAGCATTACCGCCGTAACCAGAACCGTAAGACCAGATTTCACGAGTTTCTGGGTAATGAACGATGTATTTTTCGCTGTTGCAAGGCCAAGCAACATCTTTCTGACCATCTTTAAGTGGAGCAGCAACAGTGTGTACACATGGGATAAACTCACCATCTGTACCTAACACGTCATAAACTGCTTTACCCATACGTGCCATTTTTGTCATGCTAACAGCAACGTAAGGAGAATCAGTTAATTCGATACCGATGTGAGCAATGTGGCTACCTAAAGGACCCATAGAGAATGGAACCACGTACATTGTACGACCTTCCATTGCACCATCAAATAAACCATTTAATTTAGTACGCATTTCAGCAGGAGCAACCCAGTTATTTGTTGCGCCAGCGTCGTCTTGGTTTTCAGAGCAGATGTAAGTGCGATCTTCAACACGAGCAACGTCAGAAGGGTCAGAATTTGCAAGATAAGAACCAGGATGTTTTTCTTGGTTAAGTTGTTGCATGGTGCCGTTAGCGATCATCAAGTCGATCAGACGTTGATATTCTTCTTCGCTTCCGTCACACCATTCGATTTTTGCTGGTTTGGTTAATTTTGCAATTTCTTCCACCCATGCAATAAGCTTAGGGTGACGAACGAATTCTGGTGCGTTCACTTGGGTCATGGTCATGCCTTTTTAAAGTGTGTACGACGTACAATTCTATTCATTGGTTTACAATGAAAATAGATGAAGTAAAAAAAGTGGCTGTATTAAAGCACAAAATCATAAAAAAAATAAGACTATCGGATCATATGGCAGGTTAATGAAAAGCTGTATATTTTTTCTTAAGTTATTGTTTTTAAGTTTTTTGTCAGTTTTTTTTAGGCTTATATGTTTTTTTTATGCATGTTATTTTTATTAAAAATTTTATTTAAAAACAATTGTTTATTTAATTTTATTTTTTTGAGAATTATTATTGATAAATTGAATAATCATCATCCAAAATTTACATAAACAGGCTTTTATTTGTTGATTTTATGCACAAAAATATGGAGGCACAATTTCAAAGGGTGAACTGAGTGAATCAAAATTTGCGCCCCTTATCGATTATCTACAATCAAAAATCTGGATTTCATGCAGCCCAACAAGATGAAGTCTATGAACGCTTAATGACGTTTTGGACGCAGCATGGTTTTGAAATACAGGTTTTTGAGCTAAATCAAAAGGTTGATTTTGACGAGATGATGAAATCTGTGCTTTCACGTCATCAACAGGCCGATTTACGTGGTGTTGTGGTAGCTGCGGGTGGAGATGGAACATTAAATGCAGTTGCGAAAAGATTAATGCATACCAATATTCCGATGGGGGTTATTCCATTGGGAACTTTTAATTATGTTGCCCGTGTTTTAGATATTCCAATTGATGTCTTTTCGGCAGCAGAAGTGATTGCAACGGGTAAATTTCGTGAAGTTCATGTTGCTACAATTAATGATCAGATTTATCTAAATAATGCTAGCCTTGGACTTTATCCTTTATTTATCAAAAAACGAGAACTATATAATCAGCACTTCGGGCGTTTTCCCTTAAATGCATACACTTCAGGACTTGATGTGTTATTGCGTGAACATAAGTCTTTGAAACTGTCTATTAATGTTGATGGGCAGAAATATCCAGTCGCGACGCCCTTGATTTTCTTTGGAAATAATCAATTGCAACTGTGTGATATGAAATTAAGAATTGCTGAATGCGCAGCCAATGGCAAACTAGCTGGTGTAGTTGTAGCCAAAAGTGATCGGTTTAGTTTATTGAAAATGCTATTAAAATTAATTCAAGGGAAAATAGAGCAAACACCTGATGTTTATACTTTTTGTGCAGAAAATATTACTGTTGGCTGCAAAAAAGACAAAGTTACGGTTGCGATTGATGGAGAACTTATGGAGTTGGAGACACCACTAAATTTCTCAGTTCAAAAATCATCTTTAAAAGTTATGGTTCCAAATGTTATTACACCTCTCTGATTTGCATTTTGGAACTGAGCGAGATGTTTGTCTGGAAGCAATACGAAAGTTTTGTAAACAATATCGTCCAGAAGCGATTGTAGTGAGTGGTGATTTAACACAAC
>AZIJ01019207.1_pt1 | contig 12739 bp, 13 predicted proteins | sample 359151 | NCBI WGS metagenome assembly AZIJ01 (sample SAMN02429718, study PRJNA222666) | marine sediment metagenome | biome: Sediment sample; isolation source: enrichment culture of sample MGS-ElMAX(UA) from oil contaminated site at the... | place: Egypt: El Max | collected 2013-01-23 | depth 9.22 m m | reverse complement strand
AGGATCATCGCAAGCCTGTAACCGGTCATGTAGGCGGCGGCGAGCGCCCCCTGCAGCCGCTCCGGCGCCGATTCAATACGGTAGGCGTCAATCACGATGTCCTGGGTGGCGGACGCAAAGGCCACCGCCAGGGCAAACAGCGCCAGCCGGGTGAGATCGGCGGCAGGATCGGACATGGCCATGCCGGCCAGCGCCGCCATGATCACAACTTGGGAAAATAGCATCCAGCTGCGTCGCCGGCCCAGCCAGCGGGACAGCAACGGCAGGGGCAGCCGGTCCACCAGCGGCGACCACAGCCATTTTACGCCGTAGGCCAGCGCCACCCAGCTGAAAAAGCCGATGCTGGTACGGCTAACGCCCGCTTCCCGCAGCCAGAACGACAGGGTGCCGAACACCAGCAGCAGTGGCAGGCCGGAGGAAAAGCCCAGCGCCAGCATGATTAACCCCCGCCGCTCGGTATAGAGCGACAGGCTCTGCTGCCATTTCAGGGCCCGGGCGCGAATAGCTTAGTCTCCGGCCAGGCGGCGGGCCCGCTCAAGAATGATGGGCTCTTCGGGAACGTCCCGGGCGCGCAGTTGCAGGCTCATGCCGGTGGGCACGGCGGCCATGCGCGCCAGCACGGCATCACCGTTCACCACCTTGCCGAACACGGTGTAGCCGGCGCGGCGCCCGCCATCCAGCGAGGGGTTGTCGGACAGGTTGATGTAAAACTGGCGGGTGGCGCTGTGCGGATCCTGAGTGCGGGCCATGGCGATGGTGCCGGTGGTGTTCGATAGGCCGTTACCCGACTCATTCTGTACCGGATCATAGGTGGGCAGGGGCTCATAATCGGCGGTAAAGCCGCCGCCCTGCACCACAAACCCCGGGATCAGCCGGTGAAACAGCGAGCCCTCGTAACTGCCGTCGTCGACGTAGCGCAGAAAATTGGCCACGGTCTGCGGCGCCGCTTCTTCATTCAGCTCCACTTCCAGGGTGCCCAGGCTGGTGACCAGCTCGACCCGGGGCCCGGCCAGGGCGGTGGCGGACCACAGCCCCGCCAGCAGGATTAACATTTTTTTCATTCGTTACTGTCCGTTCAATATCAAACCGTGTAATGGCTTGCGTCATGCCGGGCTCGACCCGGCATCTTGCTACAGATGGTGCATGCTGCCCGAGATTCCGGCTCAAGGCCGGCATGACGGTGAGTTGTCAGTTACCGTTAATAAAGTTCTGTACGTCACGATCGGACAACATGTCCTGCACCATCAGCGACAGTTGGCGGTCGAGGGCCTCGGTCACCTTGTCCAGCTCCGGGTGCAGGCGGCCGGGGAATTCCTGCTGGGCACTGCGGCGATACTGCTTGGTCACACGGCGGCCGTCCCGCTCCAGTACCAGCTGTACCCGCACCTTTTGCACCACGTCGTAACTGATGTGGCCGCGGATCACCCGAGACAGCACTTCCTGCAGTTCCAGGGTGACGCGGGTGTTGGCGCCCTGCTCGATAAAGGCTCCCTGGGTGCTGAACCCCTGGGCCAGGGCCTGCTCCAGCTGCAGCCGCAGGTTGTTGGCGGCACCCACCACCACCGGTGACTTGTCCTTTTGCTCAATCTGAATAATGAAATCACTGGCCCGGTTGTCGGTGCTGGACAAGGCCAGGGTCTGCCCCCGGTACACGCCGCCGCCCACCTCGGCCGGTGCCGGGTTTACGTCCACGGCGATGGGGTAGTAGCTGGCGCAGGCAGTCAGGCCCAGGGCCAGCAGGGGAGCAGTCAACCAATTGATGCACTTCATGAATATGTCCTTCAGGCGGTATGAATGGCTCTCAGAATAACGAATTTGCGGTTGGATGCCACTACCCGCTGATTGCCGAACAGCCGTTTCAGTTTCTGGTGATAGTCCAGGTGGCGGTTGCCCACCAGCAGCAGCTCACCGCCTCGGCGCAGCACTCGGCGGGCGTCGGTCATCATCTGCCAGGCAATGTGATCGGTAATGGCCTGTTGCTGGTGAAAGGGCGGGTTGCACAGCACCAGATCGGCGCTGTCGGGGGCCATGTCGTCGAGACAGTTATTGACCATAAAGCGGGCCCGGTCCACGGCCTCGGGCAAATTGCGCTCCACGTTCAGCTGCGCGCTGGCAATGGCCATATGGGATTCGTCCACAAAGGTGACGGTGGCTTGCGGGTTGCGCGCCAGCATCATCAGCCCCAGCACGCCGTTGCCACAGCCCAGATCAATCACTCGGCCGGGGCGGTTGGCGGGCAGGTGCTCCAGCATAAAGCGGGCGCCAATGTCGAGGCTGGCGCGGGAAAACACATTGGCGTGGTTGTAAAGGGTAAAGTCGCTGCCCTCCAGCTTCCAGCTCAGGGGGGCCGGAGCGGGCGAGGGCGCCAGGGTCATGTCCCGGCGGGCAAAGATCAGCCGGGCTTTTTTCCAGGCCAGGCTGGTGTGGGTGGGGCCGAGGAACTGCTCAAACAGCTTGAGGGTGGAGCTGTGCACGTCCCGGGCCTTGGCGCCGGCCACGATCAGGGTCTGGGGTCCGGCCACCCGGCTGATGGCGGCGAGCTGATGTTCCAGCAGGGCGTTGGTCTTGGGCAGCTTCATCAGTACCAGGCCGGGCGCCTCGGGCAGTTCGTCCAGGCTGGTGAGCGACTGCCAGTCGGGCGCCAGGTGATTGTCGGCGGCGTTGGCGGCCAGGGCCAGCTCGGCAATGCGCGAGTCGGTGACGGTATGAGGCCGGTACTGGTGCAGGCCAAGCGTGAGGGCGCCAAAGGCGTCGTTGAAAATCACCAGGGGGGCCGTCCGGTCCCAGTCCAGGGCGGCCAGCTCGTTCATGATATATTCGTCTGCCGCCTCCCAGGCCTGCAGACCGTGGCGGGCCTGGCGCGGGTAGCGGTGCAGCTCCAGCTCGCCGCCCTGGGGCAGGGGAAAGTGATGATTCATGGAATGATGCCCGATGATTGCAAAGGGCGGCAGTTTACCAGTTTAAGGGGGAAAATCAGCATGGGGTTGTGGCCTGAGCCCGAGTGGCTGGCACTGAACCAGGGGCGCTTGCTGTGGTGGCCCGATGCCTTTCGCGCCGAGGCGGACCGTTGGCAGGCAACACTGGCGCACGACATTCCCTGGCAGCAGCACCGGCTGCGGATGTTTGGCCGGGAGGTGAGCGAGCCCCGGTTGTCCTGCTGGATGGGCGACTGGCCCTACCGTTACTCGGGCCGTGAACGAATGCCGGTGCCCTGGCATCCCTTGGTGCAAGCCATGGCCGGCCGGCTTGAAAGTATCTGCGGCCAGCCCTTTGACGGTGTGCTGCTCAATTGCTATCGCCACGGTCAGGACAGCATGGGCTGGCACGCCGACAATGAACCGGAGCTGGGCCCCAACCCCATGATTGCCTCGGTCAGCCTGGGGCAAGCCCGGCGATTTTTGCTGCGCCATGAAGCGGGGGAACAACAGGAGCTGTTACTGGAGCACGGCAGCCTGCTGGTGATGGCGGGGGAAATGCAGCATCATTGGCGCCACGCCCTGCCCAGAATGGCCCGGGCCGAGGGGGGGCGCATCAACCTGACCTTTCGCCGGCGAAACCCCGCGTGAAAGTAGCGGGCTGCCGCCCCTGTCATCTGTTCTGATTCATCGCGAGGAGAATGCCATGTCGATGCAAAGCACCATAGAACACAAGGTCAGGGAGGCGCTGTCCCCCGAGCACCTGGAAGTGATTAACGAAAGTTACATGCACCGGGTCGAGCCGGGCTCGGAAACCCACTTCAAGCTAGTGGTGGTGAGTGATGCCTTTGACGGCCAGCGGTTGCTGGCCCGCCACCGCACCCTCAACACCCTGCTGGCCGACGAGCTGGCCGGTGGCGTACACGCCCTGGCGCTGCATACCCTGACCCCGGCCGAATGGCGTGAGCGGGGTGGGGTACCCGACAGTCCCAATTGCATGGGCAAGGGCGGCGTGTCGGCCTGAGCCGACTGTTATTTGCGGTTAGCAAATTTGTTATGAGCCCGGTGGCGGTGGAAACCGCTTCCATTCCGGAGCCGCTTGCGACCAAAGCATAATTCCGCCTTGAAAATCATGGCCTTATTTTTGCTTGGTGAATTATCAAACAAGCCGGTTTTGCTGAGCGTGGCGGTAAATTTTAGCAATTGCCATGGCAGCCGTTGTCGTAAAAGTGCTAGAATTACGCGCCTTTTAAATCGGGCTGGATGTTACCGGAGTGTAGTCGTGCTGTTGTCAGGGCGATGCGAACATGCCGGTAGCGACTCATCAGCATGTTGTCATGTTCTGCATGGCAAGTACCTGTCTTCCCCTAACAAGTAGTGCAAGTGAGTATGATTACAATTAAAAAAGGACTGGACCTCCCAATTGCCGGGGCACCAGAGCAAGTAATCTACGATGGTCCCTCCATCAAGCGCGTTGCTACGCTGGGCGAGGAGTATGTGGGTATGCGCCCTACCATGCACGTCAAGGTAGAGGATCGCGTCAAGAAAGGTCAGGTTATCTTCGTCGACAAGAAGAACCCTGGCGTCAAGTTCACAGCTCCCGCCGCCGGTACAGTAGTTGAAATCAACCGTGGCGCCAAACGTGTACTGCAATCCGTGGTCATTGCCGTTGATGACAGCGAAGAGCAGATTACTTTTAAAAGCTACAGCTCTGCCGAACTGGCCAAACTGGAACGTGAAACCGTGCAGGAGCAGCTGGTTGAATCCGGCATGTGGACCGCCCTGCGCACCCGCCCCTACAGCAAGGTGCCGGCCGTGGGCTCTACCCCGCGCTCCATCTTTGTGACCGCCATGGACACCAACCCGCTCAGCGCCAATGCCGAGCTGGTGATCAAGGAAAACGCCCAGGCGTTTACCGATGGTCTGCAGGTGCTGAGCCGCCTGACCGACGGCCAGGTGCATGTGTGCAAGGGCGAAGGCAGCCTGCCCCAGGCCTCTGCCGGCAACGTCAAGGAACACGTGTTCGGTGGCGTGCATCCGGCCGGCCTGCCCGGTACCCACATTCACTTTATCGATCCCATCGTGCCCGGCAAGGTGGTCTGGTACATCAATTACCAGGACGTCATCGCCTTCGGCAAGCTGTTCACCACCGGTGAACTGTGCACCGATCGTGTGGTGGCCCTGGGCGGCCCCGTGGTCAACAAGCCCCGTCTGCTGCGCACCCGCATCGGTGCCTCCCTTGACGAGCTGACCGCCGGTGAACTGCAGGACGGCGAAAACCGCGTCATTTCCGGTTCCGTGCTGTCCGGCAACGCCGCCGAAGGTCCTCACGCCTACCTGGGTCGCTACCACCTGCAGGTCTCCGTGCTGAAGGAAGGCCGCGAGAAGGAATTCATGGGCTGGCTGGCGCCGGGTTCCAACAAGTTCTCGGTAACCCGTGCCTACCTGGGACATCTGGCCAAGGGCAAACTGTTTGACCTGACCACCACCACCAACGGCTCTGCCCGTGCCATGGTGCCGATCGGCAACTACGAGCGCATTATGCCGCTGGATATTCTGCCGACTCTGCTGCTGCGTGATCTGCTGTCCGGCGACACCGACAGTGCCCAGAACCTGGGCTGCCTGGAGCTGGATGAAGAAGATCTGGCACTGTGCACCTATGTGTGCCCGGGCAAGTACGATTATGGCCAGGTGTTGCGTCAGTGTCTGACCAAGATTGAGCTAGAGGGCTAAGAGAAATGAGTTTGAAGCACACTCTGGAAAAAATGGAACACCATTTCGAACCGGGTGGTAAATACGAGAAGTTTTACGCCCTGTACGAAGCGGTGGCCACCGTGCTCTATACCCCGGGCATGGTTACTCGTCGCTCCTCCCATGTACGTGACAGCATCGACCTGAAGCGCATCATGATCATGGTGTGGCTGGCGACCTTCCCGGCCATGTTCTTTGGTATGTACAACGCCGGTGGTCAGGCCATTGCGGCCCTTACCAGCATGTACAGCCCGGCCGATCTGGCCGCGGTGATCGACGGCAACTGGCGCTATGGCCTGGCCGACGGCCTGGGGGCAACCCTGGGTGAAGGGGCCGGCTGGGGCAGCAAACTGTTGCTGGGTGCCACCTACTTCCTGCCCATCTACCTGACCGTGTTCGTGGTGGGTGGTTTCTGGGAAGTGCTGTTCGCCTCCGTACGCAAGCACGAAGTGAACGAAGGCTTCTTCGTGACCTCCGTGCTGTTCGCGCTGATCGTGCCCGCCACCCTGCCGCTGTGGCAGGCGGCCCTGGGTATCACCTTCGGTGTGGTCATGGCCAAGGAAATCTTTGGCGGTACCGGCAAGAACTTCCTCAACCCGGCACTGGCGGGTCGTGCCTTCCTGTTCTTCGCCTATCCGGCTGAGATCTCCGGTGACACCGTCTGGACCGCCGTTGACGGCTTCTCCGGCGCCACCGCCCTGGGCCAGTGGGCCGCCGGCGGTCAGGCTGCGCTGATGGACGCCAACACCGGCGCCGCCATCAGCTGGATGGATGCCTTTATCGGTAACATTCAGGGCTCCATCGGTGAAGTGTCTACCCTGGCTATCCTGATTGGTGGCCTGTTCATCATCTACATGGGTATTGCCTCCTGGCGTATCGTGGGTGGCGTGATGATCGGCATGGTGGCCACGGCGACCCTGTTCAACCTACTTGGCTCCGACACCAACGCCATGTTCTCCATGCCCTGGTACTGGCACCTGGTGCTGGGCGGTTTCGCCTTCGGCATGATGTTCATGGCCACCGACCCGGTTTCCGCCTCCTTTACCAACAAGGGCAAGTGGTGGTATGGCGCCCTGATCGGCGTCATGGTGGTGCTGATCCGTGTGGTCAACCCGGCCTTCCCCGAAGGCATGATGCTGGCCATTCTGTTCGCCAACCTGTTCGCTCCCCTGTTCGATCACTTCGTGGTTCAGGCAAACATCAAACGGAGGCTGGCCCGTGGCTAAGAAAGAAACTATCGGCAGAACCTTTGCCGTTGTCGGTGCCCTGTGTCTGGTCTGCTCCGTGATCGTATCCGGCGCTGCCGTGATCCTGAAGCCGACCCAGCAGCGCAACCAGGCGCTGGACGTACAGACCAACATCGTCGACGTGGCCGGTCTGGGCCGCGAGAACGTGGCGGAAAACTACGAGCGTTTCATCGACGCCCGCCTGCTCGACCTGACCACCGGTGAACTCACCGACCAGGCCGCCGCTGGCTTCAACCAGCGCAACGCCGCCAAGGATCCCGCCACCAGCATTCGGCTGAGCCCGGAAGAAGATCCGGCGGGCATTCGCCGTCGGGCCAACCTGGCGCCGGTGTACCTGGCCAAGGACGAGAACGGCGAGCTTGAGAGCATCATTCTGCCGGTTCACGGTCAGGGCCTGTGGTCCACCATGTACGCCTTTGTGGCGGTGGCGCCCGATGGCAACACCATCAAGGGCATCACCTACTACGAGCAGGGTGAAACCCCCGGACTTGGCGGTGAGGTGGAAAACCCCAACTGGCGTGCCCAGTTTGTTGGCAAGAAGCTGTTTGATGAAAACGGCAAGCCGGCACTGCGCGTCGTCAAGGGTGGTGCGCCCGAAGGCGCTCCTTCCAGCGTAGACGGTCTGTCCGGTGCGACCCTGACCTCCGACGGTGTGCAAAAAACCTTTGAATTCTGGCTCGGTGAGAAAGGCTTTGGTCCTTTCCTGGCCAAGGTTCGTGAAGGAGAGCTGAACAATGGCTGATAAAGCTGAAATGAAAAAGGTTCTGTTCGGTCCCATCATCGGCAACAACCCCATCGCCCTTCAGGTGCTGGGTATCTGTTCTGCCCTGGCGGTGACCTCGCAGATGCAGACGGCATTCGTAATGTCGCTGGCGGTAATTGCGGTAACGGCGTTCTCCAACCTGTTTATCTCGCTTATCCGCAACCAGATCCCCAACTCGGTACGGATCATTGCCCAGATGGCGATCATCGCCTCTCTGGTTATCGTGGTGGACCAGATCCTGAAAGCCTACGCCTATGACATCTCCAAGCAGCTGTCGGTGTTCGTGGGTCTGATCATCACCAACTGTATCGTAATGGGTCGCGCCGAAGCCTACGCCATGAAGAGCCCGCCCATGATGTCGTTCCTGGACGGTATCGGTAACGGCCTGGGCTACGGCCTGATCCTGCTGGTGGTGGCCACCATTCGTGAGCTGTTCGGTTCCGGCACCTGGTTTGGCATCGAAATCCTGCCGCTGATCAAAAACGGTGGCTGGTATCAGGCCAACGGCCTGCTGCTGCTGCCGCCGAGCGCCTTCTTTATCATCGGTGGCTTTATCTGGGTACTGCGTACCTTCCGTCCCGAGCAGGTGGAGGCCAAGGAGTAAAAGATGGAACATTATCTGAGTCTGTTTGTTCGTTCAGTGTTCATCGAGAACCTGGCGCTGGCCTTCTTCCTGGGCATGTGTACCTTTCTGGCGGTGTCCAAGAAGGTAAAGACCTCCTTTGGTCTGGGTGTGGCGGTGATCGTGGTACTGACCATTTCGGTACCGGTGAACAACCTCATCTACAACTTCATTCTGAAAGACGGCGCCATGGTTGAAGGCGTGGATCTGAGCTTCCTGAACTTCATTACCTTTATCGGGGTAATTGCGGCACTGGTACAGATCCTGGAAATGACCCTGGACAAGTTCTTCCCGGCGCTCTACAACGCCCTGGGCATCTTCCTGCCGCTGATCACCGTAAACTGCGCCATCTTTGGTGGTGTGTCGTTCATGGTGCAGCGGGACTACAACTTCGGCGAGTCCATCGTCTACGGTTTTGGTTCCGGTGTTGGCTGGATGCTGGCCATCGTACTGCTGGCCGGTTTGCGTGAGAAGATGAAGTATGCGGATGTGCCCGATGGTCTGCGCGGCCTGGGTATCACCTTTATTTCCGCCGGCCTGATGGCCCTCGGCTTCATGTCTTTCTCTGGCATTTCTCTGTAAACCCAGTGACGGAAAAGGAATAAACGATGGAAATCATTCTAGGCGTGGTCATGTTCACCGTGATCGTGCTGGCCCTGGTAAGCATTATCCTGTTTGCCAAGTCCAAGCTCGTCGCGGAAGGGGATGTGACTATCAGCATCAATGACGATCCCGAAAAGGCGATCACCTCCGGTGCCGGCGTCAAGCTGCTGGGCGCCCTGGCCGCCAACGGTATCTTCGTGTCTTCTGCCTGTGGTGGCGGTGGCTCCTGTGGCCAGTGCCGCGTGCGCGTGCTCGAGGGTGGCGGTGAAATCCTGCCCACCGAGCTGGATCACATCTCCAAGCGCGAAGCCCGCGAAGGCGAGCGCCTGTCCTGTCAGGTGAACGTCAAGCAGGACATGAAGATCGAACTGCCGGAAGAAGTGTTCGGCATCAAGAAGTGGGAATGTGAAGTTATCTCCAACGATAACAAGGCCACCTTCATCAAGGAACTCAAGCTGAAGATCCCCAACGGCGAAAGCGTGCCTTTCCGTGCCGGTGGTTACATTCAGATCGAGGCGCCGCCCCACCATGTGAAGTACAAGGACTTCGATGTACCGGAGAAATTCCGCGAAGACTGGGACAAGTTCAAGATCTTCGATCTGGAGTCCAAGGTAGACGAGGAAGTGATCCGCGCCTACTCCATGGCCAACTACCCGGAAGAAGAGGGCATCATCATGCTGAACGTGCGGATCGCAACTCCGCCGCCCAGCAACTGGTCTGCTCCTCCCGGCAAGATGTCTTCCTACATCTGGTCGCTGAAGCCGGGTGACAAGGCTACCATCTCCGGTCCCTTCGGTGAGTTCTTCGCCAAGGACACCGACGCCGAAATGGTGTTTATCGGTGGTGGTGCCGGCATGGCGCCGATGCGTTCGCACATTTTTGACCAGCTCAAGCGCCTGAACTCCAAGCGCAAGATCAGCTTCTGGTACGGTGCCCGCTCCAAGCGCGAAATGTTCTACGTGGAAGACTTTGACGGCCTGCAGGAGCAGTTCGACAACTTCCAGTGGCATGTGGCCCTGTCTGATCCTCAGCCCGATGACAACTGGGACGGTTACACCGGCTTCATTCACAACGTGCTGTACGAAAACTACCTGCGTGACCACGAAGCGCCGGAAGACTGTGAGTACTACATGTGTGGACCGCCCGTGATGAACGCCGCCGTGATCAACATGCTCAAGAACCTGGGTGTGGAAGATGACAACATCCTGCTGGATGACTTTGGTGGTTAATCACTGATGATGTCTCGACTAAGTAACTGGCTGGCCCCCTTGGGGCTGGCCTTTTTATTGGCGGCCTGCCAGCCGGCGAACGACGCCGCGCCCCAGTTGCACCTGACCGGCGACACCATGGGCACCTACTACTCGGTAAAGATAGTGGGGGTCGAGGACAGCCGGCGTGATGCACTGCAGGCGGAAATCGACCGCCGGCTGGAGTTGGTCAACGATCAGATGTCCACCTACCGGGAAGCCTCGGAGCTGAGCCGGTTCAACCGGTACGACGGCAGTGCGCCCTTTGCGGTGTCGGCCGATACCGCCCGGGTAGTGACGGCGGCCCTGCAACTGGGGCGGCTCAGCAACGGCGCTCTGGACGTGACCGTGGGCCCGCTGGTGAACCTGTGGGGCTTTGGCCCCGATGCCAGACCGACCGAGATCCCCAGTGACGAACGGCTGGCGGAGGTCAAGGCGCAAACCGGGCTTGAGCACCTGAGTGTGCAGACCCGGGCCGAGGGGGAGTTTCTGCAAAAAGCCCTGCCGGGTTTGTATGTGGATCTGTCGTCCATCGCCAAGGGCTACGGGGTGGATGTGGTGTCGGAATACCTCTCCGAGCAGGGACTGACCAACCACCTGGTGGAAATCGGGGGCGAAGTGAGAACCAGCGGCCTGAATGCCCACGGCCAGGACTGGCGCATTGCGGTGGAAAAACCCGGCCCCGGTGAAGGCATGGTGCAGCAGGTGGTGGCGCTGGTCAACACCAGCGTGGCCACCTCGGGGGATTACCGCAATTACTACGAGCTCGACGGCAAACGGTTGTCCCATACCCTGGATCCGGCCACCGGCAGGCCCATTACCCACCGGCTGGCGTCGGTGACAGTGATCCACCCATCCTGTATGATGGCAGACGGCCTGGCCACGGCGCTGACGGTGATGGGAACGGAGCAGGCACTGGCGTTTGCCGAGCGGCAGGGGCTGGCGGTCTATCTGCTCACCAAGACGGATAACGGTTTCAGGGTGGATATGTCCAGCGCCTTCGAGAAGTATCTAAGAGGTTGATATGCTGTATTTTCTGATTACCTTCGGAGTCTTTGCCCTGGTGATTGCCGCCATGGCCATCGGCTACATCATTCAGCGCAAGACCATTTCCGGTTCCTGCGGTGGCCTGGGCGGCATTGGCGTGGAAAAAGCCTGTGACTGCCCGGATCCTTGCGACAACCGCAAGAAGAAAATGGCCAAGGAAGAAGCCCGCCGCAAGATGCTGGAAGAAAACCGCATCATTTGAAATCAGGGACTAGGGATTGGGGATTAGGGATTAGGGGAGCTGTTTTCCAGTCCCGAGTCCCTATTCCCCAATCCCTGATTTTGTTTTATGCGCAAAATCATTCATGTGGACATGGACTGCTTCTTTGCTGCGGTGGAGATGCGGGACCATCCCGAGTGGCGGACTATTCCCCTGGCCATCGGCGGCAGTGCCAGCCGGCGCGGGGTCATTGCTACCTGCAATTACCCGGCCCGGGCCTATGGCGTGCGCTCGGCCATGCCCAGCCACCAGGCGCTCAAGCTGTGCCCGGAACTGCGGTTAATTTCCGGCAACATGGCGGAATACAAGCGGGTTTCCCAGCAGATCCGCGCCATCTTTCACCGCTACACCGAACGGGTGGAGCCCCTTTCCCTCGACGAAGCCTACCTGGACGTGACCGGCAGCCCGCTGTTTGGCGGCAGTGCCACCCTGATTGCCGACGACATTCGCCGGGCCATTCGCGATGAACTGCAACTGACCGCCTCGGCGGGTGTGGCGCCCAACAAGTTTCTGGCCAAAATTGCCTCGGAAGAGAACAAGCCCGATGGCCTCTTTGTGCTGCCGCCGGCGGCGGTGGCGGACTACGTCAGCGGACTGGCGCTCGGCAAGATCCCCGGTGTGGGCCAGAAAACCGCGGAAAAGCTCGCCGCCCTGGGCCTGGAAACCTGCGCCCAGGCGGTGGCGGCGGGAGAAGCGCTGCTGGTGAGTCGGTTTGGCAAGTTTGGTCATTTGCTGTGGCAGCGGGCCCAGGGGATTGACGAGCGGCCGGTGCAGACCGAGCGGGTGCGCAAGTCGGTGGGAGTGGAAACCACCCTGGCCACCGATCTTCATGCTCCAGAGCAGGGGGCCGAGGTGTTGCAACGGCTCTGGCCCGAGCTGTTGCGCCGGCTGGACGGGCGGGCCATTCGCGGCCTGTGCATCAAGCTCAAGTTCGCGGATTTCGAGCAGACCACGCTGTCACGGCGCACCACGGTGCTTGAACTCGATTCGGCGCTGAAACTGTGTGAACAAGCCTGGGAACGTGCCGGAGACAGGGGCGTGCGCTTGGTGGGAATGAGCGTGGAGCTGGCCGACGAAAGGCAGGGCGCCCAGCTGGGGTTGTTCTGAATGTGCGGTGAATAGTGATTTGGGAGCAGGGGTTGGTAGCTGCCGCTTTAGCCGGCAGAGCCCGTGTAGCGGGCTTTGAGTGTATCATCGTCTGTAAGCTTGCGCCGGCTAAAGCGGCGCCTACAATGTCTCATTCCCCCGATTCCCCATTCCCTTTCACTTCAGATGATCCTCTTCCACAAACCAGCCCTGGTTGCTTTGGGGCGTGGCCGGGGGC
>AZIJ01006494.1_pt1 | contig 12747 bp, 11 predicted proteins | sample 359151 | NCBI WGS metagenome assembly AZIJ01 (sample SAMN02429718, study PRJNA222666) | marine sediment metagenome | biome: Sediment sample; isolation source: enrichment culture of sample MGS-ElMAX(UA) from oil contaminated site at the... | place: Egypt: El Max | collected 2013-01-23 | depth 9.22 m m | reverse complement strand
GGGCGCCGCCACCGGACGCGGCCTGGTAGGTCGCCACGGATACCCACTCCACCAGATCCTGCTCAAACAGGCCACCCAGGGCCATCAGCATCAGGCTCACGGTGCAGTTGCCACCCACAAAGGTTTTGGCGCCGTTGGCCAGCGCGTCCTGAATTTGCTTGCCGTTCACCGGATCCAGCACGATCAGGGCGTCGTCGTCCATGCGCAGGGCGGAGGCGGCGTCAATCCAGTAGCCGTTCCAGCCGGCGGCGCGCAGTTTGGGATACACGTCCTTGGTGTAGTCGCCGCCCTGGCAGGTGAGTACCACGTCGAGGGCCTTGAGGGCCTCGATGTCGTAGGCATCCTGCAGGGTGCCGGCGTCTTTACCGAAATCGGGGGCAGGCTGACCGGCCTGGGAAGTGGTGAAGAAAACCGGATCGATACGGGCGAAATCACCTTCTTCCACCATGCGGCTCATCAGAACGGAGCCGACCATACCGCGCCAGCCGACCAGACCTACTTTTTTCATCATTCAGTGTCCTTGCTTTGAAAGAGAATCAAAAAAACCTGCCCACCACAATACTGATTGCAGCCAAAGGTGCAAGGGGAAAGCATAAAGGAGTGGTGGTTTTTTGTACGATTTGTCGCCTCATAAACCCCGCATCAGCCCACGCTCAGCGACAAAAATCCCAGGATCAGCACCGGGCCCGCCAGGCTCAGTACAAAACCGGACACAATGGCCACGGGCACTATGGTGACGCCGCCGGAGCGCTGCAGCACCGGCAGGGTAAAGTCCATGGCGGTGGCGCCGCCATAGCCGATGGCACAGCTTGGATGGCGGCGCATCAGCGCCGGAATGATCAGAATGGCGATCAGTTCCCGGGCCAGATCATTGAGAAAGGCGGCACTGCCCATCACCGGACCGAGCTGGTCGCCGATCAGAATGCCCGACAGCGAATACCAGCCGTTGCCCGAGGCAAAGGCCAGCCCCTGACTCAGGGGCATATCAAGCAGCCAGGCCCCTGCCAGGCCGCCCAGCCAGGAGCTGACCACCACCATCAGGGCAATGGCCAGGCCCCAGCGGTTGAGCAAAATCTGGCGCAGCTTCATGCCCGAGTTGCGCAACTGAATGCCGATGAGCAGCAGCAACAGCATCAGTGCCCATTCGCTCAGGGTGTCTACCGCGAACCACGCGGGATCCAGCCACTGGCCCAGCCCCAGGCCGCCGAGGATCACCAGGCAGAGCTTGACCGAGTCGAGCAGCAGCGCCCATTTACTGATGGCAGGGGCACCGCGTTCGCCCTGTACCCGACCCCGGCCCCGGTCCAGCAGCCAGAGCCCGGCCAGGTTGCACACCGTGATGCAGGCCAGAAAAACGCCACACAGGGTGAAAATTGTGCCCAGATGAGTACTAAGATTATCGACAAAGGCCAGGCTGATCCCCATCAGAAACAGGATCAGGTACACCATGCGCGCCACCGCCACATTGATAAAATGCACCAGCGACTGGGAGCGACAGGGTATGCAATAGCCAAGGGCCAGAGGCAGTAATACGATGAGCATGCCGGAGTACATGATAATAATTTTCCAGTTGAGGGTTCAGGCGCAATTTTTGACCGCTAATGTTGATGCCGACAGCATACGTGAGCCATTCGTTAAAAAAAAGCCGCCGGCCTTGGCGTTGGCCAGTAACGGTTTGATTTACCTGTAAATATCAGGGAAGGGCAGCCGGGTGCTCTGAGTTCCTTATCGCCCGGGAGGCGGGAAAGCACGGTGAGTGATATTTTATTCTTGTTTTATGCATAACTTTATACTGTGATAGCGGTAAATTTAGTATAAAAAACCGACGAAATTCGTCCTTTGTGGCCGATTGTGTTGTTATTGAGCAAGGCAAGTGGTAAATTTTGTGGTAAAGGTTAACGGCTTGTTAACGCTTGGGGTTAAGAACCGGGTCAATCGACTGGCTCGGCAACAGAAGGTCTAACGGATGAGCAAACCCGCCCTCGAAGTCACGGGCCTGCACAAGCATTATGGCTCGCTGGAAGTACTCAAAGGCATCGATCTTACCGCCGAAAAGGGAGACGTGATTTCCATTATCGGCTCTTCCGGCTCTGGCAAATCCACCTTTCTGCGCTGTATCAACCTGCTGGAAACCCCGTCAGCAGGCGAAGTGCGGCTGCACGGTGAACTGATTGAAATGCGCACCAACCGGGCCGGCGAGCGAGAGCCGGTCAGCATGCGCCAGGTGGAGCGTATTCGCTCCCGGCTGGCGATGGTGTTTCAGAGCTTCAACCTCTGGTCCCACATGACCATTTTGCAGAACATCATTGAAGTGCCGGTGCACGTGCTGGGCGTGCCCAGAAAGGAAGCCATTGAAAAGGGGGAAGCCCTGCTCCAGCGGGTGGGGCTGTATGAACGGCGGGAGTACTATCCGGGGCACCTGTCCGGCGGCCAGCAGCAGCGCGCCGCCATTGCCCGGGCGCTGGCGGTGGAGCCGGAAGTCATGCTGTTTGACGAGCCCACCTCGGCACTCGACCCCGAGCTGGTGGGCGAGGTGCTGGGCGTGATGCGCGCCCTGGCGGAAGAGGGGCGCACCATGCTGGTGGTAACCCACGAGATGAGTTTTGCCCGGGATGTGTCGAGCAAGCTGATGTTTCTGCACCAGGGGCTGGTGGAAGAGCAGGGGGATCCCAGGGAAGTGTTTGCCCATCCTTCTTCCGAGCGGTTCCGGCAATTTATTTCTTCGGTTTACTAAAGCCAATATTGATTAACACAAGGAGCAAGGCCATGAAAAAACTGTGGGTTGCGGGCGCCATCATGGCGGCCCTGGCGGCAGGCGCCGTGCAGGCAAAGGAATGGAAAACCGTACGTTTTGGTATAGAAGGCGCTTATCCGCCGTTTTCCTGGACCGATGAAAACGGCGAGCTGCAGGGCTTTGACGTGGACATGGCTAATGCCCTGTGCGAGCAGATGCAGGTGCAATGCCAGCTGGTGGCTCAGGACTGGGACGGTATCATTCCGGCTCTGCTGGCGCGCAAGTACGACGCCATTATCGCCGCCATGTCGATTACCGAAGAGCGCAAGCGCACCGTGGACTTTACCGGCAAATACGCCCTGGTCCCCAACAAGTTCGTGGCCCGCAAGGGCACTGAATTTGAACTGTCCAAGGAAGGTCTGGCCGGCAAGAAAGTGGGCGTGCAGATTGCCACCACCCACGACAAGTACCTGACCGACAACTTTGGTGGCGATGTCTCCCTGGTGCGCTACGGCAACGCCGATGACGCCTACCTGGATCTCAAGGCCGGTCGGGTGGATTACGTCTTCCTCGACGCCACCGCCATTGAAGAAGGGTTGCTGAACAAGGAAGGGGGCGATGCCTTTGAATTTGTGGGCCCCTCGGTGACCGATGAACAATGGTTCGGCGAAGGTTTTGGTATTGCCGTGCGCAAGCAGGACCAGGATCTGAAAGAAAAGCTGAATCAGGCCATTCTGGATCTGCGTGCCAACGGTAAGTATCAGGAAGTGAACAACAAGTACTTTGATTACGACGTTTACGGCGAGTAATTCAGCGGTAGCCGGCCCTGCTTCTTGGTATTGCAGCATTAACGGGGCGAAAATCAGGTTTCGATAAGCAGACCCTCTGCGCCAGGGAGGGCGCAGCGGAGCCCCCAGGGAAGGGGTTACGCCGAGTCTGCGTTCGAATCTGATTTTCGCTGATGCACTGAGTCGAGAATGGATAGCCGGCATAACAGGAAGTCGTGATGTTCGATTTAAAAGGCTATGAAGGCGCCCTGCTTGAGGGGGCCTGGGTGACCTTGCAGGTGGCACTGCTGTCATTGCTGCTGGCGGTTACCCTGGGGTTGCTGGGGGCGCTGGCCAAGCTGTCTTCGGTGCGTCCGGCCCGCTGGCTGGCCACCCTGTACACTACCGTTATTCGGGGCATTCCCGATCTGGTGCTGATGATGCTGATCTTTTTCGGCGGTCAGGTGTTGCTCAACAACTCCCTCTATTCCCTGAATGAAACCCTCAACAACTGGCTGGGGGGCGGCGATCCCAACCACGAGTGGACCAGCTATGTGCCGGACTACCTCGAGATCAGCCCCTTTATCGCCGGCATTGTGACCATCGGGTTTATCTTTGGCGCCTACATGGCGGAAACCTTTCGCGGCGCCATTCTGGCGGTGGACAAGGGCGAGCTGGAAGCGGCCCGGGCCTATGGCATGAGCCCGTTACTGGTGTTTCGCCGAGTGCTGTTTCCGCAGATGATGCGCCACGCCCTGCCGGGGCTGGGCAACAACTGGCTGGTGCTGCTCAAGACCACGGCGCTGGTGTCGATCATCGGCCTCGACGACATGGTACGCAAGGCGTCACTGGCGGCGGGGGCGACCCAACTGCCCTTTACCTTTTACATGGCGGTGGCGCTGATCTTTTTGCTGTTCACCACCCTGTCTACCTCCATGCTGCGCTGGGCCGAGCGCCACTACGCCATTCCGGGGAGGTAAGCCATGAACTTTGACATCATTCTCAATGAGTGGCCGGTGTACTGGCAGGGACTGTACACCACCGTCTGGCTGGTGGCCCTGGCATTGCTGCTGGGTCTGCTGATCGCCATTCCCATGGGCATTATGCGCAACAGTGCCAACTGGCTGCTGAAAGGGCCGGCCTGGGCCTATATTTACTTCTTTCGCGGCACGCCGCTGCTGGTGCAGTTGTTTCTTATCTATTACGGTGCCGGCCAGTGGCAGTGGCTGAAGGACTCCGCCGCCTGGGTGTGGTTCAGCCAGGCCTGGTTCTGCGCCGTGCTGGCCTTCACCCTCAACACCGGGGCTTATACCGCCGAGATCATCCGGGGCGCCATCAATGCCATGCCCAAAGGAGAGATAGAAGCCGCCTACGCCTTTGGCATGAGCCGGCTCACCACCCTGCGCCGGGTGATCCTGCCCAACTCCTTTCGCCGGGCGCTGCCGGCCTACAGCAACGAAGTGATCTTCATGCTGCACGGCTCGGCCGTGGCGGGGGTCATTACCATAGTGGATCTCACCGGGGCGGCGCGTATCGTCAATTCCCGTTACTATTCGCCGTTCGAGGCGTTTCTGGCGGCAGGGCTGCTGTACATGTGCCTGACCTTTCTGCTGGTATGGGGTTTTCGCCGGCTGGAGAACCGCTGGTTCCGCCATTTGCGGCCGCGCAAGGTGTAACTGCGGGGACTGGGGAATAGCAGGTTGGGACGAGTCCCAACCTGCTGCTGCTTCGCACTCCGCGTGCAACCAGACGAACTTAATCCTTGAAGCTGGCCCAGATGGGGGCGTGATCCGAGGGTTTTTCGATGCCGCGCAGCTCATAGTCGATACCGGTGTCGGCCAGCTGCTCAAGCAAAGGCTGAGTGGCCAGGATCAGGTCGATGCGCAGGCCGCGGTTGTCGTTAAAGCCTTTGCTGCGATAGTCGAACCAGGAGTAGGTCTCGGCGTTGTCGGGATTTTGCCGGCGCCAGGTGTCGTGCAGGCCCCAGCCCAGCAGGCGCTCCATCCACTCCCGCTCTTCCGGCAGGAAGGAACATTTTCCTTCCCGCAGCCAGCGCTTGCGGTTGGGCTCGCCGATGCCGATGTCCAAATCGGTGTGGGAAATATTCATGTCGCCGATCACCACCAGCGCCTCGTCGGGACGGTGATATTCGTTCAGGTAGTGCTGCAGATCCTGATAAAAGCGTTCCTTGGCCGGAAACTTGGTTTCATGCTTGCGGTTTTCCCCCTGGGGGAAGTAGCCGTTGAGCACGGTCAGGGGGCTGCCGTCGGGGCGGATAAAACGGCCGATGATCATGCGCCGCTGGGCGTCGTCGGCATCGGTGGGAAAGCCCTTTACAATGGCCTGAGCCGGCTCCCGGCTCAGCAGGGCCACGCCGTAATGGCCTTTCTGGCCGTGAAAGTAAACGTGGTAGCCCATGGCCTGGATGGCGTCGAGGGGAAATGCCTCGTCGTGCACCTTGGTTTCCTGCAGGCCGATAATGTCGGGATTGTGCTTGTCGATAAGGGCCTGCAACTGGTGCAGGCGGGCACGCAGGCCGTTGATATTGAAGGAAATGACTTTCATGAAGCGATGGAGTTGAAAAATTTGGCCCCATGCTAGCAGAAAGCGCCTCAGTCGGCAGCCGGCTCATCACGGTAGATCATGCGTTTGCTCATGCCGCCGTCCACAATAAACTCCTGGCCGGTGATAAAGCCGCTCTCCGCCGACAGCAGAAAACGCACCAGGGCGGCAACGTCGTTGGCTTGCCCCACGCGGCCCGCCGGGTGCTGGGCGTGATCCGCCGGTCCCGGAGCCGGAGTCTGTCCCGGCTGCAGGGCCGACACGTCGATCCAGCCCGGGCTGATGGCATTCACCCGCACCCTTGGCCCCAGGCTGATGGCCAGGGCGTGGGTCAGCGCCACCAAGCCGCCCTTGGAGGCGGCATAGGCTTCGCAGTCGGCTTCCGACTGGTGAGCCCGGGTGGAGCCGATGTTGACGATGGCGCCCCCCTGCTCGAGCAGCGGCGACAAATGCTTGCAGATCAGCATGGGGCCGGTGAGGTTGACCGCCAGCACCCGTTGCCAGTGGCTGAGAGAGAGTTTGTCGATGGGCTCATGCCAGGGCTGGCTGATGGCGGCGTTGTTGATAATGCCGCACAGCCGGCCAAAGCGGCTTTCCACCAGCCGGGCCAGGTTCTGCACCGAGGTCTCTTCGGTCACGTCCAGGTGCACCAGTTGCAGCCCGGGCACCTGAGCCTGATCCAGCCGAGCGAGGGCGTCCTTGTCGATGTCCACTCCCAGCACCTGGTAATCGTGCCCCAGAAAGTAACGGGTCATGCCCAACCCCAAGCCCCGGGCCGCCCCGGTAATCACGATATTGCCGCTGTTCATGCCGCCTCCCTGCGTACCGCCGCTTCTCAATAAGCGTAGCGGGATTTTTGTCCGCCGCCGCCGGTCTGCTGCCCTTGCCACACTTTGTGACAACTTTGGCCGACATTGACATAGTCTGGCCGTGCCAAACAGGTACACTGGGAGCAGTTTGTGTTTGGAATCAAGTGCATGAAAAAAAATCATTATTCCATGGCGCTCGCCCTCGGCCTGCTGCTGTTTTCTGCCCTGGCGCCGGCGCAGCAGGGGCCCGTGGTCAGCACCATTACCGTGACCGAGCAGCAACTGCCGGCCCGGTTACAGTTGGTGGGCACCCTCAAGGCCAACCAGCGGGTGGCCATCGCCCCCCAGGTCGGAGCCCGGGTCACCGATGTGCACTTTGTGCCGGGACAACAGGTAGAGCAGGGCCAGCTGCTGCTGAGCCTGGACGACCGGGCGGCCAGAGCCGACGTTAACGAGGCCCGGGCCGCCCTGCAGGATGCCCGGCGTATTCTGGCCAACTACCAGGCGCTGTTCCGGCGCAAGGCGGTCACCCAGACCGAACTGGAAGGCCAGCAGGCGGCGGTGGCGGTCGCCGAGGCCCGCCTGCAGGCGGCCGAAGTACAGGCGGACTACCTCAGCCTGAAGGCGCCCTTTGCCGGTGTGATGGGGCTCACCGATGTGGCGGCGGGCAGTTTGCTGGGGGCCAATGATGAGGTGGCCGAGCTCTACGATTTGAGCCGGCTCAAACTGGATCTGGCGGTGCCGGAGAAGCATTTTCTCAAACTGCAGGTGGGGGATCTGCTGCAGGCCACTACCGAGGCTTACGGCGAGGAGCGAATCTTTACCGGCCGGCTGGCGGTGGTGGCGCCGGCGGTGAACCCCGATACCCTCAATGCCCAGGTGCGGCTGGAGTTTGACAACAGCGACGGCGCCCTGGTGCCGGGCATGCTGATGCGGGTGCAGCTGACCCTGGATAACGGCGCCAGCCTGGCGGTACCGGCCAGCAGCCTGCTCTATGCGGGCAACCAGCGTTATGTGTTCGTGGTGGATGACGCCGGCAAGGTCAGCCGGCGCAGCGTGGTGGTGGGCCGCAACCTGGGTGACTGGATCCAGGTCCGCGAGGGGCTGGCCGCCGGCGAGCGGGTGGTGAATGAAGGCGTGGTCAAGCTGCGTGACGGAATCCAGGTGGAGGTGACCGATGCGGCTCTCTGAACTGGCCATTGCCCGGCCGGTGCTGGCCACGGTACTGAGCCTGATGTTGTGCGTATTTGGGCTGATTGCCTTTTTCGAGCTGCCGCTTCGGGAAATGCCCGACACCACCTCGCCCATCGTGACCGTGCGCACCGATTACACCGGTGCCAGTGCCAGCGTGATGGAAAGCCAGGTGACCAAGCGGCTGGAAGACGAGCTGTCGGGCATCAGCGGGGTTAAGTTCATCAGCTCCAGTACCAGCGACGGCAGTTCCCGTATCACGGTGGAATTCAACCCCGAGCGGGATCTGGACAATGCCGCCAGCGACGTGCGCGAGGCGGTATCCCGGGCTTCCCGGCGGCTGCCCGACGACGCCGATGCACCGATAGTCACCAAGGACACCGGCCGGAACGACGTGATCCTGTGGGTGACCCTGAGATCCACCGGCCTGTCGGCCCTGGAGCTGGGGGATTACGCCGAAAACGTGCTTGCCGACAGGTTCAGCCTGCTCGACGGGGTCAGCTCGGTGTGGGTGGGCGGCCGCAAGGAGCGGGTGATGAACGTGCGCCTCAACACCGCGGCCATGGCGGTGCGGGGCGTGACCGTGGCCGACATTGCCGCCGCCCTGCGCAGTCAGAACGTGGAGCTGCCGGCGGGCACCCTGGAAAACGAGCAGCAGAACTTCGCTACCCGCATCGCGCGCGGTTACAACAGTGCCGCCGACTTCGGCAACCTGGTGATCCGCCGCCTGGACGCCACCGAGCGGGTGTATCTGCGGGATGTGGCCGACATTGAGGAAGGGGAAAAACCCGAAGACACCCTGTTCCGCTCCAATGGCCAGAACGTGGTGGGCCTTGGCATCGTCAAGCAAACCCAGGCCAATACCCTGGATGTTATTGAGGGGGTCAAGCGGGCGGTACTGGCCCAGCAGCCCTTTCTGCCCGGCAACACCGAGCTGACCTGGACCTACGACAGCTCGGTGTTTATTGAAAGCGCCATTAACGAGGTCTACCAGACCCTGCTGATCACCATGGCACTGGTGGTGCTGGTGATTTACATCTTTCTTGGCCAGGTGCGCGCCACCCTGATCCCGGCGGTCACGGTGCCGGTGTCGCTGATCAGTGCCTTTATCGTGGCGCTGGTCATGGGCTTTTCGGTCAACCTCATTACCCTGATGGCGCTGATCATGGCCATCGGCCTGGTGGTGGATGACGCCATCGTGGTGCTGGAGAACATACATCACCATCTGGAGCGGGGCCGCTCGCCGCTGGTGGCGGCCTGGCATGGCACCCGGGAAGTGGGGTTTGCGGTCATCGCCACCACCCTCACCCTGATTTCGGTGTTCCTGCCCATTGTGTTTATGGGCGGCGTGATCGGCCGTATCTTTACCGAGTTTGCGGTGCTGCTGGCGGCGGCGGTGGGCTTTTCTTCCCTGGTGGCCCTGACCCTGAGTCCGGTGATGGGCAGCAAGCTGCTGCGAGTGCAGTCGTCGCCGGGCTGGCTGGCGCGCCACTTCGACGCCCTGTTTGCCCGTCTTGAGGGGGGCTATCGCCGGCTGCTGGAGCGGGAGCTCCGGCATGGCTGGTGGGCGCCGGTGGTAATGGTGGCCGCGGTGGGCGTCATTGTGCTGCTGTTTCGGGAAATTCCCCAGAGCCTGACCCCGCAGGAAGACCGGGGGGTGGTGTTTGTGATGGTCAAGGGGGCCGAAGGAGCCAGCTTTGAGCGCATGAGCCGGGCCATGGGCGAGGTGGAAGAGCGGCTGATGCCACTGCGTGAGGAGGGCATTATCAGCAGCCTGACGGTACGCTCCCCTGGCTTTGGCGACGGGGTGAACAGCGGCATTATGTTCGCCAGTCTCTCCGGCTGGGACGAGCGGGACATGCCGGCGGCGGCGGTGGCCGGACGCATTCGTCAGCTGACCCGGGACGTGGCCGATGTGCTGGTGATCCCCATACTGCCGTCGTCGATTCGCAGCGGCTCCAGCACCCCGGTGGAATTCGTGCTGGGCGGATCCGATTACGATCAACTGCTGGACTGGGCCGAACAGCTGCGTGCCCTGGCCCGGAACAACCCGGGGCTGAGCGATCTGGAGCTCGACTTTGACCGTACCAAACCCGAGTTGCTGGTGCAGGTGGACAAGCGCCGGGCCGCGAGCCTCGGCATTTCGGTCACCGAGGTGGCCGACAGCCTCAACGTGATGCTGGGCGGCCAGGCCATTACCACCTATTCTCGCGAGGGGGAAGAATACGATGTCTTTCTCAAGGGACGGGAGGCGGATTTCAGCCGCCAGGATGATCTGGCCTCGCTTTACCTGCGCACCGGCGGCGGTGAGCTGGTCTCCCTCGACAACCTGGTCAGCCTCAGCGAACAAGGGGCGCCGGGCTCGCTCAATCACTACAACCGCAAAAAGGCCATCACCCTGAGCGCCAACCTGGTGGGCAGCTACAGCCTGGGCGAGGCGCTGGAATACCTGGATGGCCTGGTGCGCGACAACCTGCCGGATGCCGCCACCGTGGACTACAAGGGCGAGTCACTGGAGTACCGCTCCAATCAGGGCGACGTGGCCTTTGTGTTCGGTTTGGCGCTGGTGGTGGTGTTTTTGATCCTGGCGGCCCAGTTCGAGAGTTTTGTGCATCCCTTTATCGTGCTGCTGACGGTGCCGCTGGGGCTGGTGGGCGGCCTGCTCGGGCTGTACCTGTCCGGCATTACCCTCAATGCCTACAGCCAGATCGCCATGGTGATGCTGATTGGCCTGGTCACCAAGAACGGCATTTTGATCGTGGAGTTTGCCAACCAGCTGCGGGACAAGGGGCTGGCCTTTGACGAGGCCCTGACCGAGGCCGCGGTGCGCCGGCTCAGGCCCATTCTGATGACCGCCTTTACCACGGTGGCCGGTGCCGTGCCACTGATCCTCGCCGGGGGCGCCGGCGCGGAAAGTCGTCAGTCGGTGGGCATGGTGGTGTTTGGCGGTGTGGCGCTTGCGACCCTGCTGACCCTGTTTATTGTGCCCGCCATGTACCGCATGCTGGCCCGGCGTACTACCTCGCCGGAACATCACCAGCGCCGGCTGGAGGCCGAGTTGCGGGAGCCCGACTAAGCCTTACCAGCGGTGGCCGGGGGGCGCCACCACCCGGTAGCCATGCCGGTGAGGACGATAGTAATTGCCGCCCTGGTAATAGTAGGGATGACCGTTGATGTGCAGGCTGATGTAGCCGCCGGGAAGCGTCTGGATCAGGCTGCCCAGGGGCAGGATCACCGAAATGCCGGCGCCCGGTGAAGAGCGGCCCCGGTACAGCACCCGGGGTGGGGAGTAGTAATGCGGCTCCACGACCCGCAGCCGGCGATGCTGATGGCGCTCATACCGGTCATGCCGGTGTGGGCGAAGCACCTTGTGGCGGCGTTCAGCCGGATGGCGAAAACCATGATGGGGGCGATATTTCCCGTAAGGCTGGCCATATTGTTGCTGGCCATACTGTTGCAGGCGATGGTGATCCCGGTAGTGGGCCCGGTCGGCCAGGGCCGGTGGGGGCAGCAACAGGGCCGCCAGCAGGGGCAGCAGCCGGAGTCCGGTGTGGGTCAGTGAAGAGCTCATGTGCTATCTCCTTTACCGCTTGGCCACAACCCGCTGTTGTGACGCCTGGAGATAACCTGAGTATGGGTGATGAACGGCCATGACCAGTGCCGGATTACCCTGACGTGCGTCAGCTTCTGTCCGCGGCGGGTACCATGAGGTGACGGCACACAAAAAAGCCGGTGCATGATGCACCGGCTTTTCAATGATGGTGGAGGGAGCTGGATTCGAACCAGCGAAGGCTGAGCCGTCAGATTTACAGTCTGATCCCTTTGACCACTCGGGAACCCCTCCACGAGTAAACTTGCAAATTGTGTGGTTCAGCGCCGCGGCGACAAACTCGAAATGGTGGTGGAGGGAGCTGGATTCGAACCAGCGAAGGCTGAGCCGTCAGATTTACAGTCTGATCCCTTTGGCCACTCGGGAACCCCTCCACATCAGTGGGGCGAATACTACCAAAACACACGGCGATGTGAACCCCTTGATGGCAATTAATTTACTAAAATTCGGGGGTTTCCGGCCGATAAGGGTTTAAACGCCTAACTTTTAAACTTTTACCCACTGATGCCAGCACCCGTTCACGCCAATCTGCTGATAAACGACAGCCAACTGGGAGACAGCCTTAATCAGGCGGTCCACCAGGGCCGTCGCGGCGATTTTGGCCTGTTGCTGGCCATGCTGTCGGAGGATGCGCGGGATCTGCCGCGCATTGATGAGCCGGTCACCGTCGCGGGTCAGCCCGACTGGCGGGGGCATTTTGCACTGCCCGAACCCACGCCGCCGCTGTTTGCCGAGGAAATTGACCAAAACCGGGCTGCGGGCCTGAGCCGGCTGGCGGGGGAGCTGCAACAGGACAGCCTGCGCCTGCTGCTGGCGATGCGCGGCGAGCCGCTCAAGCCCTCCCGCCACGAGCTGCCGGCGGAAGTCACCTCCAACCTGCATCCCCGTACCCTGGCGCGCATGCAGGGTCAGCTGAATGCCTATTTGCCCCAGCAGCCCGAGCGCATGCTTGAGGTGCTGGAAGCGGTACACGCCACCGCCTGAGGTGCTCAAGGTAATACGTCAGACGTTGGACGTAAAACGTTTGACGTATGGAGTGGCCCCGATAAAGTAGACACTTAAGTTAAGCGGCAG
>AZIJ01023182.1_pt1 | contig 12780 bp, 10 predicted proteins | sample 359151 | NCBI WGS metagenome assembly AZIJ01 (sample SAMN02429718, study PRJNA222666) | marine sediment metagenome | biome: Sediment sample; isolation source: enrichment culture of sample MGS-ElMAX(UA) from oil contaminated site at the... | place: Egypt: El Max | collected 2013-01-23 | depth 9.22 m m | reverse complement strand
CGGGTCGAAGGCGAAGCGGCCGCGCTTGTTGTCGACCGCAAGCCCGGAGCGGAAATGCGGCAGCGTCACCGCCGCTGCGGCGTCGGCAAGGTCGAGCGCGAAGCTCGCCATTTCGTCGATTTCCTGGGGGTCGAGCATGAAGGCCTCTTTGTGAACAGCCGGCATATTGGAGCCCGTGACCGCGCTAGTCCAGCCGGTAAACCCGCTTTGCCGTGTCGTGAAAGAGGTTCTGTTTTTCGCTCTCGCTGAAGCCCCTGGCGATCTTCTTGAAAGCGTTCCACAAGACGCCATAGGAGCAGGAGATCTTGTCAACAGGGAAGTTGCTTTCGAACATGCAACGCTCCGGCCCGAAGGCGTCGATCGAATGGAGATACCAGTCGCGCGTTGCCTCTGCGAGTTCGTCCGATGTCGGGGGCAGGTCGCGCTTGTGCCAGCCGAAACCGTTCACCGCCATGTTGATGCCGCCGAGCTTGGCGACGACATTCGGGCAGGCGGCGAGTTCGCTCACATCCTTTTTCCACTGCTCGAAGATTTCGCCGCGCTTGCCGTCATATGGGCCGATGCCCAGCGGTCCGCCGAAATGGTCGAAGATGATCCGTGTGCCGGGATGGTCGCGCGCGAGTTCCGTCAGTTCCGGGATCTGGTGGTGATAGAGCCAGGCATCGAAGGAAAGCCCGTAGCTTTCGAGCCGTGCGAAGCCTTCGCGGAAGGAGGGCAGGCCGAGCAAGCCCTTGGGCGGTGCGGTGTGCGAGGCGCGGATGTCGGGGTTCGGGTCGAAGGCGGAGGCGTGGCGAATGCCGCGAAAGCGGTCCGGCGCGCGCGCAATATGTGCGTTCAGCACTTCGTCCACGGCATTGCCGAGGCGGAGATCCGCAAAGCCGACAATGCCCGCAGCGACGCGGGTATCGCCGAATCCGCCACTCGCCGATTTTGCGGCGATGCCGTTTACATATTCGGTTTCGCCGAGGGGCTTCAGCGCTTCGGGTCCGCCGTCGCGATACATCGCCTTGCATTCGACGAAGACGGTCTGACGGATGTTGTGGCCCTGTGCCAGATCCGCCACGATCTCGTCGAGTTCATAGCGCGATCCGGGATGGTCCCAGAGATGATGATGCGGATCGATGATCGGAAGCTCCGGCTCAAGCGCCTCTTCCTTCACCTTTGCCAGCCAATCCGGGTTCCCGGCCATGTATCGCTCCTCCCTTATTTATTTTGCGGGAAGAGTGGCATTGGCCGGGACGTGAGGCAATGGAGGACGGGTCAGCCCGCCTTCGCGTATTTCTTGCGGTCGTTCGGGTCGAGCCAGCGCTTGCGCAGGCGAATCGACTTCGGCGTCACTTCCACCAGCTCGTCCTGCTCGATATAGGCAATTGCCTGTTCGAGCGTCAGCGGGCGCGGTGGCGTCAGGCGCACGGCTTCGTCCTTCGACGTCGTACGGATATTGGTGAGCTGCTTTGCCTTCAGCGGGTTCACGTCCATGTCGTCGGGGCGTGCATTCTCGCCGATGATCATGCCGCGATAGACCTTCACGCCGGAGCCGATGAAGAGCGTGCCGCGCTCCTCGAGATACCAGAGCGCGTAGGGAACGGAATCGCCGTCGCCCGTCGAGATCAGCACACCGTTGCGGCGGCCTTCGATTTCACCGCGATAGGGCTCATAAGCCTTGAAGATACGGTTCATTACGCCGGTGCCGCGCGTGTCGGTCAGGAATTCGCCGTGATAGCCGATCAGGCCGCGCGAGGGGCAATGGAAGACGATGCGCGTCTTGCCAGCACCCGTCGGGCGCATGTCGATCATCTCGCCCTTGCGGTTCGAAATCTTCTCGATGACGACGCCGGTATATTCGTCGTCGACGTCCACCGTTGCTTCCTCGATGGGTTCGAGGCGCTTGCCGTTCTCGTCCTCGCGGTAAAGCACGCGGGGGCGCGAGATCGAAAGCTCGAAGCCTTCGCGGCGCATGTTCTCGATCAGGACGCCGAGCTGCAATTCGCCACGGCCCGCCACTTCAAAGGCGTCGCGGCTCTCGCTGTCCGACACTTTGATGGCGACGTTCGATTCCGCTTCCTTCAGCAGCCTTTCGCGGATCACGCGCGATTGCACCTTCGTGCCTTCGCGGCCGGCCAGCGGGCTGTCATTGATCGAAACGGTGATCGAAAGCGTCGGCGGATCGATCGGGAGGGCGGCAATCGCTTCCGTCACGGACGGGTCGCAGATCGTGTCGGCGACGGTGCCTTCCTGAAGGCCGGCAATGGCGACGATGTCGCCCGCCATGGCTTCTTCCACCGGAACACGCTGGATACCGCGGAAGGCAAGCACCTTGCTGAGGCGGCCTTTTTCGATGGTGGCCACGTCGCCATCCTTCGACTGGCGCAGCACCTGTACGTTCATGTTCGGCTTCGCCGTGCCTTTTTCGATGCGGCCGGTGAGAATGCGCCCGAGATAGGGGTCGCTCTCGATGGTCGTGACGAGCATCGAGAAGGGTTCGGTTTCCGAGCCGTCGTTCAGGGCGGCGGGTTCGGGGAAGTGGCTGAGGATTTTCGCGAAGAGCGGCTTCATGCCGTGATCCTTCGCATCCGGTGCATTCAGGTCTTCCGTTGCCCAGCCCTGCTTCGCGGAGGCGAAAATGGTCGGGAAATCGAGCTGTTCGTCCGTCGCGCCAAGGGCTGCGAAAAGATCGAAAGCCTCGATATGTACTTCGTCGGCGCGCGCGTCCGGGCGGTCGACCTTGTTGATGAGCACGATGGGCTTCAGGCCGAGGGCCAGCGCCTTGGAGGTCACGAACTTGGTCTGCGGCAGCGGGCCTTCGGCCGCGTCCACAAGAAGCACCACGCCGTCCACCATCGAGAGAATGCGCTCCACCTCGCCGCCGAAGTCGGCATGGCCGGGCGTGTCGATGATGTTGATGCGGGTGTGGGTGCCGTCCTCTCCGATCCAGTCGACACTGGTGGGCTTGGCGAGAATGGTGATGCCGCGTTCGCGCTCCAGGTCGTTGGAGTCCATCACGCGTTCTGCAACCTGCTGGTTGTCGCGAAAGGTGCCGGACTGGCGCAGGAGCTGGTCGACCAGCGTCGTCTTCCCATGGTCAACATGGGCGATGATCGCGATATTCCGAATAGACATTATGTTCCGCCGGGGCATGGGCGTTTTCGGGAAAGGGGCCACCTGGTCTGTGAAGGGGGCTTTCCGTCCGGAAAACGCGAAAAAATTGAGAATCCAGCGGCCCGGCCGCGCAAATCGGGAGGAGGCGCGGGGACGGCAGGAAATTGGGCGCCTTATAGCGGTTTCAGCCCTTCGCTACAAGATTTCCTTCGCGGGTGCGAAACAAGCTTCGGGGCAGGGTTAATTCCCCACTCCGAAGCCGGTGTCGATTTCGGGTGTTTACGGCCCTATTCCTGCCGCTGCGCTTCCAGCGAAATGGTGATCGTCACCTCGTCGCCCACCATCGGCACAAATTTGTCGATGCCGAAGTCCGAGCGCTTCAGGCTTGCCGTCGCATTGAAGCCGACCGCCTTCATACCTTCCTGCATCGGATAATCGCCCATTTTCGTGAAGGTCGTGTCGAGCGTTACGGGCTTCGTTACGCCGTGCATGGTCAGGTCGCCGGTGATCTTGCCTGTTTTCTCGCCCGTTTGCTCTATGGAGGTCGATTTGAAGCTCATGTCGGGGAATTCCTCGACATTGAAGAAGTCTGCACCGCGCAGATGTTCGTCGCGCTTTTCATGGCCGGAATAGATGCTTGCGGGCACGATCTTCACTTCGACCGAGCTTGCTTCGGGGTTTTCCTCGTCGAAGTCGATGGTGCCGCTCACATCGGTGAAGCGGCCATAGGTGGTCGAAAAGCCGAGATGGTCGATCTCGAAGCCGAGATAGGTGTGCGAGGTGTCGATCTGGTAGGTTTCGGCCATCGCCGGCGCCGCAAGCAAGGCGAAGACAGCGGCGGTCGCGGCAATCACGTGATTTTTCATCGGTTCCTCCGGGTGGGCATTTCGAGACGCCCGAGCTTAGAGGGTCATGCGCGCGGGGCAAGTTTGGCAGCGTTTTCATGCTCCTTTGCGGAAATTGGCACTGGCAAAAAACGGCGGATTCCCTCTTAATCGCGCCCCATGTCCGATACTGCACCCCCCATTTCCCGGTTTTATGTCGTCTCTCTCGTCGGCATTCTCTGTCTCGTCTTCATGGTGAGCCAGTTCCTGCGCTCGTCCACGGGTGTCATCGCGCCCGATCTGATGGAGGATCTCGGGCTCAGGCCGGAAGGTCTCGGCCTGCTTTCGGGTGCCTTCTTCCTTTCCTTCGCCGTCTCGCAGATCCCTGTCGGCATCATGCTCGACCGCTATGGCGCGCGCGTCACCATGATGGGCTCGGTCGGCATCGCGGTTCTCGGCTGTTTCGCCTTCGCTTTCGCGCGCAACGAGATGGAGCTCACCGCTGCCCGCGTCCTGATGGGGCTTGGCTGCTCCTCCATGCTGATGGGCCCCCTGATGATCTATCGCCGCTGGTTCCCGGCGGAGCGCTTCGCCTCGCTTTCGGGGATCCAGATTTCGCTTGGTACCATCGGTGCCCTGATGGCGACGGCGCCGCTCGCCTTCACGACCGAGCTTTTCGGCTGGCGGGAAAGCTTCATGGGCGTCGGCGTCATCACGCTTTTCTTCGCGATCCTGATGGGCTTCATCGCGCGCGACACGCCGCCGGGCATGGCACCGCCGCCGCGTTCTTCCGAAACGCTTCGCGAGAGCATCGGCGGCACGGTGGAGGTCGCGCGAGACCGGTCGGTCTGGCCGCTCTTCACCATGATCTCCTGCGGCTATGCGAGTTTCGCCGCCATGCAGGCACTCTGGGTCGCGCCTTATCTGTCCGATGTGCACGGGCTCGATCTGACGGCGCGCGGTCATGTCCTCTTCGGTATGACGGGCGGGCAGGTCATCGGCCTGTTTCTCTGGGGTTATGCGGAGCGGCTTTTCGGCAGCATCAAGAAGCCGGTCATGGCGGGCGTCGTTCTTTCCGCCTCAATTCTCGCCATTCTTGCCGCGCTCGATCATCCGCCGCTCTGGTTTGTCACAGCGCTCTTCATCCTGTTCGGTCTCAATGCGGGCTATACGCCGCTTCTCCTCGCGCATGGCCGGCTCATCTTCCCGGACAGGCTGGCAGGCCGCGGCATCACGCTTTTGAATTTCGGCAATATGACGGGCGTCTTCGCGTTGCAGGCGCTGACAGGCGCGCTGATCGGTTTCCTGTGGCGTTCGGGTGTCGCCACGGAGGCCGGCTACCGCATCACCTTCGCCTCGCTTGCGCTCGTGCTTCTTGCCGCACTCGCCTATTATTCGACCATCCGCGATACGAGTTCCCGTGCCGTCGCGGCGCGCGGCTGAGCTCAAGGCGTTCATCGGGCGCCAGCATATTTTCGTCACCGCGTCGGCAACTACGGATAGCCGCATCAACCTATCGCCCAAGGGGCTCGATGGGTTGCGCGTCACCGGCATGGCTAGGCCGTTGCGACCACTTCCCTCGGCGCCGTCACCTCTTCCTCCGCCGGTATCTCTTCCAGCGCGAGGTTGGTGATGAACTGCCTTGCACAGGCATCCCAGGCGAAGTTCAGCGCATAAGCGCGCGCATCGTCGCGGTTGAGCTGGAGCGCGGCCATGCAGGCGGTCTTGAGGTCGTCGTCCAGCGCGCCAGCCTTCATGCCATCAGCTGTGAAGGCGAGTACGTCGCCCGGCCCCTGCACGGGGTAGCCCGCAATCGGCGTTCCCGCGGCCATCGCCTCAATGAGGACGAGGCCGAAAGTGTCGGTCTTGCTCGGAAACACGAAGACATCGGCCGCCGCATAGGCCTCCGCCAGCTCTTCGCCGAAGAGCGGCCCGGCAAAATGCGTGTCGGGAAACTTCTTCTTCAGGTGTTCCAGGCGCGGTCCGTCGCCGACCACCATCTTGGTGCCGGGCAGGTCGAGTTCGAGAAAGGCGTCGATATTCTTTTCTACCGCCACGCGCCCGACATTGAGCCAGACCGGGCGCGCCAGCCCGCGCGGATGTGCGTCCGCGAGATCGGGCCTTGGATGATAAAGCTCGGTGTCGACACCGCGCGACCAGATCACCGGCTCGCCGAAGCCGCGCCGGCGAAGCTCGTCCTGCAATGAAGGCGTTGCCACCATCACGGCCGTCGATTTCGCATGGAAGCGGCGGAGAAACGCATAGCCCCATGAAAGGGGAATGCCGGTGCGCGCATTCAGATATTCCGCGAAGCGCGTATGGAAGGAGGTCGAGAAGGGAATGCCTTTGCGAATGCAGAAGCTCCGCGCCGACATGCCGAGCGGGCCTTCCGTCGCGATGTGGATTGCGTGCGGGTTCGCCGTCTTGATCATTCGGGCGATCTTGCGGCCCGGAAAGAGCGCGAGGCGGATTTCCGGGTAGCTCGGCATCGGCACTGTGGTGAACTGGTCCGGCGTGATGAAAGTCACTTCATGGCCGAGCGAGGTCAGGTTCTGAATGAGCTGCTGGAGCGTGCGCACCACGCCGTTCACCTGCGGCGGCGCCGCGTCGGAAACGATGACGATGCGCAAGGGCTCGCAGGAGCGGCCGACGTCGCGCGGCAGGGGCTTCCCGCGCAGGCGGCCGAGAAGTCTTGCCACGCGGCGCTTCTTGCGGGGCGTGACGGGAATCACTTCGGACGTATGGGGCATGTCAGGCAGCTGTTGGCACCGTTTGGGGCATGTCCTCTTCCTCGGCCGGTTCCGTCTCGCCATTGGCGAGGCCGGTGTCCCAGGAGAAGGTCTGCCAGGTCATGAGGGTCAGCGCGCCTGCTTCGTCTTCACAGAGCGCCGTGCAGCTTTCCACCCAGTCGCCGTCATTGCAGTAGAGCACGCCGTCGAAGTCGCGGATTTCCGCATGATGGATATGGCCGCAGATCACGCCGTCGACGCCGCGCTCTCGCGCTTCCCGTGCGACGGCCTGTTCGTAGCTCGAAATATATTCGACTGCGTTTTTCACGCGGTTCTTGAGGTAAGCCGAGAGCGACCAGTAGGAGAGGCCGAAGAAGCGGCGTATCTCGTGCAGCCAGTTGTTGAGGGTGAGCGCCATGCCATAGGCGCGGTCGCCGAGATGGGCGAGCCATTTCGCATATTTGACCACGCTGTCGAACTGGTCGCCGTGAATGACGAGAAATTCGCGACCGTCTGCCGTTTTGTGGATCGCCTCACCGATCACGTCGACACCGCCGAAATTGAGGCCGGTATAGTCGCGCAGCGCTTCGTCGTGATTGCCGGGTACATAGATGATGCGCGCGCCCTTGCGCGATTTGCGCAGCAGCTCCTGCACCACTGCGTTATGCGCGGCATTCCAGTACCATGATCGCTTGATCCGCCATCCGTCGATGATGTCGCCGACGAGGTAAAACGTATCGGCGTCATTGTGCCGCAGGAAGTCGAGCAGCAATTCCGCCTTGCATCCGGGCGTACCCAGATGAATATCGGAAAGGAAAATCGTCCTGTGCTGCTTGCGGTGCTTGGGTCGGGGGGCGAGCAATCTTTCGTCGAGCCCGTTACGCCTTGCCCTTGCGCGGGCGGCTTCCTTGCGGGCTTTCCCGGCGGCCTTGGCGGCGTTTTCCTTCGCCGGGCGGTTGGCCTTGTCGAACAAGGTGCTATCGAACAATGTCATGTGCCCGATCTTTCATCGCGCCGGTCTCGTGCTGCGCTGTTAGTGCGAATCGTTTTCGTGTCTTTCTTCACGACGGGAATATGGGTGCGCTGCATCAAGCTCTCGTGACGGTTCAATGACGGTTTTGTGACAGAGAGGCTTTTTTCCTGCGGCGTTTGGCCTTCTAAACCCTTGGAAAGGTGGCTCTTTTCCTGTGCTAGGCTGAAGTCTTGAGGATGACGGGAATATGCGCGTTCTGATTATCGAGGATAACCGCCGCCTTGCGGCGCTGGTCGCGAAGGGCTGCGAAGCGGCAGGCTTTGCCGTCGATATCTGTCACGATCTCGACGGGGGGCGCTCCGCGCTTGCCACTGCGCGCTACGATCTCGCCATACTCGATCTCGGCCTGCCGGATGGCGACGGGCTTGGCCTGCTCGCCTTGCTCCGCCGGCAGGGAAGCGAACTTCCCGTTATCGTGCTCACCGCCCGCGATGCGCTCGAAGCCCGCGTCGAGGGGCTCAATGCCGGTGCCGACGATTATCTTCTCAAGCCTTTCGCGATGGAGGAGCTTGTTGCGCGGATTCGCGCTCTGCTCCGCCGTCCGGGGCAGGCGCTTGGCCGCAAGCTCACGGCGGGCAATATCGAGTTCGACACCGTTGCGCGAGAGGTGGCGGTGGGCGGCGTCGCCACTGTTTTCTCCCGCCGCGAGACGGATCTGCTCGAAATCCTGCTTCGCCGCCAGGGCCGTGTCGTGCCGAAGGATGCGATCGAGGAAAGCCTTTATGCCTTTGGCGACGATGTTTCCTCAAACACGATCGAGGTTGCGATCCATCGCCTGCGCAAGCGTCTGGATGAGGCGGGTGCAGATATCCGGGTGCATACGTTGCGTGGCATCGGCTATGTGCTGAGTCCCGCGGCATGACGCGCCTTTTCCGCAGTTCGTCCGGTTTCTCGCTGACGGCGCGCCTCACGCGGCGTGTGCTTGTCATCGTTGCCGCGAGTTTCCTGCTGCTGCTTGCCATTTTGAAGATTCAATATCTGATACAGCGCGACACGCTGCGCGACCGCGATCTCGCCGCACAGGCGGCGGACATCGTTGCGCATACGGTGATCGATGCGGATGGGGTTCCCCGTGTCAATCTGCCTGCATCGCTCGCAGCGGTCTATAGCCGTCCTGACCGGCAATATGTCTATCTCGTTCTCGATGCGGAGGGCCACGTCCTCGCTTCGCCGCATGAAATAGAAGTGCCGCTCGCGCCCATTCCGGCATCGGAAGATGATCGCTATTTCAGCCATTCGGTCGTGACGGAGCGGGGTCTTTATTACGGCATTACCGTTCCCTTCCCGAACACGGAACCGCCGCTTTATATGCAGGTCGCGCAAGGCTCGGTTCATCCCGATGTGCTGGCTGACTCCATCGTCGCGGAGTTTCTCGAACACTCCTGGGCCTTCCTCCTTGCCCTCGGGCTCGGTATTTCCGTCATCACCGTCTGGACGGTCCGCCAGTCGCTCGCGCCGATGAGGCGGCTGTCCGTCATGGCGCGAGACATCGGCCCGGCCTCCCTCGACCGGCGCTTGCCGGAAGAGAACCTTTCCGCCGAAATCGTGCCGCTCGTCCATGCGGTGAATACTTCCCTCCAGCGGATCGAAAGCGGTTACAGGCGCGAGCGCGAATTCACGGCCAATGCGGCGCATGAGTTGCGCACGCCGCTCGCCGTGCTCAAGGCCAATATCGAAACGCTGTCGAGCCTCGATGAAGTGCCGCAGCTGATTGACGAGCTTGGCGATATCGAGCGTCTCGTGACCCAGCTTCTTCGTCTCGCGCAGGTGGACAATCTGGAACTTCGTCCGGGTGCGGAGGCGGATCTTCATGCTGTCGCGCTTGGTGTTGCCAGGCAGATGGCGCCTGCGGCGCTCGCGGAGGGCAAGTCCATTGCGCTTACGGGTGAGGAGGGAACTGTTCGCGTGCGAGGCAATGCCGATTTCCTTGCACTCGCCCTTCGCAATCTTGTCGAGAACGCGCTTGCTCATACGCCACGCGGCAGCAGCGTCGAAATCAGGGTGGGGAAGGACGCCAGTCTCTCCGTGATCGACGACGGGCCGGGTGTCCCGCCTGCCGATGCCGCCCGGATCTTCCAGCGTTTCGTGCGTGTGAATTCGGGCGCTTACAAGGGCGCCGGTCTCGGTCTCTCCATTGCCCAGCGCGTTGCCGCAGTTCATGGCGGGGGCATCGAGGTCGGGCGTGCGTCGGGGAGAGGGGCTGTTTTCACCCTCAAATTACCCGAAAATCCGCCGCTTTCTGCTTTGTAAGGTTCTTGTAAGCGAGGGCCGGTGAACTTGGCTTGCCAGGGACGCAAAAGCCTCCCGTCTGGCGCATGCATTGCCACCGGAACCTCGAATGCCTCTTTCAAGCCCGCCCAAGGCCCTCCTGCAACGGCTCGCCGCTTTGCGGCTGCCTCCGGTTCATCCGCTGGTTCTGGCGCTGGCCGTCTCGGGCTTCTTCGTCCTTTTCTACAATGGCCAGCTCTGGTCGTCGGTCCTCGACTGGTGGCCGGGCCGCTCGCTGCACGATCTCGCCTTCATCGCTTCGGTCGGGCTCTTCCTTGCGGTTGCGTTCAACTTTGTGCTTCAGCCCTTTGCATTTCCGCGTGTGCTGAAGCCGGTTCTTGTTCTTCTCATCCTCATGGCGGCGGGCGTTTCCTGGTTCGCTTCCAGCTATGGCGCGATGATGGACCGGAGCATGATCGCGAATGTGGTCGAGACGGATTCGCGCGAGGTCGGCGATCTGCTGAGTGCCGGTTTCCTGATTCACATGGTGCTGTTCGGTGTGCTTCCTGCGCTTGCCGTCTCTCTTGTGCCGGTCCGGCTTGCGGGATTTCGCCGCGAGGCGATTTATCGCGGGGCCACGGTTCTCGGCAGTGTGGCGGTGGTCGGTCTCATCGCCGTCTTGTTCTTTCAGGATTATGCGGTTCTCGTGCGTGGGCATCGCGAGGTCCGCTTCATGATAAACCCGTCTGCCGCTGTCTATGCGTCTTTGCGCTACGCGACGGCCGTGCCCGAGGGCTTGCGCGGCAAGTTCGAGCGCGTGGCCGAACATGTGGATCGCGGCGTTCTTCCGGTGAGCGCTGGCGGCAAGAAGACGATCCTTGTCTTTGTCGTCGGTGAGACGGCGCGCGCGGATCACTTCTCGCTCAATGGCTATGCGCGCGAGACCAATCCCGAACTCGCGAAGCGCGATGTGGTGAGCTTCGGCGAGGTTCGCTCCTGCGGTACCTCCACGGCCGAATCCGTGCCTTGCATGTTTTCCGATCTCGCGCGTTCGGACTATTCCGCCGCGAAGGCGGGCTCTCGCGAAAACCTGCTCGATATTCTGGTCCGTGCAGATGTCGATGTGCTCTGGCTCGAAAACAATTCAAGCTGCAAGGGTGTTTGCGCGCGTGTGTCGCAAGAGACGACGTGGGAACTCAACGACGCGCAGTATTGCGAAGGTGGCGAATGCCTGGACGATCTCCTCGTCCGGCAGCTCAGCGAGGCGATTGCCCGTGATAATGACCGCGACCTTGTGGTCGTGATGCATCAGATCGGCAGCCACGGCCCGTCTTATTTCAAGCGCTATACGCAAGACTACCGTATTTTCACGCCGACTTGCGAGACGAACCAGCTTCAATCCTGCACGCAAGACGAGATCGTGAACACCTACGACAATTCGATCCGCTACACCGACCACTTTCTTGGCGATACGATAGACGTGCTTGCGCAGGCGTCGGACCGTTTCAATACTGCGCTGCTCTATGTTTCGGATCACGGTGAATCGCTCGGTGAAGGCGGCATGTATCTCCACGGCATGCCTTACATGTTCGCACCGGATACGCAGAAGCATGTGCCGATGGTGTTCTGGGCTTCGCCCGGTTACCGTGAGGCTTCCGCTCTCGACATGGCTTGTCTGCGCGGCGGTGCGGGCAAGGAATACAGTCACGACAGTCTCTTTCATTCGGTTCTCGGCATGTTCGGCGTCCACACGGAGGTCTACCGCAGGGATCTCGATTTTCTCGCGCCGTGCCATCCGGGCGCAGCTGTTGCCCATGTGGCAGACCTTCCCGCGCCGGACCGACCGGCTCACCCGTGAGCGATACGCCTCTTCGTCAAATTTCCACGGCTTCGCGCGGTGGTGTGTCGCGTTTGCCGGAAGTCGTCGTGTCGCTTGGCCTCATCGTCATTTTCACGTTCTGGCCTGCCGTCCATGCACTTGATTTGCGGCTTGAGGCTCCCTTCTTCGATGTGGCGGCGGGCTCGTGGTTCTTTCCGCCCGCTGATCGGGGGCTTGTTTTCTGGCTGCTCTATCGCGGGCCGAAAGTCCTTCTCGTTGTCGCGGGTGTCTCCTCGCTTCTCTGGCTTGCGTGGCGTGGTTTCAACAAGCGCTGGCGGGTTTCCGATACACGCTTCCTGCTCGCTCTTCTCGTGCTGGGTCTGACACCTCTTCTCGTCGGTCTGTTCAAGAATGCGACCGGCGTTTCCTGTCCGATTCAGGAAACCGTCTTCGCTGGCCCTTATGTGCATGTGGCGATCTGGGATCGTATCTTTGCATCCATTCCGTCTAATGAGCATTTTCGGTGCTGGCCCGCGGGCCATGCTGCTGCGGGGTTCGGTCTCCTCGGCCTTCGCGTTTTCGCGCCCGTGACATCGCGTTTTTCATGGGCATATCTCGCGCCGGGGTTTGCAGGCGGGTGGGTGCTCGGCCTCTACCAGATGGCCCGGGGACAACATTATTTTTCTCACACCGTCATTACGATGGCGATCGCGCTCCTGCTCTCGGTAACCGCATGTGCAATTCTCGACCGGATTGAGGAACGCGGTTGACCGGGGATTAGTTTTTCAGGCTAATCGGACATCGCGCGCATTTCTTCACATGTGACGTTTCGATGACATTCGTGTGACAACAACCTCTGGATATCCCCGCTTTGGCCCTCCGCCGCTTCATTCACATCATTCTCAATCCGACTGCCGGCAGGCGTAATCGCCGCCTTCTCGACGATGTCGTCGGACGTCTTCGCGCAGCTGGCGCGGATGTTACCATCGAGCTGACGGAGGCCGCGGGGCATGCGACGGATCTCGCGCGCGCTGCTGCGCGGTCGGGTCGCGCGGATGTGATCGTCGC
>AZIJ01019240.1_pt1 | contig 12825 bp, 14 predicted proteins | sample 359151 | NCBI WGS metagenome assembly AZIJ01 (sample SAMN02429718, study PRJNA222666) | marine sediment metagenome | biome: Sediment sample; isolation source: enrichment culture of sample MGS-ElMAX(UA) from oil contaminated site at the... | place: Egypt: El Max | collected 2013-01-23 | depth 9.22 m m | reverse complement strand
CCGGCCCTTGCGCAAAGCGGCCGCGAGGCCCAGGTGGTCGATATTATCGCTCGTGTGCGCGATGGCGGCGACGCCGCCCTGCTGGATCTCACCCGCACCCTGGACCGCGCCGAGCGCGACAGCCTGCAACTGACCGAGGCGGAAATCACCGCCGCTAGCGAGCGTGTGAGTGACGAGCTGAAAGCGGCCATTGAACTGGCCATCGGCAACATCGAGGCCTTTCACCAGGCCCAGCTGCCCGAGGCCGTGATCCAGGACACCGCCCCCGGCGTGCGCTGCGAGCTGCACTTTCAGCCCATTGAAAAAGTGGGACTTTACGTGCCCGGCGGCAGTGCGCCCCTGGTGTCGACCGTAATGATGCTGGCCATTCCAGCGCACCTGGCCGGTTGCGCCCGGGTGGTGCTGTGCTCACCGCCCCCGATCAACGACGCCATTGTCTACACCGCCAAACGTTGCGGCGTGGACGCCATTTACACTCTTGGGGGCGCCCAGGCCATTGCCGCCATGGCCTACGGCAGCGAGACCGTGACCAAGGTGGACAAGATCTTCGGCCCGGGCAACGCCTGGGTGACCGAGGCCAAGCAGCAGGTATCGAGTGATGTGGACGGTGCCGCCATCGACATGCCCGCCGGCCCCTCGGAAGTGCTGGTGATTGCCGATGAATTTGCCGACGCCGACTTTATTGCCGCCGATCTGCTGTCTCAGGCCGAGCACGGCCCCGACTCCCAGGTCATTCTGGTGACCCCGAGCCGGGATTTTGCCGGCAAGGTGGACGAGGCGCTGGCGCGCCAGCTGGCTGAGCTGTCCCGGGCCGACATTGCCCGCCAGGCCCTGGCCGAGAGCCGCACCTTTATCTGCCGGGATCTGGAGCAGGCCGCCGCCATTTCCAATGCCTATGCCCCCGAGCACTTGATTGTGCAGACCGAACACCCGCGCGCCCTGCTGCCGCGCCTGAAAAACGCCGGCTCCATCTTTTTGGGCGCCTGGACCCCGGAGTCGGTGGGCGATTACGCCAGCGGCACCAACCACACCCTGCCCACCTACGGCTATGCGCGCACCTATTCCAGCCTGGGGCTGGCCGACTACCAGCGCCGCTACACGGTGCAGGAGCTGAGCCCCGAAGGCCTGCGCGCCATTGGCCCAGCGGTGGAGCTGCTGGCCGCCACCGAAACCCTGGATGCCCACAAGAATGCCGTCAGCCTGCGGCTGGCCAAACTGGAGAAACACGCATGAGCCTTACCCAACTGGCCCGGGCCAGAGTGCAGCAACTGACTCCCTACCAGTCCGCCCGCCGCATCGGTGGCCAGGGCCACGTCTGGCTGAACGCCAACGAAGCCGCCGACAGCGGCCAGTTCAGCCTGGACTGTGCCCGGCTGAACCGCTACCCGGAATGCCAGCCGCCCCAGGTGATTGAACGCTACGCCGCCTATGCCGGCCTGGCTCCGGAGCGGGTGCTGGTGAGCCGCGGCGGCGACGAAGGCATTGAACTGCTCATTCGCACCTTCTGTGAGCCCGGTCGCGACAGCATTCTGATTTGCCCGCCCACCTACGGCATGTATGCCATCAGCGCCGAAACCAATGGCGTGAACGTGGTGGAAGTGCCGCTCACCGACAGCCGCCAGCCCGACTTCGACGCCATCATCGCCCGCCTTGGCGAGGTGAAACTGGTGTTTTTGTGCTCCCCCAACAACCCCACCGGGGATCTGGTGGACAGAGCCGGCTTGCTGCGTTTGCTGAACGCCGCCAAGGGCCGCGCTCTGGTGGTGGTGGACGAGGCCTACATCGAGTTTTGCCCCGAGCACAGCCAGGCCGAACTGCTGGCCGAGTTTGACGAGCTGGTGATCATCCGCACCCTGTCCAAGGCCTTTGGCCTGGCGGGCATTCGCTGCGGCTTTACCCTGGCCTGCCCCGAGGTGATTGGCCTGCTGCTGAAGGTGATTGCCCCCTATCCGGTACCGGATCCGGTGGCCCAGATTGCCGCCCAGGCCCTGAGTGAGGACGGTCTGGCGCTGATGCGCAATCGGGTGAATGAAATCAACCGGCTCAAGGCGGAGCTCGCCGAAGAACTGTCGCACAACGCCCAGGTGCGTGACGTGTTCGCCCCTAACGGCAACTACCTGCTGGTGCGCTTTGCCCCGGGCAGCGACATGTTTGCCCGCATGAGCCGGGCCGGTATCATATTGCGCGACTTCGCAAACCGGCCGGGACTGGCCGACTGCATTCGCATCACTATCGGCAGCCGTGCCGAAATGGACGCGGTACGCGACGTACTGCAGAAGGAGCAATAAGTGTCTAAGGAACGTATTCTTTTTATTGACCGTGACGGCACCATGGTGGAAGAGCCGCCGGTGGACAAACAGCTGGACCGGCTCGACAAGCTGGCGTTTTTGCCCAACGTCATTCCCGCCCTGCTGACCCTGCAAAACGCCGGCTACCGGCTGGTGATGGTCACCAACCAGGACGGTCTGGGCACCGACAGCTTTCCTCAGGAAGACTTCGACGCCCCCCACAACCTGATGATGCAGATCCTCCGCTCCCAGGGCGTGCGCTTTGACGACGTGCTGGTCTGCCCGCACTTTCAGCACGACGACTGCGCCTGCCGCAAGCCGCGCCTCGGCCTGGTAAAAGACTACCTGCAGCAGGGCAAAATCGACTTTACCGACTCCTGGGTAATTGGCGACCGCCACACCGACATGCAGCTGGCGGAGAACATGGGCCTGCCCGGCCTGCACTACGGCCATAACGATCTGGGCTGGACCGAGATCGTGGCCCGGCTCACCAGCCGTGGCCGCATTGCCGAGGTGACCCGTACCACCAAGGAAACCGACATTCGCGTGAGTGTGGACCTGGATCAGACCGGCGGCAGCCAGATCAGCACCGGTCTGCACTTTTTCGACCATATGCTGGATCAAATCGCCACCCACGGCGGCTTTCGCCTGACCGTAAAGGTGGACGGCGATCTGCACATTGACGATCACCACACCGTGGAAGACACGGCACTTGCCCTGGGCGAAGCCCTGCGCAAGGCGCTCGGCAACAAGCGCGGCATTGGCCGTTTTGGCTTTGTGCTGCCCATGGACGAATGTGAAGCGGCGGTAACCCTGGACCTCTCGGGCCGCCCCTACATGAAGTTTGAAGGCGACTTCAAACAGCCCAAGGCCGGCGACCTTACCGTGGAAATGGTGCCCCACTTCTTCCGCAGTTTGAGCGACAGCCTGGCCGCCAACATTCACCTCAAGGTGACCGGCGACAACACCCACCACATGGTGGAAAGCGTGTTCAAGAGCTTTGGCCGCGCCCTGCGTCAGGCCGTGCGGGTGGAAGGCAATGAGCTGCCGTCGAGCAAGGGGGTATTGTGAAGGTTGTGATTATCGATACCGGCTGCGCCAACCTTTCTTCCGTGCGCTACGCCATTGAGCGCCTGGGCTATGAGGTGACCGTGAGCCGCGACCCGCAAGTGGTGCTGGCCGCCGACAAGCTGCTGCTGCCTGGGGTGGGCACCGCCAAGGAGGCGATGAAAAACCTGCGCGAGCGCGGCCTGGTGGAGCTGATTGACCAGCTGCACCAGCCGGTGCTGGGCATTTGCCTTGGCATGCAGATGCTGGTGAAGCACTCGGATGAGGGCGACGTAGACTGCCTGGGCAAGGTGGACGCCGACTGTGTGCACCTGGAAGGGGGCGACGGCATCCGCCTGCCCCACATGGGCTGGAACCAAATCACCCCCATGCCCGGCCACCCGCTGTTCAAGGACATTCCCGAAGGTAGCTTCTTCTATTTCGTGCACTCCTACGCGGTGCCGGTGGGCGAGTACACCCTGGCCACCAGCCAGCATGGCCAGGCCTTCAGTGCCGCCATTGGCCAGGAAAACTTCTTTGGCGTGCAATTTCACCCGGAGCGCTCCGGTGCCGCCGGCGCCCAACTGCTGAAAAACTTTCTGGAGCTGTAATGATCATTCCTGCGATAGACCTTATCGGTGGAAAGGTGGTGCGCCTGTATCAGGGCGACTACCAGCAAAAAACCGAATACACCGCCTCCCCCCAGGAGCGGTTTGACCTGTACGTGTCCGAGGGCGCCACCCAGCTGCATCTGGTGGATCTGGACGGTGCCAAGAACAGCAGCGAGCGCCAGCTCGAAGTCATCAAAAGCCTGATTGAAAACACCCCGGTGCCGGTGCAGATCGGCGGCGGCATCCGTACCGAGCAGGACGTGAAAGACCTGCTCGACATCGGCGCCCAGCGGGTGGTGATTGGCTCCACCGCCGTGAAAAACCCGGAAATGGTGGCCGGCTGGATCAAGCAGTACGGCCCCGACCGCATTGTACTGGCGCTGGATATCAACATCACCGCCGACGGCGAGAAGAAAATCGCCATCGCCGGCTGGCAGGAAGACAGCGGTATCACCATTGAGGCCCTGCTGGAGCACTACCTGCCCGCAGGCCTGTGCCATGTGCTGTGTACCGACATCTCCAAGGACGGCACTCTCACCGGCTCCAACGTGGCGCTGTATCGCGAGCTGGCCGCCCGCTACCCCACCATTCTGTGGCAGGCCTCCGGCGGCATCGGCAACATCGGCGACATTGAGGCCCTCAAGGGCACCGGCGTGGCCGGCGTGATCCTCGGCCGCTCGCTGCTGGAAGGCAAATTCACCGTCAAGGAGGCCATTGCATGCTGGCAAGACGCATAATTCCCTGCCTGGACGTAAAAGACGGCCAGGTGGTTAAAGGTGTGAAATTCCGCAACCACGAGATCATCGGCGACATAGTCCCGCTGGCGGAGCGCTACGCCGCCGAGGGCGCCGACGAGCTGGTGTTTTACGACATCACCGCCTCCAGCCAGGACAGAGTGGTGGACAAGAGCTGGGTAAGCCGGGTGGCGCAGGTGATCGACATTCCCTTCTGTGTGGCCGGCGGCATCAAGTCGGTGGAAGACGCGGCCCGCATTCTGGAATTCGGCGCCGACAAGATCTCCATCAACTCCCCTGCCCTGGCCAACCCGGCGCTCATTACCGAGCTGGCCGACACCTTTGGCGTGCAGTGCATTGTGGTGGGCATCGACTCCTACTTTGATGAGGCCACCGGCCAGTATCAGGTGCACCAGTTTACCGGTGACGAGAGCCGCACTCAGGTAACCCGCTGGAACACCTTTGACTGGGTGCAGGAAGTACAGCAGCGCGGCGCCGGCGAGATTGTGCTGAACGTGATGAACCAGGACGGCGTGCGCCAGGGCTACGACCTGGAGCAGCTGCAGCGGGTGCGGGCCATTTGCAAGGTGCCGCTCATCGCCTCGGGCGGTGCCGGCGAAATGGTGCATTTTCGCGATGCGTTTCTGGACGCGGACGTGGACGGCGCGCTGGCCGCCTCCGTGTTTCACAAGGGCATCATCAACATTGGTGAGCTCAAGCAATATCTCAAGCAGGAAGGAGTCGTGATCCGTGATTGATGCCGCCAAACTGGACTGGAGCAAGGTAGACGGCCTGATGCCGGCCATTGTGCAAGACTGCCGCAGCGGCCGGGTGCTGATGCTGGGCTACATGAACCAGGACGCCCTGACCAAAACCCAGGAAACCGGGCAGGTGACCTTCTTCAGCCGCACCAAAAACCGGCTGTGGACCAAGGGCGAAAGCTCCGGCCATGTGCTCAAGCTGAAAGACATCTCCACCGACTGCGACAGCGACACCCTGCTGGTGATGGCCGAGCCGGTGGGCCCCACCTGCCATTTGGGCACTGTGTCCTGCTTTAACGAGCAACAGGCCCCGGCGCTGACCTTTTTCGCCGAACTTGAAACAGTGATCGCCAGCCGCAAGGGCGCAGATCCGGCCTCCAGCTACACCGCCAGCCTGTATGCCAAGGGCACCAAGCGCATTGCGCAAAAGGTGGGTGAAGAAGGCGTGGAAACGGCCCTGGCCGCCACAGTGCACGATCACGACGAGCTGGTCAATGAGTCTGCCGACCTGCTCTACCACCTCACCGTGCTGCTGCAGCAGGAAGGCCTGGAGCTGGCCGACGTGATGGCCAAACTCAAAGAGCGCCACAGTAAATAAGCCAGTTTGGAGCGCGGGCTGCCAGCCCGCATATTGCCGCAACGCGGCAACCTCCACTCGTTCCCACGCTCCGCGTGGGAATGCATATCAGCCATAAAAGTAACGCCAATCACTGGAGCGCGGGCGGCCCGTCCGCAAATTGCCGCAACCTGCCATCACTTCGCCACGCACAACCTTATGTAAAATAAGAACTCAAAAACCTCACAACATCCGGCTCATGCGGTAATACGCCACCCCATGCTTGTAAAACCGCTCCCCGTCCACCACAAAGCCAAACCGCTCATAAAAGGCAGTGGCCGACGCCCGGGCATCAAACCAGAACCGCCGCACGCCCCTTTCACGCACATGCGCAATCAAAAACTCAAGCACCACAGAGCCGGTCCCCTGCCCCTGGCACTCAACCCTGGTGGCAAACTTGCGCAGCCTGGCGGCATCGCCCTCAAAAAACACCGAGGCCACACAAATCACCTCACCGTGTTGGCGCACGCCATAGTGCTCACCGGCATCGTCTTCCGCCACTCGGCAAAATGCCACCGGCTCGTTCGGCCAGAGCACCGCATGGCGCACCGGCAACACTTCTTCAACGGTTAAGGCTTCAACCTTCATTCGCCAGCCATTTGTACATCACAAAGGTATCCACATACCCAAGCCGCGCATGCCGGTACGCCTTGGGCACCCGCCCAACCATCTCAAAGCCGAGCTTTTGCCAAAGCCGCACCGCCACCTCGTTGGTGGAGACCACACTGTTAAACTGCATGGCCTTAAAGCCGAGCGCCGCCGCCTGCTGCTGAGAGTGCTCGCACAACACCCGGGCCACGCCCTTGCCCCTGGCTTGTTCGGACACCATATAACCGCAGTTGCATACATGGCCGCCTGGCCCGGCGGCATTGGCCTTGAGGTAATAAGAGCCCAGCACCTCGCCCTGCTCCATATACACAAAGGTTTTGAGCGGCAGCTCGCACCAGAGCCGATAGGCCTGCTCCAGAGTCATGTCCGGTGCAAAGGCATAAGTTTCCTGCGCCGCCATCACTCGGGAAAAAGTGGGCCAGAAGGCTTCAAAGTCTGGGCGGGAAATGGGCGTGATCATGTTGCTTCCCCTTATTTATTTCCGTAGTTGAGATTGAGGGTGAGGTTGCGCCAGTGCATAGTCGATGGCCGCACACACCGCCGCCACCTGGGCGGCATTGCACTGCTCAGGCGTGGCGCGGGGGCTGTTGGGGTACACTTCCGTGGTGGTCTTGTAATGGGCGTTGGTCATGCCGGCGCACAGGCCAAGCATCGTTAACGGATATTCAATCACGCCGTTGGCCACCACCGGTGAGCCGATGATCTCGCCCTTGTCATCCGCCGGCGCAATGTGGGTGACTTTTTCCACTGCGGCGATTACCGCCTGCTGAAACCCCGGCTGCGGATTCTCGCTGTCATCCACCAGATAAAAGCCATCGGGAATGCCGCAAGGCGTAAAAGGCTTGCCATCCCGCGCGGCCAGTGCCGGGCGAAACTCGCTTTCATCGGTATCCGTGGTCTCGTGCAAATCGATGTGCAGCAACACACGGTCACGCACCGGCGCCACCAGTTGCATGAGTGCCGCCGACTCTGCTGCCGGGCTGTTTTGCCGGAATGAGCGGTTTAGATCCACCGCCTTGGCATTCCAGCGCTGAATGCGCTCATAAGCCCAGGGGCTGACGCAGGGCGCCACCAGCCAATTCATCCGGCCGGCGTAACGCTCACCATGCTGCTCCACAAACTGCAGCGCCCCGTGCACACCGCTGGTTTCATAACCGTGCACGCCCCCGGTTACCAGTACCACCGGCAGCTCCTCCCGCCAGTCGCGGCTGCGAATGGCCATCAGCGGAAAACGCTCATTGCCAACAGCCAGCTCGCCGTACTGCCGCACATTAAAGCGCGAGCCCAGGCGCTCGATTGCCCTGAGTACGTCTGCGTCATAACTGCGCTGGCGGCGCTGCCGGGCCAGCCATTCGGCGCGCTCCGCCTCGCCCCAGGGCTGGCCGGGCGTACCAATGGGATAGGTGCTCATGTTATTTCTCCGAATAGTCTCACTGCGGGCATTCTACCAGCCTGATATCTATACATTGACCTTATAATTCAGATCCCTAGCTTCATCACCTGTCATTCCCCTGAAGCCCCACTGAGAAAGCCCTTAACTAACTCTGAAATTTTTTCTCTATAAGCCTAACGCGAAACACAGCGGCGGCCCGACAAGGACGTCCGGCAGCCATCGGTCGCAGTGCTTACGCTTGTTAGCTGATAGTTACGATTCCGAACCAAACAACATGATATCTAACTGCTCATTATTTGGCACATAACCACTCTCAATAATTTTAAAAAGTACATTTCTTAGTAGATTGAATGTTTCGAGAATGTGCTGTTGATCATGTTTAGGCCGCCCATGAGCAGCAGCAGAACGCTTGTCATATAGTTTTGCGACTTTCTTTTGAAGTTCACGTCTGCTTGACCCCGGTTTTTCCAAAAAAGATGCAATTAAAGCCGAAACCCTAAACCTCAACTCTGATGTACTCGGTGAAAATAACGCCTCAAGCGCCCCCCACAATGACACGAGCGTTAATGCCGTATTTTGGATGAATTGCCCCTGATCAATTGCTTCTTTTGCGAGAGCAAACTCCGGACTTTTCTTCAACAATTCCCGTGTAATTTCCCAATGGTCCTGCACCCACTTAAGAGACTCAAAGCTGGCACTCTCTTCTTCTACTGATAGAGCAAAGAAGCGATTTTGAACCTCAAATGGATAAAGAGCCTGATGTTTTTCATTGGCATTTTCGCGATCGAAAGCTAGATTCGAGAAAACTGGAAGTGTAATCGCAGGGTTAACCCCAAGCCGGAGTAAGAACAATATTACACGAGCAGTCTGAATGGCCTTATCTGCTCCACCCTCGTTTTCAATTGGGACAACTAGCTCTGCTGAAATATCATAGGATATACCACCTGATGCTGAAGACCACGGACCAGGATGATGCTTAGTAGGTTCTTCGGGTGGAGCAAAAGCAACCATGAATGGGGCAAAGATATGCGCATACGTTTCGCGAACCACTACCCCATTACCCAAATCAAAACCTGCCTCTGGTAACTGGAGACCATGAAGGCCAAAGAACAGCTTTTTACTTTCCACAGAGCTCCCTTCTATGATTAACAGCTAACGCCTCAAACACAGGCTTGGTGAAGTTGGCGGTTTTTTGGAACAAAAAAGATGACAGCTTTGCAAAGTCCGCGTGCTTTGACTTGTTAGCCGCCATTGCCATAAAACCATAGATATTTATCAAAGACTCTCTCGTGAAACCATGTTTCAGAAACAAGCTGTTGTATTTCACTATCGGTTGCAGTATTTGCGTGACTGTATTCTTTAACGGCATGTAAATCTGCGCATGAAGATTTAATTTCTTGTTCTTTTTCTTGAAAAACCTTTAGCCAGTTTTCACGAAAACTAGAATAAGATCTGTCACTTGGTTTGAAGCCATTTGCTGTAAGCCACCCTAATGCACGACTATCATAAATTATTACAGGGCTTTTAAAGCGCAACCATAAGAATTTTGATGATGCAGAGATAGCACTTCTTCCATATTCAGCTTTCAGCGCTTCACTCAAATCATTAACAGCCTTATCTATATTCTTGGAGTCAACAGGCTCTTGAACATCTTCCAATAGATTCAGGGCGAGCTCAAGCCGATTATTTTCTTTTACCTTTTTGAAATTTCTAGTGACTTTATAGAATTTTGCCGCATCATGAAGCGCTTCCAGTCTCTCCGATTTATCCTCCTTTCCCAATCGGTCGATGAATGGTTTATCCCACCAGTACCAGTCATTTAGATACATAAGTGCAAAAAATTTGATTTCTAGCATGACTTTTCTTATCGGCTAACGCCGCACTTTGGGGCCTGAGCAGCGTAGCTGCGGAGGTCCCAGCAACGCGCAGCCTTGCGACAACAGTGCCTTGTTAGGTTTACTTTTATATCCCGTCATGTTCTATACCAATACCTGACCTTAATTGCTCAACTCGTAGTTTGAATAATTGCTCAAAAGAATTTCGTACCCATTGCGCTGCAATTGAATGGTACGACATATCTTGATCTGTAACTTGGACATCATAGTAAGTCTTTGGATGTGTTAGCTTATCCCTGGCATGTTTTGCTCGAAGAAAATCTTGATAATCCTCACCACTTGTTTCCAAGCAACAATCATCTATTTTCCAAATTTTGAACGCCAATTTAAATGTTCTTTTAAGATTATCTTCAAGACCAACACGAGGATCATCTTCTCTATTGATAGATAAAGAGCCAATGACCTTCTTCTCTTTTTCTGTGAGCTCTACTGTACAAAATTCAGTCCTAATATTTGATCTTAGCTCGACTTTAATAACTTCAATAACTGCCTCAATATAGGCAAATACACAACGTACTAGACAACGCCTCAAGTATTGAGATACACGATCATTCTCAAGTGCTTTATATGCCTCAAGGATATCATTATTTAGCTCTTCAAGAAGATCATGGCTTCTAATGAGCCCTTCACCGATTTCTGGTGTTGCTGGCATAGTTCCTCCAACCTAACGGTTAAGCTAACGGGCAGGCAAAAGCGCAGCTCTTGACTGTCCAGCGAACGAAGTGAGCGATAGTTGAGCGCATTGTTAGGGGAGCACAGGCCAGTTGAATTTATAGTTAAGAGGAGGAAGCTCTTTGTGCTGCTCAATGTATTTTTGCAGCATATACCCCTCAAGGGCATAAGCCTCTTCCTTGGTTTTGGCAGGATGCCAGCTTATAAAAAGACTACCTAGTGGAAAGTGAGCATCAAATTCATATTACTTGTAGCGCCAGCCTGCCATGTGCCCGCGCTGCTGAGCGCCACTGGCGCATGCAATGAAGGACCTAACCCGGGATCTGAGCGTTTTAGACTCTCCAATATCCAAGATTCCTTCAATATCTTTGCCTACAGCCCTATTGATGGATTTCTTTGCTGCAATCATGTAGGCGCCTGGGCCGGTTGGTAACGCTGAAATGCAGTTTTTCAGCAGCTGCCAATCACTCCATTCTTTCCAGTCCTTCAATTCCATGTGCTACTCCGAATTTATAGTGGCCCCTAACGCTCGGCTCTGCGGCTTGCAAAAGCGGAGGCGAAGCCGGCGGTTTTGCAAGTCCGACAGCAGCCGTTTGTTATACAATCTCTATTGCCCAAGTTTTAACCGCTTCATCAGCCAATAACTCTTGTCTAGTATCAATAGCCTCTTTATCCCAAATGTCGGCATTCAATATAAAGTGTGTAAGCTTGAACTCCGTTTGCAGAGAAAATAGCTGCTCTTTCTTTTCGTCAAAAGACTTTGAGCCAACCCTTTTGTTTTTATCTTTAGACACTAGCGCCATGTTTCCGAGGCGATTCACGTAATAACTTTTAGATTCATTATCAATGTTAGTTATTTCATAGGTCCAAAACTGGTTCCCGTTTTTAGGCATTACATGTTCAAGATTTACCTTTTCAGGATCAGAGTTCACAACTTTTTCTTCGCCAGACAATCTGTTCTCAATTTCTATCAATAAGTATCTGGCACGCTTCGTATCTGATAGCGTCTTTGTAATAAATGAAGAACGAAACTCATCATCGCTCGGATATATCGGCTTCAAATGTCTAAATACATGAGCGGATTTGGAATACTCTCCACTTCTAATCTTCTTCGGTATTTCCGAGTAATAGTTAGAAGACACGCCTGTTCGACCCTCACAAATTAAATTGTACCTAACAGCCATAACTACCAAGACGTGCGACAGTTTTCTAAATTCATTGACCTCAAACTTATCTGATGCCGCCATTAAAATGGGCAAGCTTTGCTGCGAATCCAAAAGCCTCAATGTTAATATATGCTTTCTAGTTTCTTGTTCGTGACTGTCCCAATAAGAACTGCTTGGGTTTTGCAAAGCGGAATATATTCGTGATGAGATTGCTAATTTATTTGAAAAGCTAACCGCTTCTTGTGCTGAAGATATCTGATCTCTAATTACCCTGAACAAGCCTGTCCTTGAGCTTCTGCCATAGTATGAAGACCAAAAATGCGACAAAAATCTGTTTTTCGGATCTATTTCCAGAAGATTTTCTTTAACTAAGCTCCACTTTTCTTTAACCTCATTAATATAGCTCTTGGATTTTGAAAATAAGTGATTCTTAAGCAAATCCATTGTATCGAGAGAGCGACCACGATCATTCAGGGTTTCAAAAATAACATAAGCATCAGCTTCATCTTGAACGCTTAGCACTAATATTTTTACTTTCTCGAAAAGGTAATTATGCAGCTCCAATAATTTATCTTCATTGCTTGCTATATGATTTTCCACAAGATCCCAAAGCGATAAGATTGATTGCAGAAGTAGATAGTTTGAGTTTTTCTTGAGGTAGTTTCTTTGCCTTTCTTTAATTTGATCTTTTGTTGCGTCAGCAATGACGAAGGTCCTGAAAATATCATTATTCTCCTCATTCATGAAAAACTTCTCAGAAGTTTTTAACGTCATCACATCCTGCTCACCAAAAAACTTATTTCTGAACCAATCCGCTCGCTCGTTATCTCCTAAAAATCTAAATATTCTGCGAATGATGCTTATTAAAATTAAGGATGTTGTCAGTCGCTGTTGTCCATCTATAAGCTCCAAACAATCGCCTGAATTCTTAACAACTATAGGGCCTATGAAATATTCGCCTCGTTTATTTTCAATGGCTTCTACCACATCTGTAGTGGTCAACTAATCCCGGACAGTAAATTAGACCGATGTT
>AZIJ01018301.1_pt1 | contig 12842 bp, 14 predicted proteins | sample 359151 | NCBI WGS metagenome assembly AZIJ01 (sample SAMN02429718, study PRJNA222666) | marine sediment metagenome | biome: Sediment sample; isolation source: enrichment culture of sample MGS-ElMAX(UA) from oil contaminated site at the... | place: Egypt: El Max | collected 2013-01-23 | depth 9.22 m m | reverse complement strand
TAACGCTCAATCGCTTGCAACGATCTACAACCTTGCTGATCCAAGTAAATATTACCCAGGTCAATATGAGTTCCAATGCTTACACGGTATGGGTGAGCCATTGTATGAACAAGTTGTAGGTTCAAAAGAAGATAAAAAATTGGGGATTCCTTGCCGCGTTTACGCGCCTGTGGGTAACCATGAAACTTTATTGGCTTATCTAGTTCGCCGTTTACTTGAAAATGGTGCGAATACATCATTCGTAAACCGTATTGCAGATAAGACTTTGAAGGTTGAAGATCTAATTCAATCTCCAATCAAAGATATTCAAACTGCTGCGAAAGATGAAGGTCAGCTTGGATTAAAACATCCTGCAATTCCTCTTCCGCACAACTTATATCCATTACGTCCAAACTCAAATGGCTTTGATTTAAACAATGATCAACCATTAACAGATTTAGACAAAACAGCTCAACAATTACGTAACCGTGTTTGGAACAGCACACCTTTACTTGGCTTCGAATCTACAGTTCATCCAGAAAGTAATGCTCTTGCAATTACAAACCCTGCACAAAACAGTGAAATCGTGGGTTATGTAAATGAAGCAACTAGTGCTGACGTACAACTTGCATTAGAAGCAGCGGTACAAGCGCAACAAACTTGGGCGATGACAGACAAATTCGAGCGTGCTGCTTGTTTAAAACGCGCTGCTGATTTGATGGAATCTCGTATTCAAGAACTTATGGTTTTACTTTGCCGTGAAAGCGGAAAAACCTATGCCAATGCGATTGCAGAAGTTCGTGAAGCTGTTGACTTCTTACGTTACTACGCAACACAAATTGAAAACTTACCAGCAAATGCACAAGTTAAGCCATTGGGTACAGTGTTATGTATCAGTCCATGGAACTTCCCTCTTGCGATTTTCTCTGGTCAGATTGCAGCAGCGTTAGTAAGCGGTAACTGTGTTATTGCAAAACCAGCTGAGCAAACACCACTTATCGCAGCTCAAGCAGTACAAATGCTTTGGGAAGCAGGTGTTCCACATGGTGCAGTACAACTTCTACCGGGTCGTGGTGAAACAGTTGGTGCTCAACTGAGCCAAGATGATCGTATTCAAGGCATTATGTTTACTGGTTCTACAGAAGTTGCAAAAATCTTGCAAAAAACTGTAGCGAAACGCTTATCACCAAATGGTCAACCAATTCCATTAATTGCGGAAACGGGTGGTCAAAATGCCATGATCGTTGACTCATCAGCTTTAACCGAACAAGTTGTATTAGACGTTGTAAGCTCAGCATTTGATAGTGCTGGTCAACGTTGTTCTGCACTTCGTATCTTATGTGTGCAACAAGACAGTGCAGCGACAGTCGTTAAGATGTTGAAAGGTGCAATGCAGCAATTGATCGTTGGCAATCCAGCAATCTTAAAAACTGATATTGGTCCTGTTATCGATCAAGAAGCAAAACAGACGATTGATAATCATATTCAAAAGATGAAATCTAAGGGCTACCCTGTTCATCAATTGATGTTTAATGATGCTGCAAGCCAGCAAGAACTTGCTCAAGGTACTTTCGTTCCACCTACAGCGATCGAACTTCCAAACCTTGATGATCTTGAACGTGAAGTATTTGGTCCTGTGTTGCACATCATCACATATAAATATGGTGAACTTGAGCAACTGATCGACCGCATCAATGCCAAAGGTTATGGCTTAACAATGGGTCTTCATACTCGTATTGATGAAACGATTAATACAGTTATTCAACGTGCAGAAGTGGGTAACTTATATATTAACCGCAACATCGTTGGTGCAGTTGTTGGTGTACAACCATTTGGTGGTGAAGGCTTATCTGGCACTGGTCCAAAAGCAGGTGGTCCACTTTATATGTACCGTTTGATGGAACATTGTTCTGAGAAAGTGTTAGCAACACCATTTGCTGTTAAATCTGAACTCTCTCAGTTTGATGCAGTATCAAATGTTGCATATCAGAACTTGTTAACTTGGGCGCAAAAACATATGGCTCAAGCAATTCCAGAAACTCCAGCATCCGGTGTTGGTAAATTCTACGAGTTGCAAGGCCCTACTGGTGAGAGTAACCAATACATTATCTTACCTCGTCATCGTGTGCTTTCAATTGCAAACGATGAACGTGGTCAATTGCAACAACTCCTCGCAGTTTTTGCAGTAGGTAGTTCAGCAGCTGTGTTAAAAGACAATATGTTCTTAGCAAAACATCAAGCTTCATTACCTAAAGAAGTTTTAGCAGCAATCAAAGTTATTTCTAATGTTGAAACTGACCAGTTTGATGCTGTACTTCATCATGGTTCTGTTGAGCAATTAACAGATCTTCAAAACAAAATTGCGAACCGTTCTGGAGCAATCGTGGGCATTACTCATCTTCAAACAGATGAGCAGATTCCTTTAGAACGTCTAGTCATTGAACGCGCTATTAGCGTAAATACTGCTGCTGCCGGCGGTAATGCGAGTTTAATGACTTTATCTGAAGACTAATTTAGGTCTTCAATCTCCCAGCCCGAATCATGTTCTACATGGTTCGGGTTTTAATATTTCTTATAACAGATCATTACTGTGTTTTTCTGAAAGGCATGATTCTTCGTAATCAAAAAAACCTCTCTCATATTTTTCAAGATAAGTTTTTAATGTCTTATAGTTGACTTCTTTAGGTACATTAATTGCGTAATAAGGCTTGCTCGTAAATTTCTCCCACTGGGAAGAATAGGATTCAACTCCTTTTAAAAACTCATCAATACCTTTTGGATCATCTTCAAAAAAGATTACTCTCACAGTTGAATTATTTGATACCTTTATCAAATCAGAAAAATAAACTATCTCATCCTCTTTTTCGACTTCAATTAAATCATCAAATGCAATATTTGGAATAAAAAAAGGAATAGACCGAACAAAATATTGATTGTCATCAAACTTTTCTCCCCAAATAATTTCTTTTGCTAGTTCCTTATTATTTTTATCAAAATAATCTACAATAATTTTCTCGACACTCATTGCACAACCTTTAGCTTTTCAACCGATCATTTTACTATTTGATAGAAGTATTAATATAATATTACTTAAATCCAATAAGCCCCATTTTACAATTTTTGCACACCTATTATGACTTTTTTGTTAGCATTCCTCCCTTTAGTTTTCACCATCAGTTTATCTCTCATCTCGTCCAAATATAATTACAGTCAATTTAACAGCATCGTGCAATCACATAACGTCGTAAAATGACGCATACACCTATTCTTTTCTTATTTTTAAATATATATGTTCAAAACTAGGTACATAACTTGCTGCGTTTTTATATAAACTTTTAGAGGAAGAATAATGCAGTTTTTTCCAGCAATTGAATATCAGCAGAAAGCTGCTGAGCTTTTCGAAAAATATAAAAGTGAAATACTTTCGCTAACCCCAAATGCGATTGTTGAACATATAGGTTCTTCAGCAATCCCTCATGCAATTTCAAGGGTGACTTAGATATCTATATAGAGGTGACCGCTCAGCAATTTTCACGAACAATAGAGCAACTTAAAACATTAGGACTCAATACTTTACGCACTGACGAACTGTGTATGCTTGAAAGCCAAGCATCTGATGAGGATGTTGCCTTCCAAATTGTGGTCACTGGATCAAAATTCACTAATTTTCTTATTTTTAGAGATCGCTTGAGGAATTCAACCCAGCTAGTACACCAATATAATCAGTTAAAACAAAACTGTATGAGGTTATCGCCAGATGAATATCGACAAATCAAAGCTGAATTTATCGATCGAGTTTTAAATACAATTCTATGAGATAAACATATGAATTTGATAATTTCCATCCACCTCATACGCCTTTTTTGATACCATGCCTTTTTTAAATTTCACCTATAGTTTTCATTATTTATGACTGTATCTTACCAACAGCAACTTCAAGAGAAAGTTGAACGAATTACCGCACAATTTGCACCGTTCAATCCCCCAGCTTTAGAAGTGTTTCAATCACCAGAACAACATTTCCGTATGCGTGCTGAGTTTCGTATCTGGCACACTGAAGAAGATTTGTTCTATGCAATGTTTGAACGTGCTGAAGATGGTAAGCAAAAACAAGTCATTCGTGTAGATGAGTTTCCAATCGCAGATCAAAGCATCAATGATTTGATGCCGCGCTTATTAGAAGAATTAAAAGCAAACCCTATTTTATCTCAACGTATTTTTGAAGCCGATTTTCTCTCGACTCTGAGTGGAGAAATGCTCGTCACGCTAATTTACCATCGTAAATTAGATTCTGAATGGGAAGTTGCAGCAAAAGCACTTGCAGAAAAACTAAATATTAAAATTATGGGCCGTAGCCGCGGTCAAAAAGTGATTATTGGTGACGACTACGTGGTTGAACAACTCGATGTTCATGGTCGTACATTTAAATACAAACAAATTGAAAGTAGCTTTACCCAGCCGAATGCACAAGTGTGCCAACATATGCTTGAATGGGCATGTGATGCAGCTGAAGGGGCTCAAAAAGATTTACTGGAGTTGTACTGTGGAAATGGTAATTTCACCCTACCACTCTCATTAAAATTCAAACGAGTGCTTGCAACTGAGCTTGCAAAATCATCTGTTTACGCCGCGCAATGGAATATCGAACAGAACCAAATTGAAAATATTCAAGTTGCACGTTTATCTGCTGAAGAATTCACGCAAGCCTATCAAGGTGAGCGTGAGTTTAGACGTTTACAAGAAGCAGAGATCGACATCAAAAGTTATACGTTCGATACTGTTTTTGTCGATCCACCGCGTGCGGGGATTGATGATGAAACGCTTAAACTGCTACAAGGCTTTGAACGTATTATCTATATCTCATGTAACCCAGACACGCTACATGATAACTTAGGGACACTTGCACAAACGCATCGCATCACAAAGTTTGCTATGTTTGACCAGTTCCCTTTTACTCATCATGTTGAATCTGGTGTTTTACTTGAAAAGATTTAAACAAATTATTTCAACGTAAATTTTAGATATAAAGGGTTGCAATAACCCTTTATTTTTTCAGTAAGTTTAAATATTAAATCCGAGTAAAAAAGTCATATATATCAAAGATCAAGTCATCAAATCGTCATAATTTCGTTTATCTTCCAAATGTTTATCGAAAAAATTGAAGTTCGATTGCTGCTTTTATCACTTTAGCTGACTTGTTTTTTATTTTAAAGCGGCTATATTTCGATCTATGTTAGTTTGTGAATGAAGGCTCTATGAGTTTTTGGCAAAAAATGTTCAGTGCAGATCAACAGTATAACGAACAGAAGAATCAAACTTCTTGCGTTGAAAATGATTGTTCTTGCAAATCAAATGAACAACTATTGGATGCTTTAGTAAAAGCAACAGATGAAGATGTCATTAAAGGCATCAAGAAAGTACTGATTTCTCGCGGTTACAGCCGCAAAGAGTTACTGGCGATGATTAATCCACCAGTACAATAGAAAAGAAAGCCCTAATCCCTCCTTGAAAGATTAGGGCTTTTTTACTATTTACAGGCTTTTCTATCTATTTCCGCCACAATTGGCCCTAAATTCGATCTTTTATCATGTCGTTTAGTTTCATCTAAATATAAGCTTGAAATTGAACCATCCAAATACAAAGCCTGATCAATCTGCAATTGCTGTTTAAAAAATTGGGCAAACTGATAAAAACTCACTCTCTGTTGTGAAATTACGAAATACAATTGATTATCTTTGATTCCTACACCATTTCTAATTTTTAAAGAATTTGAGTTTGGCAAAAATTGGGGATTGATCTTTCCATCATTGATTAACATTGGTCCTGATTGTGTCGCAAACTGAGCGTTAAACTTAGCCTTTTTATAATCCGTCGTGGTTTGAATCATAGCTTTTTGATGATTCCATGCCAGTACGCCATTTGGTTGCATAAAGAAGTTCCCAAAGCCAGTATCCTCATTTAACTGAGATGTTTGTTTGGCATGCTCTACATACAAACCGACAGGCTGAAAGTCAGCATGATACATTCCTGCATTCATTGCAAAACTCATTTGAGCACATGCTGGAAGATTTCCTTGAAGATCAGAAAAACGTTGATAATAACGATCTGAATTTTTATATTTTAAAAATAATTCTAACTGATCTAGTTTTTCAATTTTAATCACATCATACAAGACCTGACCGACCTGAATACTTTGATATTGTGCTGCATGTAGTTTCACAACCATGCACATTGATAAAACAACTAAAAGCAAAGTTTTCATCATCATTTTATTTATGAAACCAAATTTTTATTATTTTCACATGTCAAAAGCACTTGCCAAAACAGCAGATACAAACTCAACACATAATCATAGGATTCAATGCCTAAATATGCTCGATTGATTCATTATTTTTCACTAAAATAAGACTGTAAATACAATATTTTTGTATCAGCATGCCGCAAAAACATCAACGCTTCCCTCTTGGCGCACACCTGATCGTAAAACACTTTGGTTATAGCCATCATGGAATTTATGCAGGTCGTGGACGGGTCATCCATTACTCAGGTTTTGCTCATATTTTCAAAAAGCATCCGATTGAAATGACCTCTATCCAACGTTTCGCACGTGGAAAAACGATCTACACAAGAGACTACCAATCACCACGCTACAAAGCAAAGGCTGTTGTTCGGCGTATGCGCTCACGTATGCATGAAAACCATTACCATCTGATTATTAATAATTGTGAACATCTCTGTACGTGGGCAATTACAGGTATAGAATCTAGTACTCAAGTTGAACGGATGCAACGACGTTTGACAACAATCGGTTATGTCAGCTCAATTATGAGTTATATGAATAGTATTATGCTTACGGTTGCTACAGCGTGTTTCGCTATCGTGTTGTACATCAAAATCATGCTCCGTCGTCAAGCCAAGAAATCCACACCTGCATATTTATTATTGAAAGAAAAACAGACTAAAAAGTGATAACAGCAAGATTTAAGTACACATAAAATTATTTCTCTTGATAGCTTTGCCATACTTTATATAAATCTAAGTTCTGCAACGGCGTAATTTGTTTAAATGCCAATCCCTCTTGTTTTTCAGGCGGTATTCTCAGCATTTCAGCAATTTTAGCTGTCGATAATGAAAATGGTTCTGCATCAGCATTGGAAAATGCATAACGTACTTGGCTAATTCCTGCCATACGCATCGCAGCCAAGCACATCGGACAAGGCTGCCCACTTGCATAGACAATACAACCCTCTAAATTAGGATTACCTAAAGTTTTGCCAGCTTCACGCAATGCCAATAGCTCTGCATGTGCTGTAGGGTCATTGGTTAATTTGATTTGGTTGACACCTGTAGCAATGATTTCACTATTTCTTACAATCAATGCAGCAAAAGGTCTACCTCCTGATTTTGCATTTTCTAGTGCTAAATCTACTGCTTTCTGTATAAACTGTTGATCATCCATCTTCGTCTTACCTTAATAATAAAATAAAATTCAAGCTATATGTTTAAAGGCTTTTAATAAAACAATGCTTTTATTATAAATTGATCAAGAAAATCAGACTACACACGATCATCAGCTCATTACAAATAAAGTAAAATTCACATAATACTTTACTTTTAATTTAAGCCCCTATATATTCACATCATATATTTCATATCCAATCTACATCGAGGATTTTATGTTGGAGATAGCAGTAATCTGATAACCATATTTCAATGAAAATTTGAAATGGGTTATCAACGCGAATTTTTCAGGCTATGTGCCTATCTTTGCTTTTGATTACTTATATCAGGATTCCAACATGAACCTATCCAAGTCTGAACAACGGACTTTACACGTCTTAGCCAAAGGCGGAAAAATCGTAAAACTCAAAAATGAATCTGGACAACTCATCGCTGTAGAATGCTATAGCCGTGAAGGTTTTGTCTTATCCGATTGCACGCTCGATGTTTTTCGAAAACTTAAAAAGAAACGATTGATCAAATCACAGGAAGGACAACCCTATCAAATCAATTTGAATGGGCTTAGAAACGTACGACCTCAACTCGATAATCAATAAACATCCTTAACAATCATCTGATGAAGCAAGAACATACTTTTGCTTCGTCAGTTATTTAAAAACATATAGGCAATTAAAATGAATATTCAAATCCGTGATGAACAAATATTGACATCCAAGCAATTTTTGATTTAACCACAGCAGCATTTAATGATGAAGAATACTCTAGCCATACAGAGCAATTTATCGTAAATGCGCTTAGAGCAGCCAAACAACTTACTGTTTCTTTAGTTGCTGAAACTCAGGGCAAAATCGTTGGCCATATTGCCTTTTCACCTGTCTCAATTTCAGATGGTACAACAGACTGGTATGGCTTAGGCCCTATTTCCGTTCTTCCTGAATATCAAGGAAAAGGTATAGGCTCTGAACTTATGAAAGAAGGTTTGAATAGAATCAAGACACTAAATGCAAAAGGATGTGTATTACTCGGTGATCCTAATTATTATGGAAAATTTGGGTTTAAGGCTAATGCTAGATTGATCTTAGAAGGTGTTCCAGCAGAGTATTTTCAAATTCTTGCTTTTACCGACTATGTACCAAGTGGCTATGTCATCTATTCAGATGCATTTAATGCAACATCATAATTATTCGCTTTAATGACATTATAAATAAAAAAGCTCACGAAGATTCATCGTGAGCTTTTTTCACATTTAACTGAATAACTATTACTTCGCAGCTGTTGCTTCAGTTGTAATATTTACAGTGATCTTATCGCCAACGTTTGGTACATAGTTTCCGATACCAAATGCAGAACGATCAAATGAAGTTGTTGCATTAAATCCAATCGCAGGTACTTTTGCCATTGGGTGCTCACCTTGCTTATTCAATACTGCATCCAATACAACTGGCTTAGTAACACCCTTAACAGTTAAGTCACCTGTGATTTTGAAATGCTTTTTATCTTTGGTTTCTACTTTAGTACTTTTAAAGGTAATGTTTGGATACTTAGCTGCATTAAACCAAGCTTCTTCTTGGAACTCTTTATCTAAAGCCGCTACGTTAGTATTTACACTGCTTAAAGGAATTGTCACTTCTACTGATGAATTTGCAGGTTTAGCATTATCAACTTTAATCACACCTTGAATATCAGTGAAGTTAGCGCTTGGTGTAGAAAAACCAAAGTGATTCCAACTAAATACTGTTGCTGTATGTGTTGGATCAATTTTATAGTCACTGGCGCAGCTAATGTTACAGAACTCACTAAAGCGAATGCTAAACCGAGACTTAATGTTTTGAATTGCATTTTTGGTATCCTTGTTTGATATGAGTATTAGTGTATACATCAAGTATTTTTATTCACTATTCTTTATAAAACGATATGTTTCATCGATGCAACAATAAAAGTATTACGCAGCCCAGCTAAACAACATATGATTAGACTATTCGATACTACACAATCAGTAGTGAACACTGCATGATTAGGTACAATCATTTTTATTTTTAAAGATAAACAATAAGGTAAAACATGACTCATTCAGCACAAGCATTAAGTACAGCAACTCCCTATCGTGTAACACTTACAGATACTTCTGGTCATACATGGTATGCAGATGAGCCTATGGACAAAGGTGGGCAAGATACTGCGCCAAATCCAATACAGCTTGTTCTTTCCGCTCTTGGCGCATGTACCACAATTACGTTAGAAATGTATGCCAATCATAAAGGAATTAAGCTTGAGCATGTTCAAGTTGATTTAGCACTAAATCCAAATGGTGATCCTGAATCAGGACAAAATAATATTGAACGCAAAATTATCTTAAAAGGTGAATTTACTGAAGATCAACATAAACGATTACTCAAAGTTGCTGAGAGCTGCCCTGTTCATAAATTACTAACTTCTAATATTTCGATTCAAACTGAACTGAGTGTAGGTTAAGTCTATATCTCTACATCAAAGTTATTTTTCTATATAAAAATATGCCCATAGAATTTTTAGTTTGATAACTGATATTTCTATGGGCTGGTAATTGTGAGCTTATTTAGTTTTACTGAAAATTCAGAAAGGTATATTGCAATAATTATAAATACACTTTTCAATATTTAGTCAAACAGATCAGAAATCAATTTAAGATTAAATATTTATAATAATTTTATAGCCAACCCTCATTTCGTGCAACATCTAAAGCATCAGATCTAAGTCGCTCTAATTCCTCATAATTATGATCATCCAATTTTGGTTTTACTTTTTCAAACTTTTCTTTAAGTAAATCCAAACTTCTCATCAGCATTACAAAAATTAGTTTCTGACGACCTAAGTCATCTGTTGTATTGAATACACTAGGATCTATCTTTAAACGAAAATCCATACTTCTTTTTTTTACAGAATATTTGACTCGCTCACCAAAATCATTTGGGCCCATCATTACCGTAATACAATCCCAACTATCTAAAGGCAAATCATATGACTTATTTTTTAACTCTTTCTTAAGTATTTCTTCCACATAGTTTCGAGCTAATTGTAATCGAGTAAGTTGCTCCTCATTTAATACTTCTTTACTTGATTCACTACTCATCCATATTTGCATATTCAGCCCTTATTGATTCCATTTAATCGTCATAAAAAAAGCGCCCTAATCAGGACGCTTTTTTATACCACTTAATTCAATTAAGCAGACAATTCTTTAACAGCAGCAACAACAGCTTCAGTCGTGATACCAAAGAATTGGAACAAATCTTTTGCTGGAGCAGATTCGCCATAAGTAGTCATACCAATCACTTTGCCATCTAAACCAACAAACTTCCACCAGTAATCAACATGAGCCGCTTCAACCGCTACACGCGCACGGATGTGTGCAGGCAATACCGCTTCACGATATGCAGCATCTTGCTTCATAAATTCTTCAGCACATGGCATAGACACTACACGCACACCTTCAAGTTGTGCATATGCTTCCATTGCCAATGAAACTTCTGAACCTGTTGCAATGATGATTGCCTTCAATTCACCTTTCTCTTCAGCAAGTACATAACCACCTTTTGCAACGTTTTGAATTTGAGCTTCATTACGCGCTTGGAATGGTAAGTTTTGACGAGAGAAAATTAATGCTGATGGGCCATCTTTACGTTGAAGTGCAGACTTCCAAGAAACAGCTGCTTCAACTGTGTCACATGGACGCCAAGTATTTAAGTTTGGTGTACCGCGTAACGATGCAATTTGTTCAATTGGTTGATGCGTTGGACCATCTTCACCTAAACCGATTGAGTCATGCGTATAAACATGAATCACACGTTGCTTCATCAATGCAGACATACGTACTGCATTACGCGCATATTCCATGAACATCAAGAATGTTGCAACGTAAGGAACGAAACCACCATGTAAAGCCACACCATTCGCAATTGCAGTCATACCGAATTCACGCACACCGTAGTACACGTAGTTACCCGCTGGGTTTTCTTGTACGCCTTGGCAACCTTTCCAAAGTGTTAAGTTAGAACCCGCCAAGTCAGCAGAACCACCTAATAATTCAGGCAGTAATGGACCGAATGCTTGTAATGTATTTTGGCTTGCTTTACGTGTAGCAATGGTTTCAGCTTTAGCATTTGTTTCAGCAATGAAAGCATCTGCTTGTGCAGCAAATTCCGCTGGTAAATCACCGTTGATACGACGTAGCAATTCAGCTGCTTCAGTTGGATATTTTGCTTGATATTGAGCAAACAATTCATTCCACGCTGCTTCAGAGGTTTGACCTTTAGCTTTTGCATCCCAAGCTGCATATACATCTTCAGGGATAACAAATGAATCTTCTTTCCAACCTAAAGCTTCGCGAGTTAAAACGATTTCGTCTTTACCAAGTGGCGCACCATGGCAATCTTCTTTACCTTGTTTGTTTGGTGAACCTAGACCGATAATCGTTTTACAGATAATAATTGTTGGCTTACTAGTTTCAGCTTTTGCTTCAATAGTTGCTTGACGAATTGCATCTGCATCATGACCATCTACACGAAGTACTTGCCAACCATAAGCGTTGAAACGTTGCTCAGTGTCATCACTGAACCAACCTTCTACTTCACCATCAATCGAGATACCGTTGTCATCATAATAAACAACAAGCTTACCAAGACCTAAAGTACCTGCAAGTGAACATACTTCGTGAGAAATACCTTCCATTAAGCAGCCATCACCCAAGAAACAATAAGTGAAGTGATCAACAACGTTTAAGTCATCTTTGTTGAACTGAGCAGCTAATGTTTTTTCAGCTAAAGCGAAGCCAACAGCATTGGCGATACCTTGACCTAATGGACCTGTCGTTGTTTCGATACCCGGTGCGTAACCATATTCTGGGTGACCTGGTGTTTTAGAATGTAACTGACGGAATTGCTTTAAATCTTCAATAGATAAGTCATAACCCGTTAAATGCAATAAAGCATATTGCAACATAGAACCATGACCATTTGACAATACAAAGCGGTCGCGGTTCGCCCATTGTGGGTTTGTTGGGTTATGATTTAAAAACTCACGCCATACGACGTCAGCGATATCTGCCATCCCCATTGGTGCACCTGGATGCCCTGAGTTTGCCTGTTGCACAGCATCCATTGCCAAGACACGAATTGCATTAGCAATACGACGTTCATTTAAAGGGGTTGTCATAAGTCAGAATCCGATTAAATCAATGTGATAAAGAAGACGAGAAATCATCTTTCAAAAATTGAGACTATTGTCTTAAAAAAACGACATGGGGTAAAGTCTAATACACGATATTTCTTATATTTCGATCATTCATTTTCAATTATGTGAACAAATGTTCACAGCGTAAGCAAAAGTAAATATCTCTAGTTCCTTTGTACACGACAAAAAAAGAC
>AZIJ01018900.1_pt1 | contig 12943 bp, 11 predicted proteins | sample 359151 | NCBI WGS metagenome assembly AZIJ01 (sample SAMN02429718, study PRJNA222666) | marine sediment metagenome | biome: Sediment sample; isolation source: enrichment culture of sample MGS-ElMAX(UA) from oil contaminated site at the... | place: Egypt: El Max | collected 2013-01-23 | depth 9.22 m m | reverse complement strand
ACTGGGGACTGGGGACTGGGGACTGGGGACTGGGGACTGGGGAAATGGTAGACACCACTTTAAGTCGACGCAACGCCAGCGACCATATCGGAACCATCGCCTTGCTGCACCGGCTCTGCCAGCTAAAGCGGCAGCTACAAGTCCCTGCTAGTCCCTGCTCCCCAGTCCCTGCTCTTAAGCCACTTCCCGCCGGCGCTCGCTTTGGTCGGGAAAAAAGGTCAGGGCATGGGCCGCCACCCTGACCTGCACCCTGGCCTGGGGCGGCAAGGGCTCATTGATGCTCACTTCCAGCAATAATCCCTGGCAGTCCACCTGGCAGCGGGTATGGGCACCGAGAAACTGCTGCTCCAGTACCCGGCCATTGCCCTGCTCGTCTTCGGTCAGCTGCAGCTGGCGCGGCCGCAGCAACAGCTGACCTTCACTGCCGGGCTCGGCATTCAGGGCGGCCTGGCTCTCGATGGAGCCGATGGGCGTGACCAGAGTGTGGCTGTCGTGCACCGTGGCCGGCACATAGTTGCTCTGTCCGAGAAAGTCCGCCACAAAGGGGGTCTGCGGATGCTGGTAGAGGGTTTGCGGCCGCCCCACCTGCTCGATGTGACCGGCCCGGAACAGCGCCAGCTTGTCGGCAAAGGCAAAGGCTTCTTCCTTGCTGTGGGTCACGAAAATGGCGCTGATCCCCTGCTGCTTGAGCAGGCTGCGGATTTCGCCAATCAGGCGCATGCGTACCTGAGTATCGATATTGGAAAAGGGCTCATCCAGCAGCATCAGCTGGGGCCGGCAGATCAGCGCCCGGGCAATGGCCACCCGCTGCTGCTGGCCGCCGGACAGCTGATGCGGATAGCGCTCGCCGAGGCCCGCCAGGTTCACCAGCTCCAGCACCTCCTCTACCCGGGCGTGAATCACCGCCTTGTTGCTTTCCTTGCTCTGCAGACCAAAGGCCACGTTCTGGGCCACATTAAGGTGGGGAAACAACGCATAATCCTGAAAGATCATGCCGATATTACGCTCTTCCGGCACCACCGCCAGGCCATGGCCATTCACCGGCCGGCCATTAATGGCAATGTCACCGCTCGCTACCGGCAACAGCCCGGCCACCGCCTTCAGCAGCGTGGTCTTGCCGCAGCCGCTGGCGCCCAGCAGACACATGATCTCGTTGTCTTCCACTTCCAGCGACAAGCCGTTCAGCACCGGTTTGCCGTTGTAACTGCAACAAATGTCGTGAATGGTCAGTGCCGCCATCAGTGATGCTGCTCCAGTGAACGGTTCAGAAAAATCAGCGGTATCAGCCCCACCAGCACGATGACAATGGCGGGCAGCGCGCCCAGCTCCAGTTGCTCGTCGGACACGAACTGATACACATAGGTGGCCAGGGTCTGAAAGTTGAAGGGCCTGAGCAACAGCGCCGCCGGCAGCTCTTTCATGCATTCAATAAACACCAGCAGGGCCCCGGCCAGCATGCCCTTGCGAATCAGCGGCAGGTGCACCCGCCGAATCATGGCCGCCGGGCCATAGCCCATGGTCTGGGTGACCATGTCGAGGGACGGCGACACCTTGTTGAGGCTGCTTTCCACCGCACCGATGGCCATGGCGCCAAACCGCACCAGATAACCAAAGGCGATGGCGGTCATGGTGCCGGTCAGCAGCAGCCCCGGCTCGGGCAGTCCCAGCCACAGCGCCAGATCATTGATGGCAAAGTCCATCATGGTGAGCGGCACCAGCACGCCAATGGCCAGCACGGTGCCGGGCAGGGCGTACCCCATGGAGGCCAGCCGCATCGGCAGCACGGTGTAACGCTTGCCCCGCAGGCGGTGGGTCATGCCCAGCAGCAGGGCAATGGCCAGCGCCAACACCGCCACCACCGCCGACAACACCAGGCTGTTCAGGCTGTACTCAAAAAAACGGGCGTTCCAGGCCCGGTCAAAATAACGTACCGCGTGGTAACACAGGATGCCAAAGGGCAGCAGAAAGCCCAGCCCCACCAGGCCCCAGCAAAATGCCAGCGCCGCCCATTTGCGTCCGCCGGTCAGCCGGTAACCGGTTGCCTGCTCATGGCCCATGCTCTTCTGAAACACCTGCTGGCGCTGGCGGCTCATGCGCTCCAGGCTCAGCAGCACCATCACCACCAGCAGCATGATGGCGGAGATCTTGGCCGCCGCCTGCAGGCTGCCATACCCCAGCCAGGTGTCGTACACCGCCGTGGTCAGGGTATTGACCGCAAAGAAATTGACGGTGCCGAACTCGGCCAGGGTTTCCATGGCCACCAACGACAACCCCACCGCCAGGGCCGGGCGGGCCAGGGGCAGACTGACCCGGCGAAAGCTCTGCCAGGGCGAGCAGCCCAGCAGCCGACTGGACTGAATAAGACTGGTGGACTGCTCCAGAAAGGCGGTGCGGCCCAGCAGGTAAACGTAGGGGTACAGCACCAGCCCCATCACCAGGGCGGCACCGCCCAGGGTGCGAATGGGAGGAAAGAAGTAATCACCGGCCGACTGCCAGCCAAACCAGTCCCGCAGCGCCAGCTGCACCGGACCGGAGTAGTCGAGCAGGTCGGTGTACACAAAGGCGACGATGTAGGACGGCATGGCCAGGGGCAGGATCAGCGCCCATTGCAGCAAGCGCCGGCCCGGCAGCTCGCACATGGCCATCAGCCAGGCGGCGGGCAGCCCGAACAGCAGGCTCAGTCCCATTACCAGCGACACCAACCAGAAGGTGTTGCCGATATAGGCCGGAAGCACAGAAGCCCACAGATGACGGAAGATGTCTTCTGCGGGCAACAGGGCTTCGGCAATCAGTGCCAGTACCGGCAAGGTCAGCACCAGGGCGATGCCCCAGCTGCTGACCGTCCAACCATATCTTTTCATGTACTACTCAAAGCGGGGGCGAACCCCCGTCTTTTTACAGATCGTATTGCACTTCGTCTACCAGCTTAATCGCTTCCTGGGCATGTTTGGCGACCTCGGTCAGCGGCAGGCTATCGGCTTTGAAGTCACCCCAGCCCTTCACCAGCTCGGAGGGCTCCACGCCCGGCTTGACCGGATATTCGTGGTTGGCAGAGGCATAAAGATGCTGGGCTTCGTCACCGGACAGGAATTCCATCAGCTTGAGCGCGGCGTCCTTGTTCTTGGCATGACTGGTCATGGCCACCGCAGAAATATTGACGTGGGTACCACGATCGGCCTGGTTCGGGAAGTTGACCACGGCGGCCTCGGCCCACTCGCGCTGCTCTTCGTCGTTGAGCATGGCACCGTAGTAGTAGCTGTTGCCCAGGGCATAGTCACAGACGCCGTCACGAATGGCCTTCACCTGATCCCGGTCGCCACCCTGGGGCTTCTGCGCCAGGTTGGCCTTCAGCCCCTGCAGCCAGTTCTTGGTGTACTCGCTGCCGTGCTCGGCAATCATTGAAGCGGTCAGTGCCACATTGTAGGGGTGTTTGCCGCTGCGGGTACAAATTTTACCCTTGTACTTGGGATCGGCCAGTTCTTCATAGGTGATGTCGGTTTTGCCTACCCGCTCGGCGGAGCTGTACACCACACGGGCACGGGTCGTTAGGGCAAACCACTTGCCATCGGCATCCCGGTACTGGGCCGGAATATTGGCTTCCAGCACGTCGCTTTGCACGGCTTGAGTCAGTTCCTTGTCCACCACATCCATCAACCGGCTGACGTCCACGGTCAGCACCAGATCCGCCGGCGACAACCGTCCTTCCCGCTCCAGACGCTCACCCATGCCGTCCTTGATAAACACCACATTAACGTCGATACCGGTTTCCTTGGTAAAGGTATCAATGATGGGCTTGATCAAAAACTCCTGACGGTTGGAGTAAACGTTTACTTCTTCGGCAAAGGCCTGGGCCGTGAAGCTGGACGCCAGCAGAGCGGCGGCAGAGAGGGAAAACGTTTTGGTCATCATCCGGTTCCATTAGGTTGATTGAGAATAATTAACGTTCAGAAGTATACAGCGGCCAAAACGGGAATCAACTGCCAAAGCGTATTGAAATAAGAAAAATTTTCATCTGCAATACGTTCTCTTGCGCCAGATCAAAAAAAGAGGAGCCAGAGGCTCCTCAAAAACAAGACCCGGCGGCCTCGTGACGTAACTTAGCGAGGTTTGATGGTGACAAACTCAGGGTAGGCGTCGATGCCGCAGTCGATGCGATCCATGCCCGACAGCTCTTCTTCCTCACCCACGCGAATGCCCATGCTGCGCTTGAGCCCGTACCACACCAGCAGGCTGGCGCCGAACGACCAGCCGCCAATCACCACAATACCGGCCAGCTGGGCGAACAGGGTGGCGTCGGGGTTGGCCACCGGCACCAGTATCAGACCAAGCATGCCGCACACGCCGTGCACCGAAATGGCGCCCACCGGATCGTCGATACGCAACCGGTCCAGCCCGACAATGGCATACACCACCAGCACGCCGGCCAGCAGACCGATGGCGGCCGCCCACAGATGCCCCGGCGACAGCGGATCGGCGGTAATGGCCACCAGTCCAGCCAAGGCGCCGTTGAGGATCATGGTGAGATCCGCCTTGCCCCAGGTCAGCTTGGTGACCAGCAGGGCGCCAATGGCGCCGGTGGCGGCGGCTGCGTTGGTGTTGACGAAAATCTTGGCCACGGCGGTGGCGTTTTCGACGTCGGACACCAGCAGCTGGGAGCCGCCGTTAAAGCCGAACCAGCCCATCCACAGAATAAAGGTGCCCAGGGTCGCCAGCGGCATGTTGGAGCCGGGAATGGGATGGATTTCACCGCTCTTGCCATACTTGCCCTTGCGCGCCCCCAGCAGCAGCACCCCGGCCAGGGCCGCCGCGGCACCGGCCATGTGCACGATGCCGGAGCCGGCAAAGTCGCTGAAGCCCCACTGGGAGAGGAAACCACCGCCCCAGGTCCAGTAACCTTCCAGCGGATAGATAAAGCCGGTCATCACCACACAGAAGGCGAGAAAGGCCCACAGCTTCATGCGCTCGGCCACGGCCCCGGACACGATGGACATGGCGGTGGCCACAAACACCACCTGGAAGAAGAAGTCGGATTCCAGGGCGTGATCCGCGTCGGCGCTGGCGCTGCCAATCAGGCCACCCAGGCTGGGCAGCCAGCCCCCTTCCGGGTTGTCCACGTACATAATGTGGTAGCCCACCAGCAGGTACATGGTGCAGGCGATGGCAAACAACAGAATGTTTTTGGTCAGGATTTCGGTGGTGTTCTTGGCCCTTACCAGGCCCGCCTCCAACATGGCGAAGCCGGCGGCCATCCACATCACCAGCACGCCCGACATCAGAAAATAAAAGGTGTCGAGGGCAAATTTCACTTCGGTCAGTGCATCCATGGCAGATTCCTTCTTTAAATGGCTTCCATATCCCGCTCGCCGGTGCGAATGCGCACCGCTTGCTGCAGGTCGTACACGAAGATCTTGCCGTCGCCGATTTTGCCGGTGCCGGCCGCCTCGGTGATGGTTTCGATCACCCGCTCCACGTCTTCACTCTGGGCGGCGATTTCCAGCTTGATCTTGGGCAGAAAATCCACCTGATATTCCGCACCGCGGTACAGTTCGGTGTGGCCTTTTTGCCGGCCAAATCCCTTGACCTCGGTGACCGTCATGCCGTCGATGCCCATGCCGGCCAGGGCCGAGCGAACATCGTCGAGCTTGAAGGGTTTGATAATGGCGCAAATCATTTTCATGGAGGCTCCTCGCGCTGCCAAGTTGAGTCACCCTGTTCATTACAAGCATCGTGCCAGTTTTTTATTTGTTAAAAATCAACAACTTGAATTTGGTCAGGTGGCTGGTGATGCGGGCAGCATGTTATGCTGGTGCAGGTTTTCACTGACAAGCACCAAAAAAGTGCAGAGGCAAGGATCATGCTGGAGGTATCGGCCCGGGTGCAGATCCCGGAACAGGAGCTGGAGTTCATCACCATGCGGGCCGGCGGCCCGGGCGGCCAGCACGTCAACAAGACCGATTCGGCGGTGCAACTGCGCTTTGACTATGCCGGCAGCCCCAGCCTGCCTGAGCATTACAAGGAAGCCCTGGCAAAGATGCGGGATCACCGGGTGCTGGCCAGCGGGCTGATATTAATCCGGGTGGAAAGCGAGCGCAGCCAGCTGATGAACAAGGAAGCGGCCAAAGCGGCCCTGGTTGCCCTGCTGCAACAGGCCGGCAAGCCGGTGAAGGTGCGCCGCCCCACCAAACCGAGCAAGGCGGCCAAGGCCAAGCGCGCCGACAGCAAAACCCACAGGGGAAAGATCAAGAGCGGACGGGGAAAGGTGAAGCTGTGACCGGGGATTAGGGAATGGGGATTAGTAGCTGCCGCTTTAGCTGGCAGGGGCTGCGCAGCGGGCCTGTAATGCAGGAGCCGCCTGCTTGCGCCAGCTGAAGCGGCGCCTACTCTTCACTTCCGTCCCCTCACCCCTTACCGGTTTTGAAGAAATTCCCGCCACTGGGTAAGCAGCCGGGCCAGATCGTCCAGACCGCAGCCGGCGTAGTGGGCATCGTCGTAGTAGCTCATGCCCTCTTCCAGCTCGTCGTTGTCAAAGGCCAGGCCGTGGCCCACCAGCTCGACCTCGCCGTCACTCAGTGCCAGGGAAAACTCGGCATATTCCTGGCGAAATTCGTCCTGCTGGCGTGCATCCAGCTCTGTGATGGCGTCCAGCAGACGGCTTGCCTCGGCGGCGTCCACCTCGTCGGTCAGCCATTGGCCAAAGGCCTCGTGGCCCATGTCGCACCGGGCCCGGCAACGGCCGTCCAGATCACGCAGAAAATCAAATTCCATGGCCGTACCCCCGGCGAAAAGCGGCTATTCTAGCCGCCGCCGGCCGCGGCTCACAAGTGCGTCACACACCAAGGCCCGCCACAGCTTGCCGCCGGTCACCCAGAAGGGCCTGAGGATCAGGGTACTCATGCGCTGATAACGCAGGTTGTCCTTCTCTCCCACCCCAAACTCCAGTGGCTCCGGTGCAGAGGTGGTCACATACAGGGTGCCGAACATCCAGTCCCAGACCGACAGATTGGTGCCGAAATTCAGGCTGAAGTGCCTGGGGTCCCGGCTATGGTGGATCTGATGCTGGGCCGGGCTGTTGATCACATGCTCGATCACCGGGCCGAACGACAGCCATACATGGCTGTGACGCAGATTGGCCGCCAGGGAGTTGAATAGCAGCACCAGATAACTCACGCCAAACAGGGTAAACTTGCCCACCTTGCCGCCACTGACATAGAAGAACAGCCCGGCAAACAGGGCCAGCGCCGCGCCCTTGCACAGCTTCTCAAGCAGTTTTTCCACGATATGAATGCGGCTGGCGGTAAAGGGCACCATGACGGTGGCGGAATGATGCACCTTGTGAAACTCCCACAGCCAGCGGCCATGAAAGGCCCGATGCACCCAGTAATGCACAAAGTCCGACACCAGAAAGGCGCCCAGGCCGTAAGCCAGCATCAGGCCGGTGCTCTCTCCCTGCCAGGGACGGGTCCCCCACCACTCGGTCAACCGGGCGGTCACATCCCCTGAACGCAGCAGGTAAGGGTCCAGCCAGGCCAGCACCGGTACCACCAGGGCAGCATGCAGCAACACCCGCAGAAAATAGTACTGATAGTCAATCATGGCGGAACGGTGCAACCATACCCGGCGCCCACCCAGAAAATGCCCGAAATGGCGGTAACGGCCATTGTTGCGCCGGCGGTACAGCCCATAGGCCACCGCCAGGGAGATGGCCAGAAAGCCCACTCCCAGACGGCCATTCAGATCGAACAGGCCGGTAAAACGGTGCCAAAGCGGCTGCCAGAGCTGGCTGTAAAGAACATCGGTCAGTACCGGAAAGGCTTCCATGGGATCCTGGCTATCCATGCGAACATCAAGAGGGATGCAATTCTAAAAGAAAGTCAGTCTCAGTTCCATTTTGTCCCGATGGATTGATTTTCAGGTCAGGTGAAGTTTTTTCAAACAAAAAGTGAACACATTTTAAACTGAAATTGCATCCAATTACTGGCCGTTCCGGCCCATATCCAGTATCCTATGCGCCCTTCAGCGACCCGCTTTCAGCACGGTCGCCACGATAACCATAACAACGACAACTCCCGTAGCAACACACCGGAAAAACTATGTCTAACCACACGCAGCAATCCTTGCACCAGAGTGATTTGGTGTACCGGCTTCACGACAAGCCGCCGTTTATGCAGTCCCTGTTCGCCGCCATCCAGCACCTGCTGGCGCTGTTCGTGGCGGTGATCACCCCGCCACTGATCATCTGCCAGACCCTGGGGATTCCCGCCGCCGACACCGCGCACATCATCAGCATGTCGCTGTTTATTACCGGTGTGGCGTCCTTTATTCAGATGAAGCGGGTCGGTCCCATCGGCACCGGCCTGCTGTCCATTCAGGGCACCAGCTTTAACTTTCTCGGCCCCATCATTGCCAGCGGCCTGGCCATGAAGGACGGCGGTGTCACCACCGAAGCCATGCTGGCGGCCATTTTCGGCACCGCCCTGCTGGCGGCCCCCACCGAGATGATCATTTCCCGCTTTCTGCACCTGGCCCGGCGCATCATTTCGCCGCTGGTCAGCGGCATTATCGTGACCCTGATCGGTCTCACCCTGATCCAGCTGGGCCTCACCTCCATCGGCGGCGGCTTCGGCGCCATGGCCGCGGGCGAATTCGGCTCCCTGGACAACCTGGCCCTGGCCGGTACCGTGCTCGGCATCATTATTCTGATGAACCGCAGCCGCAATCCCTATGTGCGCCTTTCCTCCATTCTGGTGGCCATGGTCGCCGGCACCCTGCTGGCCTGGCAGATGGGCAAGCTGGCACCGCTGTCCGACAGCTTGCCTACCATCGCCCTGCCCATTCCCATGCAGTACGGCCTGGGCTTTGACGCCTCGCTGTTTATTCCGCTGGTACTGGTCTATGTGATCACCTCGCTGGAAGCCATCGGCGACACCACCGCCACCTCGGAAGTGTCCGGCGAGCCGGTGTCCGGCCCGGTGTACATGAAGCGCCTCAAGGGCTGTGTGCTGGGTGACGGCGTGAACTCGTCCCTGGCCTCCATCTTCAACACCTTTCCGGTGTCGACCTTCAGCCAGAACAACGGCGTGATCCAGATGACCGGGGTGGCCAGCCGCCACGTGGGTTTCTTTGTGGCCGCCATCCTGGTGATCATGGGCCTGTTCCCGGCCATCAGCACCCTGGTGCAGCGCATTCCCGAGCCGGTGCTGGGCGGCGCCACCCTGGTGATGTTCGGCTCCATCGCCGCCGCCGGCGTGCGCATTCTGTCCCGGGAAAAGCTGGACCGCCGGGCCTTGTTCATTATCGCCATCTCCTTTGGCATGGGGCTGGGCATTTCCCAGAAGCCGGACATTCTGCAGTTTATGCCCGACATCATTAAGAACGTGTTCGCCTCCGGCATCTCCGCCGGCGGCATTACCGCCATACTGATGAACATCATCATGCCGATGGGCAAGTCCGAGGCCACCGACGCCGCCACTGAAGCCGAGACTCAGCAGGCGTAATCTATCAGGGAATTGGGATGAGGGACTGGGGACGGGTGAAAAGCGGTTCCCGGTCCCTTTTTCTTTACCTATTTTCCCTGCCCCCTCTCCCTACTCCCGCTCACAGCGCCCAGCGGCGCAGCAGGTTGTGATACACCCCGGTAAGCTGAATGCTGGCCTCGCTGTCGCTGCCCAGTTGCTGGTTGATATGCTGAATGCCGGTATCCAGATCAAACAACAGGCTGCGCTGGCCGTCGTCTCGCACCATGCTCTGGATCCAGAAAAAGGAGCTGATGCGCGCGCCTCTTGTTACCGGCAATACCTTGTGCAGGCTGGAAGACGGATAGAGGATCAGATCGCCGGCGGGCAGCTTGACGCTGTGGGCGCCATAGGTGTCTTCCACCACCAGCTCGCCGCCGTCGTATTCATCCGGGTTACAGAAAAACAGGGTGGCGGACAGATCGGTGCGGACACGCTCCCCGGTGGCCTGGTTGAGACGAATGGCATTGTCCACATGAATGCCAAAGGACTGGCCGCCCTGATAGCAGTTGAACAGCGGCGGAAAGATTTTCTCCGGCAGCGCCGCCGCCACAAACAGCGGATGTCGTGACAACGCCTCGGTGATCAAGGCACCAATGGCATTGGCGGTGTCGTCGCCTTCCGGCAGTTGCAGATTGTGCTTGGCCTGGGATGACTGAAAGCCGGCAGTGGCATTACCGTCAATCCACTGGGCGGCCAGCAACCGCGCACGGCACTCGGCCACCTGTTCGGCGCTCAACACGCCGGGAATATGCAGCATCATGATGAAATTCTCGCTTTCTTGCTAAACAAATAAAGCCCCAGCAGGGGCTTGTTATCAAACTAGAAATGGCATGCCGCTGTCAGATCCTGCACAGGGAAGCACCAGCAGGGTTACCTCCGCCGACACGCTTCAAGCCCATCCCTGGGACGCTCGGCACATGCCGTCCATGGCATGTGACGGTCGGCTTCGGCAATCCCTGCTGTTGCTTCCGGCAGCATCGAGTTGCTAAACGCCAGCAGACCTTCTGTTCAGACAGAGCTATCAGAACCGGTAGTTGGCGGAGAGCACGGCAGAGCGGCCGTCGCCCAGCTCCACGGCGGAGCTGCGGGCGTCGGTACCGTTATTGCCACGCACCCGCTCCACATACTCCTCATCAAACAGGTTGTTCACGTTCAACTGCAGGCTGAAGGCATCGGTCAGCTGGTAGGAGGCCATGGCATTGTGTACCCAGTGGCTGTCGATGCGCGTGTCGGCGTTGCTGGTCACGGCGCGGGAGCCCACATAACGGGCGCCGTAGCCCAGCTCCACCCCCGGCAGTATTTCATAGGTGGTCCACAGATTGGCGCTGTTGCGCGGAGTGTTCTGCAGCTCGCGACCGACCCGGTTCGGATCAAACGAGCTCAGGGTCTCGCTGTCGAGCAGGGTGTAGTTGGCAAACAGCTTCCACTGCTCGCTGACCACACCGGTCAGACCCAGCTCCATACCCTGTACCCGCTGCTCGCCGGCCAGCTCCAGCTCATTGGTCACACTGTTGGTTTCCCGGGCATTGGTCTTGTCGACACGGAACAGGGCGCCGTCCACGCCCAAGCGGCCGTTCATCAGCTCCCACTTGGTGCCCAGCTCCCAGGTTTCGTTCTTCTCGGGATCCAGGTTTTCGGCGCCATTCCCACGGGGCAAGGCACCGGAGGTCGCGAAAGACTCAGCCGAGGGGTTGAAGGAGGTGCCGTAGGCCAGATACACCCGGCCGTTGTCCGCCGGTTTGTAGACGATGCCGGCACGGCCGCTGAACATTCGATCACTGCTGGAGGTGGTCTCGCCACTGACCTTGTTGGTGGTGTCGCCGGAGATCCAGTCATGGCGCAGGCCCAGGCTCAGATCCCACTGCGGGTGCAGGGTAATGGTGTCGAACACATAGAGGGCTTGAGTGTTCAGCTCGGCCTCGGTACCGCCGCTGTCCTTGTAGTTGGTGGGGCCAGTCCAGACACCCGGCGGATGGTAAAGGTCAAAACCGTTGGCCGGATAGTGACCACTCAGGTTGTAGCTGCCCGAGGTCAGATCATAGGTTTCATGAGCGAGCTCACCGCCCACCAGCATATCGTGTTTCAGGGCGCCGGTGTCGAACTCGAACGCCACGCCGGTCTGGTTGATCCACAGCTCGGTTCGGGCATCCCGGCGATAGCCCTGTGGGCCGGCGGGGTTATAGCGACCGGGATCCAGGTTCTCGGTATTGACATGGGACGCCGAAATGGTGGTATCCCGATCCACCCGACTGTAGCGGGTCTGGTTTTCGATGCGGGCGGTCTCGCTCAGCTCGTGCTCAAGCTTGAGGGTAACGGCATCGGACTGGATCTTCTCTTCATCCAGATTGCGCCAGCCAAAGTAGCTCTCCCGATCTACACCGGGCAGCACCTTGCCGTTTTGCGCCGGCAGACCGTAGTCGGGCAGGTTGTCATCCTGCTGATGGAAGTAGCTGAGGGTGGCCTGAGTCTGCTCGCTCAGCCCTATGGTTACCGAGGGCGCAATACCAAAACGCTGACGATCGATGTTGTTGCGCCCGGGCACGTCGTTCTCGTGAGCCATCAGGTTGATGCGGGCAGCGCTGTTCACGCCCACATCCAGGGTGGTGTTGGCGTCCAGGGTCACACGACGATATTCATCAGTGCCCAGGCTGGCGCCCAGCTCGGCGAAGTCGCGCTGCTTGGGCGCCTTGCTTACCTGGTTGATGGCACCGCCGGTGGTGCCGGCACCGCCAAACACCGAGTTGGGCCCCTTCAGTACCTCCACCTGTTCAATGTTGAAGGTGTCGGTGCGGTTGTTCTGGCTGCTGTCGCGCAGGCCGTCGATCTGCATGTTGGAATTGGCGCTAAAGCCGCGAATGTTGATCTTGTCGCCGGAGCCGCCGCCACCCTCGCCCGCATCAAAGGTAATGCCCGACACGTTGGACAGCACCTGGCGCAGGCTCAGGGCCTGCTGCTCTTCCATTACTTCCTTCGGCACCACGGTCACGGTTTGAGGCGTGTCCAGCAGGGGCTTTACATATTTTGAAGAAGCGGACTTTTCGGTTTTATACCCCTGCTCCCGCACGTCTTTCACGGTCACGGTGTCAAAATGAGTCACATCCTGCTGGGCCTGGGCCGGTACCGCCAGGCTGGCCACCGCCAGACCGACTGCCGAGCCGATCATGGTTCTGGGGGGAAGTGCGGATGAGCGAATAAAGGTGCGCACTGACAACTCCTTGTTGTTATTTCTTGATATGAGAATCGATAACCCCTCACAAAGGCGACTCATTCTCATTTAAGATTTGATCAAGATCAACAAACTTTGTGACTTTTGTTACAGCACCGGCGAAAACGCCATCACCTCACCATCACCTCAATAAAAAAGCCAGCCCGAAGGCTGGCTTTCTGAACAGAGGGACTCACCTGATTCAGATGGCCTGCTGGAAGAT
>AZIJ01003332.1_pt1 | contig 12948 bp, 9 predicted proteins | sample 359151 | NCBI WGS metagenome assembly AZIJ01 (sample SAMN02429718, study PRJNA222666) | marine sediment metagenome | biome: Sediment sample; isolation source: enrichment culture of sample MGS-ElMAX(UA) from oil contaminated site at the... | place: Egypt: El Max | collected 2013-01-23 | depth 9.22 m m | reverse complement strand
CAGCAGCAGCGGCAGGCTGTCGGTCAGGGCGCTTGCCAGGGAGCCCAGGGTAAAGAAGCCCAGGGCCGCGGCCAGGCAGGGCGTGCGGCCAAAGCGATCGCTCAGCCGGCCGTACACCGGCATGGTCAGGGTCATGGCGAACAGATAGCTGCTCACCAGCAGCGGCGCCAGGGCGGGCGAGTCAAAAATCTGCCCCAGCCGGGAAATGGCGGGCATCAGCAGGGTGATCTCCAGTGCCCCCAGCATGATGGCCAGCGCCACCCCGGCAAACACCCGGTGCGCCTGCCGGCTTTGCCGGTCCTGAATGGTTTCGGACATGATAAAAATGCTCCCACTACACTTTAATAAAAAGGCCGGCCGGCTCGCAGAGCGCCTGAAAACCGTTTTTGCAGCAGGCAGTTAACTATGAACTCGGCGGCAGCCGCAACCCGGGTGTAAAATTTTTGTTGACCGCAGGGTCAGATTTTAATTTAATTAGATGTGAAGATATTAACAACTCATTTGTTCGGCCAGGCGCTGTAACCCCTGAAGGAGGCAAGCCGTGATCACCTTTTTGTTAAATCAGGAGCTGCGACAGGAGCAAGACCTGTCCCCCAACATGACGGTGCTCAATTACCTGCGCACCCGCGTCGGCAAGACCGGCACCAAGGAAGGCTGCGGCTCGGGAGACTGCGGCGCCTGTACCGTGGTGCTGGGCGAGCGTGACGGCGACCGTATTCGCTACCGTTCGGTCAACTCCTGTCTGACCTTTGTGTCGGCACTACATGGCAAGCAGCTGATCACCGTGGAAGATCTCAAGTCCAGAGACGGCGCTCTGCATCCAGTGCAGCAGGCCATGGTGGACTTCCACGGTTCCCAGTGCGGCTTTTGCACCCCGGGCTTCATCATGTCGATGTTTGCCCTGAGCAAGAACAAGCCGGCGGCCGACAAGCACGACATTCTCGAAGCCCTGGCCGGTAACCTGTGCCGCTGCACCGGCTATCGTCCCATCGTGGATGCCGCCAAGGCCATTGCCGAGCAGCCGCAACTGGCCGACGAGTTTTCCCGTTACGAGCAGCAACTGGTGGCGCGGCTGGCGAACATCGAGACCGACACCCTGGTAACCCTGAGCGGTGACGACAAGGTGTGTTTCTCACCCACCACCAGCGACGAGCTGGCCACCCTGCTGGAGCAGCACCCGGACGCCCGGCTGCTGGCCGGCGGCACCGATCTGGCGCTGGAGGTCACCCAGTTCCATCGCGAGCTGCCCACCATGATTTATGTGGGCAATGTGGCCGACATGAAAACCCTGGAAGAAACCGACGAGGCGATCATCATCGGCGCGGCCCGCAGCCTAAGCGACAGCTATGAGGCCCTGAGCACGGTCTACCCGGATTTCGGCGAGCTGCTGCACCGCTTTGCGTCCCTGCAAATCCGCAACCAGGGCACTCTTGGGGGTAACGTCGGCAATGCCTCGCCCATCGGCGATGCGCCGCCGGTGCTGATTGCCCTCAATGCCCGCCTGGTGCTGCGCAAGGGCGACCGGGTACGCGAGTTGCCGGTGGATGAGTACTTCCTCAGCTACAAGGTGACCGCTCAGGAGCAGGGCGAGTTTATCGAGCGCATTATCGTGCCCAAGCCCTCGGCTAATCAGCACTTCAGGGTGTACAAGCTGTCCAAACGACTGGACGACGATATTTCCGCGGTGTGCGGCGCCTTCAACCTGATCATTGAAAATGGCATCGTCACCGACGCCCGCATCGGCTTTGGCGGCATGGCGGCCACACCGAAACGGGCCACCGGCTGCGAGCAGGCGCTGCTGGGGCAGCCCTGGAACATGGCCACGGTCAAGGCCGGCATGAAGGCCCTTGAAGCCGACTTTGAACCGCTGTCGGACTTCCGTGCCAGCAAGGAATACCGCACCAGAACCGCGGCCAACCTGCTGTACAAGTGCTTTATCGAGCAACAGGATCTGAAACTGGAAACCAGGGTGACGTCTTATGTCTAACAAACCTCAGAACACGCTCACCATCGACGAAATGATGGCGAAAATGAAACAGGAACTGCAAACCGGAGTGGGCAAGAGCGTGCCCCACGACAGCGCCGCCCGGCAGGTCTCTGGCGAAGCCCAGTACATCGACGACCGGCTGGAGTTTCCCAACCAGTTGCATGTTTATGCCCGGTTGTCCGACAAGGCCCACGCTCGCATCACCAAGCTGGATGTGAGCCCCTGTTACGACTTTCCCGGGGTGGCCATTGCCATCACCGCCGAGGACGTGCCCGGCGAGCTGGACATCGGCCCGGTGCTGGCCGGCGATCCCCTGCTGGCAGACGGCAAGGTGGAATACTACGGCCAGCCGGTGCTGGCGGTGGCCGCCAGCGACATGGACACCGCCCGCAAGGCGGCCATGGCCGCCATCGTGGAATACGAAGAGCTGCCGGCGGTGCTGTCGGTGGAAGAGGCGCTGGAAAAAGAGCTGTTTGTGACCGAAAGCCACAAGCAGCAGCGGGGCGACTCCGCCGCCGGCCTGAAAAAGTCGAAACATGTGATCGAAGGCAGCCTGCATATCGGCGGCCAGGAGCACTTCTATCTGGAAACCCAGGTCAGCTCTGTGGTGCCCACCGAAGACGGCGGCATGCTGGTGTTCACCTCCAGCCAGAACCCCACCGAAGTACAGAAACTGGTGGCCAGCGTCTTGGGTGTGCCGATGAACAAGGTAGTCATCGACATGCGGCGCATGGGCGGCGGTTTTGGCGGCAAGGAAACCCAGGCCGCCGGTCCCGCCTGCATGGCCGCCGTGGTGGCCCGCCTCACCGGCCGTCCGGCCAAGATGCGGCTGCCGCGCATGGAAGACATGATGATGACCGGCAAGCGTCATCCCTTCTATAACCAGTACAAGATCGGTTTCGACGACAATGGCCGCATTCAGGCCGCGGAAATCATTGTGGCCGGCAACTGCGGTTATTCGCCGGACCTGTCTTCGTCCATCGTCGACCGGGCCATGTTCCACTCGGACAATGCCTATTACCTGGGCGACGCCACCGTCATCGGCCACCGCTGCAAAACCCACACCGCCTCCAACACCGCTTACCGCGGCTTTGGCGGCCCTCAGGGCATGATGACCATCGAGCATGTGATCGATGAGATCGCCTCGCACCTGGGCAAGGATCCCCTCGAGATCCGCAAGATTAACTTCTATGGCAAGGCCGAGCGCAACGTCACCCACTACCATCAGCCGGTGGAGCACAACATCATTCACGAGCTGGTGAACGATCTGGAGCTGTCGTCGGAATACGCCAAACGCCGGGAAGAGATTCGGGCCTTCAACGCCAAAAGTCCGATTCTGAAAAAAGGGATTGCCATCACCCCGGTGAAGTTCGGTATCTCCTTTACCGCCACCTTCCTCAACCAGGCCGGGGCGCTGATCCACGTCTATACCGACGGCAGCATTCACCTCAACCATGGCGGCACCGAAATGGGCCAGGGGCTGAACATCAAGGTGGCCCAGGTGGTGGCGGAAGAATTCCAGGTGGACATCGATCGTATTCAGATCACCGCCACCAACACCGACAAGGTGCCCAACACCTCGCCCACGGCAGCCTCAAGCGGTACCGATCTGAACGGCAAGGCGGCCCAGAATGCAGCCCGCACCATCAAGCAGCGGTTGATCGACTGGGCGGCGGGCCACTTCCAGGTCAGCCCGGAAGAGGTGGTGTTCAAGAACAACTTCGTGCAGATCCGCCATACCCTGATGTCGTTCCCGGAGTTCGTGCAGCTGGCCTACTTCAACCAGGTGTCGCTCTCCAGCACCGGCTTCTACAAGACGCCGAAGATCTACTACGACCACGCCACCGGCTCGGGCCGCCCCTTCTACTACTTCGCCTACGGTGCCGCCTGTGCCGAGGTGGTGGTGGATACCCTGACCGGCGAATACAAGCTGCTGCGCACCGACATTCTGCACGATGTGGGCGACTCCCTGAACCCGGCCATCGACATCGGCCAGGTGGAAGGGGCCTTTTTGCAGGGCGCAGGCTGGCTCACCACCGAGGAGCTGGTGTGGAACGACAAGGGCCGGCTGATGACCAGTGGCCCGGCCAGCTACAAGATTCCGGCAGTGGCCGACATGCCGGTGGATTTCAGAGTGAAGCTGGTGGAAAACCGCAAGAACCCGGAAGACACCGTGTTTCACTCCAAGGCCGTGGGCGAGCCGCCCTTCATGCTGGGCATGGCGGTATGGTGTGCGCTGAAAGACGCCGTGGCCAGCGTGTCCGGTTACCTGCGCTACCCGCACATCGACGCGCCGGCGACCCCCGAGCGGGTGCTGTGGGCGGTGGAGCAGATGCGTGAATTGCGGGAGCAACAGCAGCAAGCCGTTGCCAGCGATGCGGTGACCGCCAAATAATCGGCGAACAGGGGCGGCATGCCGCCCCGGGAGCAACACATGTTCAAGGATAACTGGATCCAAATTCTGGCGGAGCTGGAGCAGCGGGGGGAGCCCTGCGTCATGGTCACCGTGGTGGAGCACAAGGGCTCCACCCCGCGGGACAGCGGCACCAAAATGCTGGTGACCGAGCACGGCTGCCATGCCACCATTGGCGGCGGCCACCTGGAATACAAGGCGCTGGAGCTGGCGCGGGCCATGCTGGCCAGCGGCGAGCAGCAGCTGCGCATCGAGCGTTTTAACCTGGGGGCCAACCTGGGCCAGTGCTGTGGCGGCATGGCCACCATCATGCTGGAGCCGGTGGTTCGGCCGCGCCATCATCTGGTGCTGTTTGGTGCCGGTCACGTGGCCAAGGCCCTGGTGCAGGTGCTGGCGACGCTGCCGTTTCGCATCACCTGGGTGGACTCCAGACCCGAGGAGTTTCCCGCTACCCTGCCCGAGGGCGTTACCGCCCTGGTCAGTGAGGAGCCGGTGGACGAGGTGGATGATCAACCCCCGGGCAGTTACTACCTGGTGATGACCCACAACCACCAGCTCGATCTTGAACTGTGCGCCCGTATTCTCAAACGGGGTGATGCCCGTTATTTTGGCGTGATTGGTTCGCGCACCAAGCGCAAGCGCTTTGACTACCGGCTGAAAGAACGGGGCTTTGACGAGACCGCCCTGGCCTCCATGATCTGCCCCATCGGCCTGCCCGAGGTGGCCGGCAAGCATCCGGCGGAGATCGCGGTGTCGGTGGCCGGCCAGCTGATCGCCGCCTACCAGGGTGACGAACACGGCCTGATGAACGAGGCGGTTTCCGCCATCCAGGCCGAGCACGCCTGATTTTATTGATTTCAAGGAGACGCGCAGAGATGACGCAACCCGTAGCCTATCGCGCCGCCATACTTTACAGCCTGGGGGATCCGGCCAGGATCGGCCTGGAGCAGTCCTTTGCCTGGCATGAAGACGGTGTACTGGTGGTGGCCGATGGCCATGTTCAGGATGTGGGCCCGGCCTCCGAGGTGCTCGACAGGCTGCCCGCCGGCACGCAAGTGATCACGCTGGAAAACCGGCTGATCATGCCGGGTTTTATCGACACCCATGTTCACTTTCCCCAGACCGAGATGATCGCTTCATACGGCGATCAACTACTGGACTGGCTGAACAACTACACCTTTCCAGAAGAGCGTAAGTTCGCCGAGCCGGCCCATGCGACCCGGGTGGCCAGGTTGTTTCTGGATGAACTGCTGCGCAACGGCACCACCACCGCCATGGTGTTCGGTACCGTGCACAAGCAGGCGGTGGACGCCTTTTTTACCGAGTCGGCCCGGCGCAATACCCGCATGATTGCCGGCAAGGTGATGATGGACCGCAATGCGCCCGAGTTTTTGCTGGATACCCCCGAGTCTTCCTATGCGGACAGCCGGGAGCTGATCGAGCGCTGGCACAACAACGGCCGCCAGCTGTATGCGGTCACGCCGCGTTTTGCGCCCACCAGCACCGCCGAGCAACTGGCGGTGGCCGGCCGCCTGATGAGCGAGTATGACGATCTGTATATGCAGACCCATCTGTCGGAAAACCAGCAGGAGATCGAATGGGTCAAGTCCCTGTTTCCCGAGCAGAAGGGCTACCTGGATGTGTACGATCACTTCGGTCTGCTCGGCGAGCGCTCGGTGTTTGCCCATGCGGTACACCTGGAGCAGGAAGAAAGCGAGCGCATGGGGGCGACCGATTCGGTGATCTCCCATTGCCCGACCTCCAACCTGTTTCTGGGATCCGGCCTGTTCGACCTGCCGTCGGCCGAGCAGCACCAAATCCGGGTGGGCCTGGGCACCGACGTCGGCGCCGGCACCAGCTTCTCCATGCTGCAGACCATCAATGAGGCCTACAAAATCCAGCAGCTGCGGCAGCACAAGCTGCACCCGCTCAAGGCCTTTTACCTGGCGACCCTGGGCGGCGCCGAAGCGCTGCGCCTGGATGACAAGCTGGGCAACCTGTTGCCCGGCAAGGAGGCCGACTTTGTGGTGCTGGACCTGCAGGCGACGCCATTGATGAAGGCGAGAATACAAAACGCATACAGTTTGTACGAAAAACTCTTCGTGCTGATGATGCTGGGAGACGACAGAGCCATTGCCGAAACCTATGTGTATGGCGAGTGCCGGCACCGGCGTGACGCGGCATAACAGCGGCAAGGGTCGTTCGTGCAGCCAAAACGCCCGAATAGGGCGTTTTTTGTGTTCAGTCACAGACTTGGACATTGTGGCTGTCACATCGGCAAAAAGCGCGTTAGATTGTATACGTGATTTGTAACAATTTTTTAACTGGCAATGGCAAACATGGCGGCGATCCGATCGCCGCCGCCAGGGCCGCAACTGGAAATCAAAACATGAGTTCACTCAGTCAACTGGAGCCAAGACCTGTCAAGTCGAGCTCAAACACCCAGGACGATATCGTCTACGAACACATTTTCGACGCCATTCTGGAGCAACGGCTGGCGCCGGGCACCAAGCTCAGTGAGGAAGCCCTGGGCGAGATCTTCGGCGTCAGCCGCACCATTATTCGCCGCGCCCTGCTGCGCCTGTCTCACGAGCAGGTGGTGATAATTCGTCCCAACCGGGGCGCCGTGGTGGCCGCGCCCAGCGTGGAAGAAGCCCGGCAGATCTTCGCCGCCCGCCGGGTGGTGGAGCTGGCGGTGACCGAGCTGGCGGTCAAGCACGCCACCCCCGAAAGCCTGGCCCGCATGCGCGCCATGGTGAAGGAAGAGCAGGACGCCTTTGCCCGGGGAGACCGGGGCAGTGGCATACGGCTGTCGGGTGAGTTTCACCTGGAGCTTGCCCACATGGCCAACAACACACCGCTGCTGAATTTCCAGCGCAGTGTGGTGTCCCAGACCTCCCTTATCATCGCCCAGTACGAAGTCGGCCATCAGGCCCATTGCTCCTTTAACGAGCACGAGATCCTGCTCAACGCCATCGAAAGTGGCGACAAGGACGTGGCACTGCAGAAGATGACCGAGCACCTGGACCATATTGAGGCCAAGCTCAACCTGGACGGCGATACCGCCTCCACCGATCTGCACGTGGTGTTTTCTGGCGTCACCAAAAAGCGGCCCGGCCGCGCTCGCTGATTTCCTGACGTACTTCTTTTGACGTAGTGTTTTTCGGGGCGGCTATCTCCGCCCCGGCGTTGCCGTGCCCGTTGTTTCCCTTCCTTCCTGTTTCAGCCTGGCGGCATGTGGTGGTGGTGGTCCAAGCCAATCCATGCAACTGGCGCTACCGTGCCTTGCCCCTTTCCCCCTAATGTTATGAGCATGTAAACGGCCCGGTGCGCCGGGCCAGGGTTCATTGCCACTGGGTGGCCAAGGGAGAATGGATATGTCCGCTGAAAACCAGAAAACCATCGCGCTGCTGGAGCAGCTGTTTGCCGCCTTTAACCGCCACGATGTGGAAGGCGTGATGGCCTGTATGACCGACGATGTGGTGTTTGAGGGCGCCGCCGGCCCCGAGGCCCACGGCAACCGCTTTGAGGGCGCCGATGCCGTGGCCGCCGCCTTTGTCAATGTGTGGACCACCATGCCGGATGTGCAGTGGAAAAACACCAGCCACTTTGCCGCCGGCGATCGGGGCGTGTCCCAGTGGACCTTTTGCGCCACCACCCCGGACGGCCGCCGCATTGAAGCCGACGGGGTGGATCTGTTCACCCTCAAGGGCGGCAAGCTGGCGCTCAAGCAGGCTTTCCGCAAGGACCGTCCGCTGCTGGACCCCAAGTAATTCACGGCAGTTCCACTCTGTTAACGGGAATCACAAATATGGATATGGTCAACAACACTCGGGCGGGCTTCCGCCAGACGGCTCAGGCCGACACCGTGCTGGATCGTTACGATCCCGGCTATGATCCCCTGGTAGCGGCCACGCCCGGCCGGGGGCAGCAGTACGCGCCCACCTACTGGGTTGATACTGCCGGCGCGCCGCCGGAGGATGATGGCCCCGTGACCGGTGACATGGATGTCGACGTAGTGATCATCGGCAGCGGCTTCACCGGCCTGTCCGCCGCCCTGCATCTGGCCAGGGATCACGGCATCAAGGCGACCGTGCTGGAAGCCAACCAGGTCAGCTGGGGCTGCACCAGCCGCAACGGCGGTCAAGCCCAGAATGCCTCGGGACGGCTGACCCGCTCCCAGTGGATCAAGCGCTGGGGTCTGAGCACCGCCCGCAAAATGCACGAAGAAGTGCAGGAAGGCTTTGATACCTTCAAGGGCCTGATCCGGGACGGCAACATCGATTGTGATCCCCAGACCGGCGGTCATCTCTATATCGCCCACCGTGACAAGGCCATGCGCAAGCTGGAGGCCGAGTCCAGGGTGCTGCGCGAGCAGTTTGGCTATGAAACCCAGCTGCTCGACAAGACCACCCTGAGCCGCGACTACGTCAACGAGGCCGAGGCGGTGGGCGCCATGCACGAGCCGGAAGGCATCGGCGTGCATCCGCTCAAGCTGGCCCACGGCTACCACCGCATGGCCCGGGAGCTGGGCGCCACCATACATCCGTCGAGCCCGGTGCTGGGCTGGGAAACCATCAACGGGGTGCACCACATCAAGACCCCGGGCGGCACGGTGCGGGCCCGGGCGGTGGGGGTGGCCACCGGCGGCTATACCTCTCAGGGGCTGCACACCAGCCTGAACAGCAAGATCATGCCGATACTGTCGAATTCACTGGTCACCCGGCCCCTGACCGAGCAGGAAATCGCGGCGTGCAACTTCAAGACCAATGAGGTGATCACCGACACCCGGACCCTGCGGTATTACTACCGCAAGCTGCCCGACAACCGGGTGCAGATCGGCAGCCGCAGCTCCATCACCGGGGCCGATGCCAGCAACCCCCGGCACCTGCAACTGTTGATCGACGGCCTGCACCGCAAGTTTCCGCCGCTCAAGGGCATTCAGATCGACTATTCCTGGTGGGGCTGGGTGGATGTGAGCCACGACATGATGCCGCGCATCTACCAGCCCGACGACAGGGAGCAGATCTTCTACGCCCTGGGTTACGGCGGCAACGGGGTCATGTTCTCGGCCCATGCCGGCCGGCGCATGGCCCAGCGGATTGCCGGCATTCGGGAAGGGTTTGAGCTGCCCATCTACAACTCGCCGCTGCCGGGCCACCTGTTCGCGCCCTTCCGTCGTCTGGGCCAGCGCATGCTCTATCACTGGTACCATTTGCGTGATGAAGTGCTGTAAAAGTGCATTAAATTGTTAACAATGCTTTTACTTTTTCGCCCTCTGAGTTAAAACAATCAGCACAGAGGGCGGACTGCGTGTTCCCGCCAGACGAATCCAACTCGCTGACAGGAAAGTCTTTTCATGTTCCAGTTGTTCCATCTTTCCACCGAAAAAAACACCAGCCTGCAGCAACAGCTGCGGGAGCAGATTGCCGCCGCCATTATTAACGGCAACATTCCCGTCGACACCCCGCTGCCGTCCAGCCGCAAGCTGGCCAAGCAGCTCAGCATTGCCCGCAACACCGTGGTGCTGGCCTACGAGCACCTGCTGGATGACGGCTATCTGCTGGCCCGGGAGCGCAGCGGCTATTTCGTCAATCCGGAGATTCTGTCCCGCCAGCCCGAACTGCCCGCAGAAACCGCGCCAGCCAGCGAGGGCACGCCACCGGATTGGGGCCGCAAGCTCAAGATCCGTCCCAGTGACCAGCAGAATATCAGCAAGCCCAGAGACTGGCAGAAATACCCTTATTCCTTTATTTACGGCCAGTTCGACCCCACCCTGTTTCCCAGCAACAACTGGCGCGAGTGCTGCCGCGACGCGGTGAGCATTCCCGCCATTCGCGACTGGGCGTCCGACAGCTTTGACAACGACGATCCCCTCTTGATCGAGCAGATCCGCACTCGGCTGCTGCCCCGGCGCGGCGTCTGGGCCTCGGCGGATCAGATCCTGGTCACGGTGGGGGCTCAGCAGGCGCTGTATCTGCTGGCGCGGTTGCTGCTGGATAAAGACAGCACCATCGGCATCGAGGATCCGGGTTACGTCGATATTCGCAATATCGCCACCATGAACCCGGCCAAGGTGCGTCCGCTGCCGGTGGACGAGCAGGGCCTGGTGATCGACGACAAGCTGGCCGGCTGTGACCTGGTGTACACCACCCCCAGCCACCAGTGTCCGACCACGGTGACCATGCCCCTGGAGCGGCGCTATGCGTTGCTGGAGCAGGCCAGCAAGCAGGACTTTCTGATCATCGAAGACGACTACGAGAGTGAAACCAACTTCAAGGCCAACCCCACCCCGGCGCTGAAGAGCCTCGATAACAACGACCGGGTGCTGTACGTGGGCAGCCTGTCCAAGACCCTGGCGCCCGGGCTTCGGCTGGGTTATCTGGTGGGGCCGGCGGAGCTGATACGTGAGGCCCGGGCCCTGCGCCGGCTGATGCTGCGCCACCCGGCGGCCAACAACCAGCGTTCGGTGGCGCTGTTTCTGGAGCGGGGTTATCACGACGCCCTGATCATGAACCTGGCCAAGGCCTACGAGGCGCGCTGGCGGGAAATGGGTGCGGCGCTGGATGAATTTATGCCCTGCTCCAGCCGCCAGCCGGGCTTTGGCGGCTCCTGCTACTGGGTGCGCGGGCCGGAAGGGCTCGACAGCCGCATTCTGCGCAAGGAGGCGGCGGACAGGGGCATATTGATCGAGCCCGGCGATATTCACTTTTTTGGTGATGAGGTGCCGCTCAATTACTTCCGGCTGGGCTATTCCTCCATTCCGGCGGAGCGCATTCGCCCGGGCATCGAGGCGCTGGTGGCGCTGATCAAGGACATGACCTGAACAAAAAAAGCCCCGCGTGAGCGGGGCTAAAAGGTGCAAGGGTAATAAAAGAAGGCATATCAGCCCATCAGCAGCAGGTAGGCGATCACCAGCAGGGCGATAAAGGCGGTTTCCAGCACCACCAGCAGTACCGGCTTCCAGCCCACCGACAGAATGTCCTTGAGCTGGGTGCGCACGCCCAGGGCGGCGATGGCGGTGAGCAGCAGCCAGGACGAGCTGCCGGCCAGGGGCTGGGCGATGTCCTGGGGGATCCAGCTCAGGCTGTTGAGCACGAACAGCACCACAAAGCCGATAAGAAAACCGGGAATGGCCACTCGGCTGCCGCTGCCGCTGTCGCCCTGTTTGCTTGCGGCGCGCCGGATCAGAATGCCGATGGTCATCACGATGGGCACCAGCATGGCCACCCGCAGCAGTTTCACAAAGGTACTGAGGTCACCCACTTCCGCCGACATGCTGTAACCGGCGCCGACCACCTGGGCCACATCGTGAATGGTGGCACCGATAAACAGCCCCGCTTCCTGGTCTGTCAGCCCCAGCGCTTCGCTGATCATGGGGTAGAAAATCATCGCCAGGGTGCTGAGGGTGGTGACGCTGATCACGGTAAACAGGGTGTCGCGCTTGGCCTGCTCGCTCTGAGGCAGCACGCTGCTGATGGCCATGGCCGCCGAGGCGCCGCAAATGGCCACAGAGCCGCCGGTGAGGGTGCCGAACTCTTTGGAGAAACCCAGCCAGCGGGCCATGACCACGCCAAAGCAGATGGTCAGCACCACGGCGGAGCACACCATCAGCATGGGCTGCCAGCCCAGGGTGAGCACGTCGCCAAAGGTAATGCGCAGGCCCAGCAGGGCCACCCCCAGGCGCAGCACGGTTTTGGCCGACAGCTCCAGGCCCGGCGCGCACTGGGGTTCCTGGCTGAGAAAGTTGAAGGCCAGCCCCAGCAGCAGGGCCATCAGCATGGCGGGGGCACCGTAATGCTGGGACAGAAAGCTGGCGGCAATGCCGATGGTGGCGGCCACGCAAATGCCGGGAAAATAGCGCTTGCGGGTGTCGTCCAGGCGGTGCAGCAGGCCCATTACCGGAGAGTGGGTGTCGGCAGCCATGGTGAATTCCTCCGAAGAAGCAAGACAAATGAATGTTGCTGTTATGTTATTGATGATGGTGACAAGCGAGCCAATGCCGTTTTCGGCCATGGCGGTTACTTTTTTGCATAGGCGCTATTTTCACAGACAAGGACCCATTGATGGAAACCAAATGGCTGCATGATTTTATCGCGCTCAGCGAGCAGGGCAGTTTTTCCCGGGCGGCGGAAAGCCGCTTTGTGACCCAGCCGGCGTTCAGCCGGCGCATTCGCTCCCTGGAAAACTGGCTGGGGGTGGCACTGGTGTGCCGACATCGCTACCCGCTGGAGCTGACGCCCGCCGGCGAGGCCTTTCTGGAGCAGGCCCGCCAGCTACTGGCCCAGATCTACGGCCTGCGCAGCCAGCTGCGGCTGAGCCAGCAGCAGACCCCGGGCCTGAGTCTGATCACCCAGCCGGCGCTGGCGGTGACCTTTTTTCCGGCCTGGCTGCACCGGCTGCGGCCCGCCCTGGGCGAGGGCCTGGTGCGGCTGAATACCGGTCACTACCACGAGGCCATGGAGCAGTTTGTGGCGGGAGCGGTGGACTTTTTGCTGTGCTTTGCCGACGCGGGCAGCGCCGACACCTTGCAGCGGCTGAACGTGGA
>AZIJ01023183.1_pt1 | contig 12971 bp, 9 predicted proteins | sample 359151 | NCBI WGS metagenome assembly AZIJ01 (sample SAMN02429718, study PRJNA222666) | marine sediment metagenome | biome: Sediment sample; isolation source: enrichment culture of sample MGS-ElMAX(UA) from oil contaminated site at the... | place: Egypt: El Max | collected 2013-01-23 | depth 9.22 m m | reverse complement strand
CTCGCGCTTTTCGGTCTGGTCATGATCCTCGTCGGCGTGGCCATGTTCTTCCGGCGCAAGGAGGGCGGCGACCCGGATGTCCGGCTCGATCGCGCCACGGCGCCTCGTCTCCTGCCGCCGCTCGCAAGCACGGGCTTCATGGTCGGCGGTCTTTCGGGGTTTTTCGGCATAGGCGGCGGCTTCCTCATCGTGCCGGGCCTCGTCACCGCGACGGCCATGCCGCTTCTGAACGCAATTGGGTCCTCGCTCGTCTCTGTCACGGTTTTCGGCCTGACCACTGCCACGAGCTACGCCATCTCGGGCCTTGTCGACTGGCCGACGGCCAGCCTCATGGTCCTGGGCGGCCTTGGCGGGTCTTTCGCCGGTCTCCGGCTGGCGCACCACCTTTCCGGCTCGCGTCAGGCGCTATCGGTGGTTTTTGCTGCTGTCGTCATCACCACCGGCCTCTATATCGTCGGCACGGGCATGGATGCGCTAATCGCCCTCATCTGAAGGGCACCGGCAATTTCATCATGCGGGGAAAGATGGTGGACGGTACTGGATTCGAACCAGTGACCCCTGCGATGTGAACACAGTGCTCTACCAACTGAGCTAACCGTCCTTCACGACATGGCCGGGGCGCATGGGGCGCCGGCGCGACAATTATGTCGAGGGAGCCCGTCTATAGGCTTTGCGCCCGCGCCAAGTCAAGCCGTCGAAATGCATCCGTGTTGCGCTATGTTCGCTCATGGCGAAAAGATCGCGAGAATCGAGGGAGAGAGACGGCCCATGGCGGGAAATCCGGGACTGAGGAACATGATGACCCTGGCGCGGCTCGCTGTCCGGGGCGTGGGGCACCTTGTCAGCCCGCGTCCGCTTGGGCCGCAGGCTGGTGTCGCATTCGAGCACGCATTTTCCCGCCTTCTGGCCGCATCTTCGGTCGTGCCTCATATCCGTGTCGCGCGTTTTGTCTCGCTTGCCCCGGAGGATGACTGGCAGTCCCTCGATATCGATACCGTGCCCGGCGAAGAAGTAACGGTCTTTGCCGCAGGCGGTTTCTGGGCCTCCAGGGCGCTTGATCTCGGTTTCGGTGCGCGGATCGGTCTCTGGCTGCGGGCGGGCGGCGGTTCGATCCTGAAGACCCCCACCAACACCTCCACGGTGGCCGCGCCCGGCGGGGCGCTCGAAATTGTGGCCAAACCTCCCGGCGAATGGGCGGACGAGCACGGCGCCTTCGATCCCGAATATCCGCGCAGCGGCCTCACGGGCGAAATTTGCGCCTGCGTCATCGTCTGGAAAGAGGGGGCGGTCGCCGGTCTCGAGGCCATGGCGCGGGCAGGCGATTATGAAGGCCTTGTCGGCCGGGCGCGGGAGGAAGTGTTGAGCCCCGTCTTTGCGCCGCAGGGCTGGCGCTATCTCTGGCGGCTTGGCGATGGCCGCATCTTCCGCGATGCGAACAGCGCCGATGGCCACAGCATCTGCTGCCACACATCGGGCGATGTCGGCATCCTGCAATATCCGGTCGATGTTCCGCTGACGGAGAATACGCGTCTTCGCTGGCGCTGGAAGGTCGACAGGCTACCCTGCGATCTGCCTGAAGATATCCAGCCCACCCATGATTATCTTTCCATTGCGGTCGAATTCGATAACGGCCAGGACCTCACCTATATGTGGTCGTCATCGCTCCCCGAAGGCACGATCTTTCCCTGTCCGCTTCCCTTCTGGGACAAGGTGGAAACGCATTGGGTGTTGCGTTCGGACCGGGCGAATATCGGTAAATGGCTGTCGGAGGAACAGCCGGTCAGGGCCGATTATGCGAAAGCCGTCGGTGCGCCGCCCGCGCGCATCGTGAAGGTCTGGCTCATCGCCGTCAGTGTCTTCCAGCGCCGCGAGGGCATCTGCGAATATGCCGATATAGAGCTCGCGGATGGCGAGCGCGTTCTGACGATCGCCTAGGCGAAATATTTCGGCATGAGCTTCGCCAGCGCCGCCGGGAACTCGTTGAAATGGTCGATCACCGCTTCAGCGTCGAGTTCCGGCACCGGCACGCGTGTATAGCCGAAGCTCACGCAGATGCAGGGCAGGCCGGCATTCTTCGCGGCGTAAACATCCGTCTCGCTGTCGCCAACCATCACGGCGTCTTCCCGCTCGCCGCCGAGTTGGCGGATCGCTTCGAAAAGATGTTCCGGGTCAGGCTTCTTCACCGGCAGCGTGTCGCCGCCGATCACCACGGGAAAATAGTGGTCGATGCCGAGCATGGCGAGCAGTGCCCGCGAAAGGCCTTCGACCTTGTTCGTACAGACCGCCATCAGTGCGCCGCGTTCTTGGAGCATGTCGAGCTGGTCGCGCATGCCGGGCCAGAGCTTCGTATGGTCGGCGATGTGGCGCCCGTAATAATCGATGAATTCATCGAAGCTGAGGTCGAGCATCGCCTCGCTTGCCGGCTCGCCCGTCTCCTTGAAACCGCGTTCGAGCAGCAGCCGTGCCCCGCCGCCCACAAGGTGCCGCACACGGGTCTCGGGCACGCGCTCGCGTCCATGCATTTCGAGAATGACATTCAGCGTCTCGCAGAGATCCGCCGCGGTATCGGCGAGCGTTCCATCGAGATCGAAAAGTACAACAGGGCGCGACATGACATGCATCCGGGGGAGGAGGAAACCGGGGTCTCTCTCGCATGGGTCTCCCGCGCTTGCAAGCCCTGCGCGGCAAACCGGCATTTTCTGCTTCGCTCTGCTCGCGCCTTTCGTCATACTTTTCCCATGAAACTGCTCACGCGCTACCGGACGCGAATGGCCATGCCCGGCGAGGACGAGGAAGCGCTCGCCCGTCTCAAGGTCGTGTGCTGGCGTGAGGCTTATCCTGGTCTTCTCCCGCAACCGCTTCTCGACAAGCTGGATGCGCAGCGCGAGGAAACCGTCTGGAACGATGCGCTCGCGCGCGGTATTGCCTGGATGGCGGAGCAGGCGGGTGTCCCTGTCGGTTTCGGCCATATGGAAGGCGCGGAAGTCACCACGCTCTATATCCGCAAGGAAGATCACGGGCAGGGCGTCGGGGCGGCGCTCCTCACGCATCTTTTCGAAGAGATTTCCTGTCTCGGCCGCCGCGAGGCTTTCCTCTGGGTGCTGGAGAAGAATGTGAAGGCGCGCGGCTTTTACGAGCGCATGGGCGGGCGTCTCGTTGCGCGCCGTCCCGTCGGCTTCGCGCGCCACCCCGAGATCATGGAAGTGCGTTACGACTTCGTGCTGGACTGAGCTTTCAGTCCGCTGCCTTCAGCCCGCCCTCGCGCGCCCATTCGCCAAGCCCCGCCAGCGTTCGCTCGTAGCACGAAAGCGCGTTCTCGATGACATTCTCCTGCCAGGAGGCGCGGCGCGGCGCATAGTCCTCGCGAATTTCCTCGAAATAGCCAGGCGCTTCCGGCGCATCGAAACCGCCGATGAAGCGCAGCCAGCGCTCCAGCATCGGCACGCGCATGGCTTTCGCCGCATTGTTCTTGGCTTGCGCCGAACGGAATTCGATGGCCGCGCCGCCGAATTGTGCATGGGGGGAGAGCATATCCTCGATCCCCCAGAACATCGTCCCGCGCCGCGTCGGCCGCTTGGATCCCCACATCGCATCGACCGTCTTCGGGTCGAGCGCGCTCCGGCCCCACCATCGTGCCGCGCGCTCGAAGCTCGGGCTGCCGGGTTGCGAATAGCACAGATAGATGAGTTCGCCATTGCCGGTCGGGCCGGAATGCCAGTCGATGAAGCCAACCTTGTGCGCATGGGCGAGGTCGCGCGTCACGATCTCGCGCATGACCAGGTTCGACCATTCGGGCGCCGTGCCGCCGAAGTGATAGCCATCGGGATGGGTGTATTGCCCGCGGCTGATCGCGTCTTCGAGCGCCCATTGGCCATGGCGTTCGACGAAGCGCGCGCCCGCGATCAGCATTTTCTGCACGTCGCCTTCCGCGAGAGAACTGGGACAGAGAATGCCGTGCAGCTCTTCATAGAGCGGATTGTCGGGATGCGGTTTCGTATGGTCGAGGAAATTGCGGTTGAGATCGACGTTGTTTTCCGTGCAGCGCAGTCCCCAGGCAAAGCCGAAGGGATTGACCGCGTGAACCATGAGCACGGCAACGCCCGGCGGCAGCGCGGCCGGCCCGCCTTGGTTGATCCATGCGGTCATCGCCGCCGAGCCGCCATAACCCTCCGTGCCATGCGTGCCGCATGTATTGAGCAGAACCGTCTCGGCATTGGCAGGGCCAAACCAGGCTGTATCGGTGAAAAGTCGTGTCTTTCCCGGTCCCTGCGCATGCGGGTTCTCGTATGTGGCAAGCCGCGCGCCTGTCGCTTGCGCCGCATGGAGGAAGCGCCGCCGCGCCGCCACATAGCTATCCGAGAAATATTCGCTGGCCTTCATGCGTTCCGTGCCGTTTCGGGCTCTTTCCGTTCCATGCCGGGGGATGCTAACAAGGATATGGTTTCATCCGCCTGAATTCCTATATGACGCGGGCAGGCAAGGATAAGCAATAAACCCGGCCATGTACCGCAGTTTCAGGGGAATTTTATGACACTCTCCACCCGCCTCAAGGACAAGACACTCCTCAAGACGCGCTGTTTTCTGGACGGAAAGTGGGTAGGGACGGACGCTCCCCGGATTGATGTGGTGGACCCGGCGACGGGCGAAACCATTGCAACGGTTCCCTCTCTTGGCGCCGCGGAGACACGCGAAGCCCTGGAGGCCGCGGAGCGGGCCCAGAAGGAATGGGCCGCCCGCCCGGCCAAGGGGCGTGGTGCAGTCTTGCGCCGCTGGTTCGACCTGATGATGGAAAATCAGGATGATCTCGCTGCGATCCTGACGGCAGAGCAGGGCAAGCCGCTTGCCGAAGCCATGGGCGAAATTGCCTATGCGGCCGCCTTCATCGAGTTTTATGCCGAAGAAGCCACGCGCGTTTATGGCGCCGTGGTGCCGGCGCCCACGAGCGACCGCCGCATCGTCGTGCTGAAGCAGCCGATCGGCGTCTGTGCCGCCATCACGCCGTGGAACTTTCCTGCCGCCATGATCACCCGCAAGGCCGCGCCTGCGCTTGCCGCCGGGTGCTCGATGGTGGTGAAGCCTGCCACCATGACGCCACTCTCCGCCTTCGCACTGGCGGAACTGGCAAGCCGCGCGGGTGTGCCGGCTGGCGTTCTCAGCGTTATCACGGGCAAGGCAGGCGCTATCGGCGGCGAAATGACGTCGAACCCCATCGTCCGAAAGGTCACCTTCACCGGGTCCACGGAAATCGGCAAGAAGCTGATGCAGCAATCGGCTTCCACGGTAAAGAAGGTCGCGCTGGAGCTTGGCGGCAATGCGCCTTTCATTGTCTTCGACGATGCGGATATCGACGCGGCGGTCGAAGGCGCCGTCGCTTCCAAATTCCGAAACACCGGTCAGACCTGCATCTGCACCAATCGCTTCCTCGTGCAGTCTGCGGTGCATGACGAGTTTGTGGAAAAGCTCGCGAAAAAAGTCGCGGAGCTGAAAGTCGGCGCGGGCTTTGAAGAGGGCGTGGCGCAAGGCCCGCTCATCGAAATGGCGGCGCTCGAAAAGGTCGAGGAGCATGTCGCGGATGCCGTCGCGGGCGGCGCGAAGATCCTCACGGGCGGCAAGCGTCATGCGAAGGGCGGCACCTTCTTCGAGCCGACCGTCCTCACGGGCATGAAGCCGGACATGAAGGCCGCGCGAGAAGAAACCTTCGGTCCGCTCGCGCCTGTCTTCCGCTTCGAGACGGACGAGGAGGGCATCGCAATGGCAAACGATACGCCCTTCGGTCTCGCCTCCTATTTCTACAGCCGCGACATCGGCCGCGTCTGGCGCGCGGCCGAAGCACTGGAAGCAGGCCTGGTCGGCGTCAATGCCGGTATCATCTCGACCGAACTTGCTCCTTTCGGCGGCTTAAAGGAATCCGGGCTTGGCCGTGAAGGCGGGCCCTGGGGTATCGAGGAATTTCTCGAAGTGAAATATGTAGCGATGGCAGGGCTTTGACGCATGACGGCTGACGAGCAGAAGAAAGCGGCGGCGATCCGTGCGCTTGAATATGTGAAGCCCGGCATGAAGCTCGGTCTGGGCACGGGCTCGACGGCGGAACATTTCGTTCGTGCGCTGGGCGAGAAAGTGGCGCAGGGGCTTGATGTTGTCTGTGTGCCGACCTCCGAGCGCACGGGCAAGCTCGCCGCGAGCCTCGGCATTGCACTCTCCAATCTCGATGACACGCCGCATCTCGATATCACCGTGGATGGCGCGGATGAAATCGACCGCGACCTCCGTCTCATCAAGGGCGGCGGCGGCGCGCTGCTTCGCGAAAAGATCGTCGCGACGGCATCGGAGCGCATGATCGTCATTGCCGATGCGTCGAAAGTCGTGGAAAGGCTTGGCGACTTCCCGCTGCCCGTCGAGGTCATTCCCTTCGGCGCCGCTGTCACCGCCCGCAGGATCGCGGAAGTGGCAGGGCAGTTCGGCTGTACCGGCAAGTTGTCTCGCCGTGCCGACGAATATGGCGAACCTTTCTTCACCGACAGCGAGAACTTCATCTACGACTGCACTTTCGGGGAAATACCGGACCCGGATGGTCTCGCTGCGGCGTTGAATCTCATTCCCGGCGTCGTCGATAACGGATTGTTTATCGGCATCGCCGCTCTTGCCATTGTGGGGACGCCGTCAGGCACCGATATCATCGAAAAGACATAAGCACGAAAACCGGGAGCCCGAACGATGGCTGAATATGATTACGACCTTTTTGTCATCGGCGCGGGTTCCGGTGGCGTGCGCGCGGCCCGCATCGCTGCGAATTACGGCGCGAAGGTTGCCGTTGCCGAGGAATATCGCGTCGGTGGGACCTGCGTCATTCGCGGCTGCGTTCCAAAAAAGCTCTTCGTCTATGCGAGTCACTTCTCGGACGACTTTGAGGATGCGGCCGGTTTCGGCTGGACGGTCGGAGAAACGAAATTCGACTGGAAAACGCTTGTCTCCCGCAAGGACAAGGAAATCGACCGCCTGAACGGTATCTATATCCGCAATCTCGAAAAGGCGGGTGTCGAGATTATCGACGGCCGCGCCACGGTGAAGGATACGCACACCATCCAGATCGACGGGCACGAGCGCGAGATCACGGCTGAGCGTATTCTGGTTGCGGTCGGCGCAACGCCTTTCCTGCCGGATATTCCCGGCATCGAACATGCGATCACCTCCAACGAGGCTTTCCATCTCGAAGAATTGCCCCGGCGCGTGGTCGTTGTCGGCGGCGGCTACATCGCGGTCGAGTTTGCGGGCATCTTCAATGGTCTCGGCGTCGAGACCATGCAGCTCTATCGCGGCCCCCTCTTCATGCGCGGCTTCGACGATGATCTTCGCGATCTTCTCTCCGAGGAGATGACGAAGAAGGGCATCGACCTGCGCATGAACAGCGACATCGTCTCCATCAAAAAGAAAGATGGCGAGTTGCATCTGACGCTCAATGATGGCGACACGATCTCGACCGATTGCGTCATGTATGCGACGGGCCGCGTGCCCAACACGAAAGGCCTCGGTCTTGAGGAAGCCGGTGTGAAACTCGGCATGGCCGGCGAGGTCGTGGTCGACGAGTATTCGCAGTCCTCGGTCGAGAGCATCTATGCCGTGGGCGATGTCACCGACCGTGCAAACCTCACCCCCGTGGCGATCCGCGAGGGCCATGCCTTCGCCGATACCGTCTATGGCGGCAAGGATGTGAAGGTCGATCATTCGATCATCCCGACGGCGATCTTCTCCCAGCCGGAGATGGGCACTGTCGGCCTCACCGAGGCGCAGGCGCGCGAGCAATATGATGAGGTCGATATCTACAAGACCGCCTTCCGCGCCTTGAAAAACACGCTTTCGGACTCGCAGGAGCGCACCTTCATGAAGCTCATCGTGGATGCCCGGTCCGACAAGGTGCTTGGCGTTCACATCATGGGCTCGGGCGCAGGCGAGGTGATCCAGGCCATCGGCATTGCCGTCACGATGGGCGCCACCAAGGCCCAGTTTGACGCGACCATCGCCGTCCATCCGACAGCGGCCGAGGAACTCGTCACCATGAAAGAGAAGTGGCAGGCCCCGGTCATCAAGGCCGCCGATTAACTGTCCGCCAGCGCGATCAAGGGCTTAGGCTTCCCTTTAGAGCCCTTGTGGACTATATATCCGCCTTCCATATGAGAAGGGTGCGGCCTTCCGGGTGAAACCCCGGAAAACCGTCCTTTTTTGCGTTTCGGAGAAGATAACATGGCGGAGAACTGGAAACCGGAGAGCTGGCGCGCAAAGCCCGCAAAGCATCTCCCGGCATACCCGGACGAGGCGGCATTGGCCGCCGTAGAAGCGCGCTTGCGCTCCTATCCGCCGCTCGTGTTTGCAGGTGAAGCTCGCAAGCTGAAAGCAGATCTCGCCGAGGTCTGCGAGGGCCGTGCATTCCTGCTTCAGGGCGGCGATTGCGCCGAGAGCTTTGCCGAATTTTCCGCCGATAATATCCGCGATACCTTCCGCGTGCTGCTTCAGATGGCGGTCGTGCTGACCTTCGCCGCCGCCTCGCCCGTCGTGAAGGTGGGCCGCATCGCCGGTCAGTTCGCGAAGCCGCGTTCCTCGCCCACCGAAACCGTTGGCGACGTGACGCTGCCGTCCTATCTCGGCGACAACATCAACGGCATCGAGTTCGACGAGAAGTCCCGTGTGCCCGATCCCGAGCGCCTGCTGCGCGCCTATTCGCAGTCGGCCTCCACGCTGAACCTCATCCGCGCCTTCGCGAATGGCGGCTACGCCGATCTCGACTTCGTGCATCGCTGGAATCTCGGCTTCGTTGCCGACAGCCCGGAAGGTGCGCGCTACGAAGAACTGGCGAACCGCATCACCGAGACGCTCGACTTCATGCGCGCCTGCGGTATCGACGGCGAGACGCAGCCGCAGCTTCACACGACGGATTTCTACACGAGCCACGAAGCTCTGCTGCTCGGCTACGAGCAGGCGATGACGCGCATCGACAGCACCACGGGCGACTGGTACGACACCTCCGCCCACATGCTCTGGATCGGCGACCGTACGCGCCAGCCCGATCACGCCCATGTCGAATATATGCGCGGCATCAAGAACCCGATCGGCATGAAGTGCGGTCCCTCGCTTGACCCGGAAGAGCTTGTCCGCCTCACCGATCTTCTGAACCCGAAGAACGAGCCGGGCCGCTTGACGCTGATCTGCCGCTTCGGCGCGGAGAATGTCGAAAAGCACCTGCCGCAGCTCATCCGCGCCATTGAGCGCGAGGGCAAGAAGGTCATCTGGTCCTGTGACCCGATGCACGGCAACACCATCAAGGCGTCGTCGGGCTACAAGACGCGTCCCGTCGACCGCGTTCTCGCCGAGGTGCAGGCCTTCATGGCCGTTCATCGCGCCGAGGGTACACATGCCGGCGGCGTTCATTTCGAGATGACCGGCCAGAACGTCACCGAGTGCATCGGCGGCGCGCAGGCGATCACCGAGACGGAACTGGGCGACCGCTACCACACCCATTGCGATCCGCGCCTCAACGCGAACCAGTCGCTCGAACTGGCCTTCCTCATTGCCGAAGGGCTGAAGAAGGAGAGGGCGGAGGCCCGCCGCGCGCAACCGGCCGCCGCACTCGGCTGGTAAGAGCCGCACACGGACAAAATGAAAAGGCCCGGAGCAATCCGGGCCTTTTTTGTCAGCTCACCTTGATGAGCCGCCGTCCCAGATTCTCGCCTTCGAACAATCCGATAAAGGCATCCGCCGACCCTTCGATCCCCTCGGAAATATCTTCCGTATAGACGAGCTTGTCCTCGTGGATCCATCCGGCCATCTCGGCTTGTGCCTCCCGGAAGCGCTTGAAATAGTCGAACACCACAAGCCCTTCCATGCGCAGCCGATGCGTGATGAAGCGCGTCACATTGCGGATGCCGACGAGCTCGTCATCGGCGCGGTTATACTCGCTCACCTGGCCGGAAATCACGATCCGCCCATGCTCCTTCATGTTGAGGATCGCCGCGTCCAGCATTTCCCCGCCTACATTGTCGAAATAGATATCGACGCCATCCGGGCAGTGGTCCTCGATCGCGGACCGCAAATCTGCGCCGTGATAGTCGAAGCAGGCATCGAAGCCGAGCCCCGTCACATAGTCGCACTTCGCCTGCGAGCCCGCGATCCCGACAACGCGCGCTCCCTTCATTTTCGCGATCTGCCCGGCCGTCGCGCCCACGGGCCCGGCGGCGGAGGAAATCAGCACCGTATCGCCTTCCTTTGGCTGGCCGAGTTCCAGCAGACCGAAATAGGAGGTGAGCCCCGGAATGCCGAGCACCCCGATGGCCGCTGTCGGGCGGAGCTTGCCGTGAAATACTTCCGGCGCGAGCTTCTGCACGCCGCGCCCGTTCGACACCGCATGTGTGACCCAGCCGAAGCCGCCCGTCACGCGGTCGCCCGGTTTGAACTTCTCGTTGTTCGATTGTTCGACGACGCCCACCATCGCACTGTCGATGGTCTCGCCGACAGGCAGCGCCGCCGTGTAGCTGTCGCCGGAGAGCCGCCCCCGCATACCTGGATCGACGGAGTGATGTTCCGTGCGGATCAGGATCTCATGCTCGCCAATATCCGGCAGCGTCACATCCTCAAGCCGGAAATTCTCAGGCACCGGCTTTCCTTCCGGCCGTGACGCCAGCACCCATCGTTTCGCTTTTGTCGGCATGTGATCTCCTCCCTCTTGCAAAGCAGTATGGCCCGGGCTTTGAACCCGGGCCACCATGCCGTCATCGGAAAATACGAGGTCAGGCCGGCTTGTCGGGACCGATCTTCACCAGCATCTTGCCGAAATTCGCGCCCTTGAAGAGATTGAGGAAGGCCTTCGGCGCATTCTCGATGCCTTCTTCCACCGTCTCTTCCCACTTCATCTTGCCGCTCTTGATCAGCGGGCCCATCTCCGCGAAAAAATCGTCGAGATACTGGAAATAGTTGGAAACGATGAAGCCCTGAAGCCGGAGGCTCTTGCCGACGATCTGGATGAGGTTCGTCGGGCCCGGCCGCGGTTCCGTGTCGTTATACTGGTCGATCATGCCGCAAAGCGCCACGCGCCCGTTCGGCCGCATGGATTCGATGGCCGCTTCGAGGTGCTTGCCGCCGACATTCTCGAAATAGACATCAATGCCCTTCGGAAAGGCCTTCTTCACGGCTTCTGTCAGGTCGCCGCAGGTCTTGTAGTTGATCGCCTTGTCGATGCCCGCGACCTCTTCGAGCCATTTGCACTTCTCGTCCGAACCGGCTGAGCCGACCACGTAGCAGCCATGCGCCTTCGCAAGCTGGCAGACGACCGAGCCGACGGCGCCAGACGCCGCCGAGACAAACACCGTCTCGCCGTCCTTCAGTTCGGCCACCTTGAAAAGCCCCGACCACGCCGTCATGCCCGGCATGCCGAGTACGCCGAGAAACGCCTCGATGGGGCCGAGTGTGGGGTCGACCGGCGTGAAGCCCCCTGCCGGCCCGGTTGCGAATTCGCGCCAGCCAAGCATGTGGTTCACGTAAGTACCGACCTTCAGCTTGTCGCTTTTGGATCCCACTACCTGGCCGATGGCGCCGCCTTCCAGCGGGCTGCCGATCTGGAAAGGCGGGACATAGCTTTCGCGGTCCATCATGCGCCCGCGCATGTAAGGGTCCACCGACATCCAGATATTGCGGACAAGAACTTCGCCATCGCCGGGCTCGCGCGCTTCCGTCGTCACGATTTCAAAATCGCTCTCTTTGGGCATACCCACGGGCCGCGCCTTCAGGCGGACTTCCTTCGAGGTCAGGTTCATCATGTGTTTCCTCCCAGGTTCTTCGGTTTCGTTGGGGAGGAGACTAGCCGCCTTTACCCGCTGGCGGAAGCAAAGCCCCGCCCGGTGCTGAACAACACGTTGTGAACCCTTGAACGGCTATATGGATTTCCACCCGCCGCCAAGCGCGATGAAGAGTTCAACGGCCGTGCTGTAGCGTTCAAGCTGCGCCTGCGCCGCGCTGTCCCGCGCGGAAAGCCAGTTTCTCTGCGCATCGAGCACGGAGAGAAGGTCGCTTGCACCTGCCTTGTACCGGGCCTGAGAAAGCTCATAGGCCTTTCTCGCTTCCTCCGCCGCAATGTTGAGAGAGGCTTCGCGCGCCGCTGTCGTTTCAACATTGGTCAGCGAGTTCTCCACCTCCGAGAAGGAGGTGAGCACGGTGAGCTTGTAGTTGGCGGCAAGTTCCGCCTGCCGGCCTTTCGCCGATTGCAGGTTTCCTTCCAGCGACCCGCCCGAAAAGATCGGTGCGAGCAGCGAGGCGCCGAGCGAGGAGGCGGTCTCCGCCGGGCTTGCCGTGGCAAAGCTTCGCGTCAGCGAGGCCGTCAGGTCGAGGCTCGGAAAGAAGGCCGCGCGTGCCGCGCCGATATTCGCGTCGGCCCCCTTGAGGCTTGCTTCCGCACTCTTGATATCGGGCCGCCGTTCGAGCAGCGCCGAGGGCTGTCCTGGCGCGATGGCGGGCAGCGTCACCTTGTCGAGTGTGTTGCCTTCAACTGTAAAGCGTCCGGGCGTCGTCGCGATCAGGATCGCCATCGCATTCTCGTTGGCCGCGAGGGCCGCGCGCAGCGGGGGCAGGGTCGCTTCGATGGCCGCCACTGTATTGCGCTGCTGCGCAAGGTCGAGACCGGAGATGCTTCCTGCTCTGTAGCGCGCTTCCACAATGTCGAGTGTGCCGCGCGCCGCCTTCAGTGAGTCTTCGGCAATCGCGATCCGGTCCTTCAGTGTGAGGATCGTGAAATAGGTCGTCGCGACATTGGATTGTACGAGCAGCGCCGCGCTCTCCTTGTCATACTGCGTTGCTTCCAGCGAAAGTGCCGCCGCGCGCGCCTCGTCGCGGTAGCGGCCCCATATGTCGAGCGTATAGCTCGCGGAAAGACCGATATCCGCGCTCTCGCGTGCGGAGCCGCCGCGCGGGTCGTTGCGGCTCGCACTGCCGCT
>AZIJ01023184.1_pt1 | contig 12972 bp, 13 predicted proteins | sample 359151 | NCBI WGS metagenome assembly AZIJ01 (sample SAMN02429718, study PRJNA222666) | marine sediment metagenome | biome: Sediment sample; isolation source: enrichment culture of sample MGS-ElMAX(UA) from oil contaminated site at the... | place: Egypt: El Max | collected 2013-01-23 | depth 9.22 m m | reverse complement strand
GGGGCACTGCCAGGGCTATGGTCAGGCCGATGCATTTTGTTGTACATGCACAGCTTTTCTCTTGCCAGGTGTTTATGCCTAAAAAGGGCTAATACACGGTCGTGGTCCTATTAATTAGAGTGGTAAGTTATCAAGTGTTATTTGAAACCATATAGGTGATTTTATCGTGAAACATTACGTTATGGAGTTCTTGGAGGTTAATGTGATTAATTTTTTAAAATGGCTCTTAAGGCGAGATCGAATAATTTCACGGCGCATTGAAGTAGACAGGTTACTTGATGAGCAGATAGCTTCCTTTAGGGAGAAAGTTGAGAGCCACGAGCGACAGCTGGAAGAAACTATAAATCACATGGAACACATTTACAAACCAGATAATTTTATTGGTGCTAAATTAGACGGTAATATTCTAATTGTTGAACATAGGTATTAATGAAGGGGTGAATATTATAATGAATATCAAAGAGCAGGCGAAGTTAACAACTGTTTTGAGAACTCTTGCAGAATCAAAAGAAAGTGACCCATATAAGTATGTTCAAGAAGTAAATAAAGCTGCCGAGGCGGCTATTGAGCAGATGAAAATAGTTCCATCAGCAGTAAAGAATCAATCTTCTTTAGATATTAGTAAGCTGCGAGAAGATCGTTCTTTATCCAGAGAACAGCTTGATGCCGTTCAAAAAACGGCTGAATTAGTTCAGCATCTTGAGTCAATGGGCTATCAGCGTCCGGGAAAGGAGAGCTGGGTCAGCGAAATGTTAAACAATCATCAGAGAGGATATCTGCAAAGTGATATATTTACAGAGGCCGCTGTTGGTTTAGTTTGGATGGCTGCAAAGATTTTAGAAAAAGCCTTTGTTGGAAACAAAGATAGAGGCATAGAGCAGAGAGCTGATGTCGTAGCCGAAATAAAAGGAGAGCTTGCAAAAATTGTCAAAGCTGCTGAAAGACAACTTGCTCACAACCAAGTGCGTGAAGCTACATCTGTAAGAAATAACATTATGTCTAATGTTGTCACAAACGCAAAAGAACTTTACAACAATGGTCAAACCCAAAGAGCGGATAAACTTATTATAAATACTCACAATAAAATTGTTAGTGAAGCGAAACGTCAATATGTACACTATACTCCCACTCCAGAGCATCAAAAAATACTTTCTGCTGCTATGGGTAGGGAGAGTGAGCGAGTTAAGCTTGCTGAGAAGTCAATGCGTAATAGTGTTGTTGACAAAAGAGTAAACGAGCGAGATAAAGATAAAGGGTTAGGTATCTGATTTAGGTTGTATTTTATTCCTGCCTTTAAATTTTAAAAGAGAGCCGCGCTGATTTGTTTGAGGCTCTCTTTTTAAGTTAAATGTTTTCTAATAGTCACTATCGTCGTTTAAATACTCCTTCATCTAATAGCCATTCAATGTCGTTAGAGAATGTTGGGGCAGTAATTGAAAACTGTTTACATAGAGAACAAACAAGATGGGATAATTCTGATTCAAGTATAGCCTGATTTGCTCCGTAACCGGGCACAAGCAAATATTTTAAACTCGATCGCTGGGAGTCAGTTATTTCATATGAGTTGTTAGCGGCGACATCTAATATTAATAGTCTTCTGGCTATATCAATTCGGTCAAGAGCGATTTCTAGTTTGTCTCCGTTCTTTAATACATAACCAAGATCAGTGCATACAGATATAATCCGATTTATTTCATCCATCGGATAACCATCTTCCTTTAATATGTGAATGACAGATTCTTTTAAACCATCATCGCTAACAAGGATTGAATGCTCAAGTTCTATAGGTGTTAGAAACTCTATGTTTTGTAATTCACGTCGCAGTCTTACTAGAATACTTTTTACTTGAAAGAAAGATGCAGTGTCTTCAAATGATAGCATATGAGCAAGATCACCACGTAGTGATGCATAATAGCCTGCACCATCAAGATACTCCACAAATCTAGCGGATGGATATTTTTGTAGAGTAAATGCTCTTGAGCTTTGTGTTTGATCCACTACTTTATGGGATACACTCCCAGAATCGCCAGCATAAAACTGTGATTGAATAAATAGTTTAGGCTTAGGTTCCCAACCATCTATTTTATACGGGAGAATAAAATCATATGCCCGTGTCTTTTTCTTTCTCTTCCCATCCTCAACGATTTCTTCCTCACCAATGGTTACATCATTTATGTTGAAATCGGAGTGAGGGCGAAGACCCATTCTTGCCAATTTTTCTCGAAGGATATCTTCTGTTATATGACCACCAGAAGCTGAAACGCTCCCTCTGACTTTAAAGATCGTACAAGAGTTGAGTAAATACTTTCCTAAAGGTATTTCGTGAGAAAGTGTATTCAGATTCATGTAAGAACGACAAATAGCCCAAAATTGCATTATTTCTTCATAATCTTCTAAGATAAGGCTCACATATTCTTTAAGTAATACCCTCAGATATAGCCTTAAATCAAAAACAGGTTCTGTCCTGACTGAGGAAGCATAATTTTCGTGAGATCCTACAAAGCATGAGGCTAGAGCTTTTGCAATAAAGTCAGATTTTGTTGTTGATGGAATTTCATTTAATCGAAATTTAATTGTATTTTTTGATGCGCCTCTCTTAGGGATAAGAGGTTTTACGTCATCTTCCTTTAGCTTAATAAGGAAGTGGTTTTTCAGGTTGTTATCCGTGGCACCTGAAGTTAAGAAAAGCAAATTAAAAAATGATTCGTAGAACCTAGTAATCTCTTTCTCATCTTCTATAAAAGATTTTCCAAAAACAAGTGCGTTGCTCGAATTAATTACAGCATCGCACAAACGTTCAATGCTGCAAGACTGATAATTAGAGAAGTCATCGAGGTGAGATGATATAGATTGAATGCAATCACAGAGCGATTTTATTTCTGTGTTAAATTTTTCACTATCTTTTATTCTTTCGAGTTTGGCCGTTAGCCATTGGTCAAACTCGGCTAGCTGCTTTGACGTTTCAAGATTCTCTATGCGGAGCCGCATTATTCATCCTTCAGTTAAAATTAGAACATAATTTTGCTATAATAACCCGATTGAAGAGGGTTTGACATGACATCGATAATAGACTTAAAAATCAGCAGGTTAGAGGTGATCCTTAACCTTGAGGCTCAACATCACCTCCCGCTAGATGAGAAGGGCGTACATAGCACCCTCCAAGACTGGTCTCAGGCAGATACAACTCTCTTCGTTGGTGATAACTTACCTTATTTGAAAGAGATGGCACTGCTGAGCCCTGGGATTGTAGATATGTGCTACATCGACCCACCCTACAACACTGGCTCAAAATTTATTTATCATGACTCTAGAAAATCTGATGCAAGTGGTCATTTTGGTATCCACTCTGCGTGGATGGGGTTCATGTTGCCTCGATTAGTCGCGGCTAAAGAAATATTAAAAGATTCAGGGATTATTGCTATCAGCATTGACGATTATGAGTATGCTTATCTGAAAGTTCTTATGGACTGCATCTTCGGAGATGAAAATTTTATTGGAAACGTTGTCGTATGTAGATCAAAGAATGGCAAAGGAAGCAAGAAAAACCTTGCGTCAAATCATGAATATTTGTTGATATATGGAAAGTCAGATAAGGCTAATCTTCGAGGCCAGGAAGACGAGACATTATACGATAAGCAAGATAAATTTGGTAAGTATCGAGTGGATGGCCTATTCCGAAAGAAGGGGGAAGCTAGCTTAAGAACTGATAGACCCAATATGTTCTACCCACTCTACTTTAACCCAGAAAGTGGTGAAGTGTCTGTAGACCCTGTTGCAAATTGGAGGGTCGCTTATCCGGTTGATTCAAAAGGAACAGAAAGGCGCTGGCTCTGGGGGGCCGAAACAGCTAAAGAAAGATCATGGCAACTATACGCTAGTAAGAATGGTGTAATTTACGTGAAAAATTACTCTGGTGATGAGGTGACGGAAAAGAGAGTCAAAGTGCGCTCTCTTTGGAGTGAGACTGACTTTTATACAGAGAGAGGCACAAATGAAATTAACAAGTTGTTTGGTGCTAAGGTATTCGACACACCTAAACCATTAGCTTACATAAAGAAAATAATTGATGTTTGCTCATCTAGTAATGCGCTAATTCTCGACTTCTTTGCTGGCTCTGGAACGACCGCTCATGCAATTGCAGAACTGAATGAAGCCGACAATGGGAAAAGAAAGTGTATTTTAATGGAATCTGATAGTGAAATACCGACCAAGCATCTAGCCAGAAAAATGGGATTTACAACAGTCTCAGAGATAACAGAGAAAAGACTTCAGTTGATTAAAGAAAAGAATAAAAAATTTACTTTCCAAATCGTGAAAGAGTCAACATCTTTACCGATGCTACAACAGATGTCATGATTTTATTAGGGGCGGCGGATCGCCGCCCAATTTATTCATGCATTCATTCTCTTTGTTTTAATTGAAGTGTTATGATCTTATAAGAGCTATGTCAGAGGTGTTTTGTCACATTGGTATGATAATGACATCTCTTAGGTTGGTTGCATCGAAATTCAGATAGAAGTACCAAGTGGTTGATAAATTCTACAAGTGTTAATTTTTTAAAGTTTTATAAGTTATTGTCTGGATCTAATTTAGGTTTTCCCTGCCTTCAATTTCTTTTAAAGTTTCCCGCATATCATGTATATCCTTTTTCATTTGAATGAACATGACTTCCATATCTTGTGATAATGCATCATTTTCTTTATGCAGCTGAACTATTTTAGCTTCACGCTCCGCCTGTTTTTTCTGAAAGTATTCTTCATCACTTCTATCTTGTTTTCCTGACGGTTTATTTTCAAACTCATGCCATGCTTTCGCAAAATCTCGACGAAACTCCTCTGATTGAATTTGCTGCTGGACTTCATGTGATTTTTGTTGAATTACAATGTTTTGGCGTCCGGATAGAGCGAAGTAAATAATTATTGCAGTTAAAGGAACTGATATAAAGATTCCGTGAAGTATTGATTTCATTTCATAATCCTCAATTGCTCTTCATTCCTGGCTGAGATACAGAGAAGCCCGTTTCAGCAGAGTTCATGATGTTGGCAGCTCGCTCGGTTTGAAGCCGCTCAGATATCCGCATAGATAAATTTCTCGATTGATTTTGGCGATTATCTGAGCTGGAGTAGTGGGCATTAGATAATGAGTTCTCAGAGCTATCAACGAAAGATCGGGAAGTTGAATAAAGCATGTCCTGAGAGTGAGAGGTTTCTAAATCCCAGCTCCGTCCGAATAGGGCATTTCCCCGCCCATAAATAGTTAACTCACCAACAGATGCAGAGAGCGTTTTCGGGTCTGCGGTGAAAGCCCCACAACTCCAGTCATACCTTCCTTCGAATCGATAGCCTCGGCTTGTCGGCACTACACAATTTTTTCCAAACTGGCGTTGAGCAATTTTTCTTGCTACTATTGGAAGATCTGAACGGTGAAGCTGTTTGCTCAGAGCCTTGGCCAGTCCTACCTTAATTCCTTTCCCTAACGGGAGCGGTTCACCATGAGCCAGCTCTTCCAATGCTGCCTCTGCCACCAGACCATATAGCGCCCAACATGCTCCATCTGATAGAAGATGATCTGATGAGATCCGCATTGTGGATGGCATGCCGGTAGTTAGCCAGCTGTGAGCTGCCTGTTTCAGCTCCATCTTACATTGACCAATTGATTTCTCTTTATTGAGAATCATGCAACCCTCTACGCTATTTGCTACGGTTTTCGGCTCCTTTCCTGGAAATTTGGGTGCACGAGGATTTGTCACGAGAGAACATTTCTTGATAGCAGTGGCGGTTACTCCTGTTGCCGATTGTCCCCTCTCGACATAGGCAAACACTTCATTTATTAATGCTAGCGGAGCAGTTCTAACGACTACGCGATCTGTTGATTGTTGCTGATTTCTGGTACTGAACTCGGTTGATTTTCGCTGGGAGTTAGTATCTGTGTTGCGACTTTCTTGACCGGTACGATCTTCCCGGCCCTGCTGTCGTTGAAGCTCCTTGCTACTTTCTTCGTTGATAGATTGCTCCAGTTGAGAACGATTCTCCCGTGAAGATTTTTCACTGATGCTTGCACTTTGTTGAGCGGATGCCTGCCAACAAAGGAGTACTGCCAGGCATCCAGCTACTGAGCGAATGGACTTGGATTTCATAAACACCTCTATGACGTGAATAGTTCGAGTGGTATTTTCCCCTCGTATATTCAAATCAACGAACGTGTTTATGCCCTTTTTGGGCGCAAAGTCTATAAGTATGGCGAAAGCAAATCGGCTACCTTCTGGTGTGCTTCCTTCCGCTCCTTGAAGTACTCCCAGCGGTCATAGATGCCGTCCACTCCGCCTTCTCGGTGGTTGATACATACACGAGCAATCTCTCTCCGTACCTTGAGTGATGCGGCGAGGGTCCTGAAGGTTCTCCTCAGGTCATGGACAGTGAAATGCTTGATGTCGCCCATCATGTTAGGTGGCTGGATCTGTCGCCCAGGTTCACGTCCAAATAGTTTGGAAATGGCACGATTTAGGGTATCCGGTCCCATGTGGGGAAGTGTACTGCGGCGTCTAGCCGGGAAAACGTACTCAGAGCCTAGCGATCTTATTTTGAGCTCATTCAGCCACTCCATGGCCTGGCTGGGTAGGGGTATAGAGATAGCAATACCGGTTTTGATGCGTGTTTCAGGAAGGTGCCAGATATGATTTTCCAGATCGAACTCTGACCAGGGGGCCTCACAGAGTTCACTTTTTCGGTTACCAAGAACGAGAAAAAGACAGCATAGTAGATAATTATCCCTGCCAAAGCTGTTCAGATTCTTTCTGAAAATATGAAATATCTGCTGTATTTCACTTAAGTCCAGAGCTCTTGCTCGGGAGTCTTCGATACCGCCGGCATCGTTTACGGTGAAAGGGGCTGCTGGGTTATTGACGGTCAGACCATTTTTCGTGGCATGTCTGAATAGCTGTTTCAGGTATCCAAGAGTATCATTTGCAACGGTCGGACGACCGCTATCCCTTACACGATGGATAATTTCTCGGACATCGAGTGGCGAGACTTCCTGAATTTTGAGCTCACCAATGACGGGTTTGATGTCTTTGTTGAAAATTCTCGCGGGAATATGGGGGTGTTTCAGCCTGGGTTGCAGGTCATTTTTGTACCAGTCCTGAAATAGATCGTTGACACTGATAATTCCGGTCCACTGCTGACGCTTCTTGGCAATCAAGGGGTCTATGCCCTGACGCAGTTCCTTTTTGAAGAACTCAGCTTCTGATCGTGCATCTGCCAGAGACATATCCGAGTATTGGCCCAGTGTCATCTGTTTGCGCTTGCCGTTCGAACTGTACCTTAGTGCCCAATACGGGCTTCCCGAGTCCGGGACGACGAAGTACAGCCCTTTACCGTCTGACTTTCGTATTGGCTCCCCGGCCTTTGCAAGTGCAGCGACTTGCTTAGCGGTCATGGTCATAGTCCCTCCTTTTTACTCACCAAATTCAAAGAGTATACATAGTTGTAACTCACCAGTTAACTCACCGTAAAGATGAAACAAGTTGAAACAGTATGGGACGGAGTGAAAACAAAAAACCCTGTTATAACAGGGTTTTGGTGATAATTGGAAGGCTATGGAAATAAAGGGAAAACTATTCGATGTTCTGGATCTGCTCGCGCATCTGTTCAATCAGCACCTTCAGCTCCACGGCGCTGGCGGTGATGTCCGCGTTGATGGACTTGGAGCCAAGCGTGTTCGACTCCCGGTTGAACTCCTGCATCATAAAGTCCAGCCGCCGGCCGCAGGGGCCGCCTTTCTTGAGGATCTTACGGGTTTCGGTGATATGGGCGGTGAGCCGGTCCAGCTCTTCGGCCACGTCCACCTTCTGGGCCAGCAGCACCATTTCCTGCTCCAGGCGCTGGGCATCCAGTTCAATCTTGGCTTCTTCAAAGCGATCCCGCAGGCGCTGGCGCTGCCATTCCATGATGGCGGGCATTTGCGCGGAGACCTTGGCCACTTCCTGCTCAATGCCGGCAAGACGTTGTTCGATCAGCACCTTCAGCTTGTCGCCTTCGCTGGCTCGGGCGGCGAGAAAGTCCTCGATCACCGCGTCCAGGCCCGCAAGCAGGGCGCTGCTGATGGCGTCCATGTCCTGAGCCTGAGTCTCCATTACGCCGGGCCAGCGCAGAATGTCCACCGGGTTCAGGGTGCCCTGACCGGCCTGCTCCATGACCCAGGTAGCGCCTTCAATCAGCTGCTCGGCCAGGGCCTTGTTGATGTGCAGCTCGCCCTGGTTGGCCAGGTTACTTTCAAAGCGCAGGGCGCATTCTACCTTGCCCCGTTGCAGCCGGGCGCGCAGTTTTTCCCGCACCATGGGCTCCAGGCCGCGAAACTGCTCGGGCAGCCGGGTGTAGGTTTCCAGGTAGCGCTGGTTGACCGAGCGCAGCTCCCATACGGCGGTGCCCCAGTCCTGTTTGAATTCCTGCCGGGCAAAGGCGGTCATGCTGTGGATCATGTGGTTTCCATTGTCTCTCAAAAAGTAATTCCAAAGTGTGACACAGCCGGGCCCGGGCGCCAACGTTGGGCGGCATGCATTGCGCCGGCGCTTTCTTTATAATGCCCCGGTTTGCCCGCCGGGCAGCGCCACCTTGACCAACAGGAGAACACCATGACCGAACGAGCTTCAGGCCGGGCGGCGGACGAAATTCGCCCCGTGACCATCACCCCGAACTATACCCGTCATGCGGAAGGCTCCGTGCTGGTGGAATTTGGCCACACCAAGGTGCTGTGCACCGCCTCGGTGGAAAAGGGCGTGCCGCGTTTTCTGCGCGGCAAGGGCCAGGGCTGGGTCACCGCGGAATACGGCATGCTGCCGCGCTCCACCCACAGTCGCATGGACCGGGAAGCGGCCCGGGGCAAGCAGGGCGGCCGCACCATGGAAATTCAGCGGCTGATCGGCCGCTCGCTGCGTGCCGCCATGGATCTGGACAAGCTGGGTGAATACACCATTACCGTGGACTGCGACGTGATCCAGGCCGACGGCGGCACCCGCACCGCCGCCATCACCGGTGCCTGCGTGGCCCTGGCCCATGCCCTGAACTGGATGAAGGCCGAGGGCATGATCATGCATAACCCGCTCAAGACCCTGGTGGCGGCCATTTCGGTGGGCATGGTGGATGGTCAGGCGGTGGCGGATCTGGAATACACCGAAGACGCCCGGGCAGAAACCGACATGAACGTGGTGATGACCGCCGAAGGCAACATGATTGAGGTGCAGGGCACCGCCGAAGCCGCTCCCTTCAGCCACGACGAGCTGTTGGCCATGTTGGCGCTGGCGCGCAAGGCGGTGAACGAGCTGGTGGACCTCCAGCGCCGGGTGATTGCCGGCTGATCGGGACAGATCGCTTCAAGTTACTGAATATACAAGATTGCGGAGAGCAGAATGAAAGCCTACCAGCGTGAGTTTATCGAGTTCGCCATGGCCAAACAGGTGCTGAAGTTTGGCGAATTTACCCTGAAGTCCGGGCGTAAGAGCCCTTATTTCTTTAATGCCGGTCTGTTCAACAGCGGCCGTGATCTGGCCCGCCTGGGCCGGTTCTACGCCGCCGCCCTGGTGGATGCGGGCGTGCAGTACGACGTGCTGTTCGGCCCGGCCTACAAGGGCATTCCCATCGCCAGCGCCACTGCGGTGCAGCTGGCGGAAGTGCACGATCAGGACGTGCCCTACTGCTTTAACCGCAAGGAAGCCAAGGATCACGGCGAGGGCGGCAACCTGGTAGGCAGCCCCCTGGCCGGCCGCATCATGCTGGTGGACGACGTGATCACCGCCGGCACCGCCATCCGTGAATCCATGGACATCATTCAGGCCAACGGCGCTACGCTTGCGGGCGTGCTGATCGCCCTGGACCGGCAGGAAAAGGGCAAGGGCGAACTCTCTGCCATTCAGGAAGTGGAGCGCGACTACCACGCCCAGGTGACCGCCATCATTACCCTGGGCGATCTCATCGAATACCTGAGCGAGCAGCCGGCCATGGCCGAGCACCTGGCGCGGGTACGGGCCTACCGGGAGCAATACGGTATCTGAATAGAATTTCGTTAAGTCCTTTCAGGCGATGCTGAGAGGGGAGGACAAAGGGAGCGGCTTCGCGACCGATCAAATGCCATGGATGGCATTTGCCGAGCGTTACATGGAAGTACTTGAAGCGTGTCGCAAAGCAATCCCTTTGGCCGATCTATGCGGAAACGACAGTCGACATTTTTTAATAAAAAAGCCGCTTTTAAGCGGCTTTTTTGTGGGTAAGTGCGGCGATCAGGCTTTTTCTTGCCGGAACAGGTGCACGTCCATCTGGGGGAAGGGAATGCCGATGTTGTTGGCGTCCAGCTCGTTCTTGATCTGCTCCAGCAGATCGAACTTCAGATCCCAGTAGTCTTCCGCCTTGACCCAGGGGCGCACGATAAAGTCCACCGAGGAGGCGCCCAGGTTGCTGACCGCAATGCGGCAGGCAGGCTCCTTGAGAACCCGTGGCTCCTGCTCGATGATGCGGGTCAGCACGTCCCGGGTGAGCTTGAGATCCGCGTTGTAGGCCACGCCAATCACCAGATCGAGACGGCGGGTGCTCTCTTTGGAGTAGTTGACGATGCTGTCGTTGAGGATCTTGGAGTTGGGCACCACTATCATGCGGTTGTCGGGGGTCATCAGAATGGTGGTGAAAATCTGCACCGAATGCACGGTGCCGGCGGTGCCCCCCGCCTCGATGTAGTCACCGGCCTTGAAGAAGCGAAAACCGATCAGCAGCACGCCGGCGGCAAAGTTGGACAGGGAACCCTGCAGCGCCAGGCCAATGGCCAGACCGGCGGCACCCACCACGGCCACGAAGGACGCGGTTTGCACCCCCACCCGGCTGAGGGCGGCGATGATCACGAAGGCCAGCAGGCCGTATTTAATCAGGCTGGTTACAAAGTCGGAAATGGTGTTGTCGACCTTGCGCGCCTTGAGCACCCGGTTCATTCCGCCGGTGAGCATGCCCACGGCGATAAAGCCGATCACCAGGGTAAGCAGGGCGGCGGCCATGTTCACCGCGTAGCGAATGATCAGCTCCTGGTTGTTCACTACCCAGCTCTGGGCGTCCTGCAGAAACTGGGTGTTGAGAAGTTCGGTTTCCATGCTCTCTTGCCTCTTTCGGTGGTGGTTGTGAAAGGGGGACCCTTACACCGCTGCCAGCTGCCGGTGCAGCAACTGCCAGTGGCTGTCGAAGTTGTGGGTGGGCTTTTGCCGGAACTGGCTGCGCACATACTGGTTGATGCGGCCCTCCACATAGGCCAGCAACAGGTTGGCCAGCACGGTTTCGTGTTCGGCAAAGCCTTCGCCCTCGTACAGGCGGCGCTCGCGCATGATTTGCTTGAGCTGGGTTTCCAGCCGGTCAAACAGCTGATTGATGCGCGCCAGCAAGCGTTCGTGCTCGCCCTGCAGGGCATCGCCGTTCAGCAGCCGGGTAATGCCCGGGTTGCGTTCGCAAAAACCCAGCACCAGTTGCAGCAGGTAGCGCAGGCGCAGGCTGCTGTCTTTTTCATCCTGCAAAATCAGGTTGATACGGGAAAACAGCGACTCTTCGATAAAGTCGATCAAGCCCTCAAACATGCGCGCCTTGCTGGGAAAATGCCGGTAAAGGGCGGCTTCCGACACACCCACCGCCGCGGCCAGCTTGGCGGTGGTAATGCGTTGGCCGGGGCTGGTTTCCAGCATGTGGGCCAGGGCCTGAAGGATCTGTTCCCGGCGGTTTTTCCTGTTCTGGTTATTATTGGCCATGCCTGTGTCCGGTTGGTTAATGACGACCGGAAGAGCCGAACCCGCCTTCTCCCCGCTCGCTTTGGTCAAAGTCGTCCACCAGGGTGAACTCGGCCTGCACCACCGGCAGGATCACCAGTTGGGCAATGCGCTCGCCGGGCATGATGGTGAAGCTGTCCTTGCCACGGTTCCAGCAGGATACCATCAGCTGGCCCTGATAGTCAGAGTCGATCAGCCCCACCAGGTTGCCCAGCACGATACCGTGCTTATGGCCCAGACCGGAGCGGGGCAGTATGGTGGCGCACAGGCCGGGATCCTGAATATGGATGGCGATGCCGGTGGGCAACAGCTGGGTGTCGCCCGGCGCCAATTCCAGCGGGATGTCCAGGCAGGCACGTAAATCCAGGCCGGCGGAGCCGGGGGTGGCGTAGGCGGGCAGGGGAAAGTCGGTGCCGACCCTGGGGTCGAGAATTTTCAGCTCAATGGGTTTCATGATATCGGTTCGCAATTAATGTCAGTAACTGTTCGGCCAGCTCGTTTTTGCCGGCAAGGGATAAATGCTGATGGCCGCCGGGCCAGAATACGCTCAGGGCATTCTGATCGCTGTTAAAGCCACGATCGCTGCCGGATACGTCGTTGGCGGCGATCATGTCGAGGTTTTTACGCGCGAGTTTGTCGAGGGCGTATTTTTCCACATCTTGAGTTTCGGCGGCAAACCCCACGGTAAAGGGCTTGTGTTGCAGTGCCGCGACCGAGGCCACGATGTCGGGGTTTTTCACCAGCTCCACCACCATATTATCGGCGCGAGTCTTCTTGATCTTGTGCGCTGCCGCTATTTTTGGCGCATAGTCGGCCACGGCGGCACAGGCGATGAAGATCTGTTGCTCGCCGATGCCGTCCATCACGGCATCAAACATGTTCCGGGCACTTTCCACGTTGACCCGCGTGACCCCGGCGGGGGTGGCGAGGTGCACCGGACCGCTCACTAGGGTCACCTCGGCGCCGAGCGCCACGGCGGCGGTAGCCAAGGCAAAGCCCATCTTGCCCGAGCTGTGGTTGGAGATGTAACGCACCGGATCCAGCGGCTCGCGAGTGGGGCCGGCGGTCAGCATGAGTTTGAGGCCGGCCAGGGGGCGGGCTTTGGGGGCAAAATGCCGCTCGACCAGGGCCACCAATTCCATGGCCTCCAGCATGCGGCCGGGGCCCACGTCGCCACAGGCCTGCTC
>AZIJ01023185.1_pt1 | contig 12990 bp, 12 predicted proteins | sample 359151 | NCBI WGS metagenome assembly AZIJ01 (sample SAMN02429718, study PRJNA222666) | marine sediment metagenome | biome: Sediment sample; isolation source: enrichment culture of sample MGS-ElMAX(UA) from oil contaminated site at the... | place: Egypt: El Max | collected 2013-01-23 | depth 9.22 m m | reverse complement strand
AGCCCCTGCTCCCGCTGGCGGCGGGCCATGGCTTCGGCCACGCCCAGCAGGATGGCGGTGTGGCCGTCGTGACCACAGGCATGCATTTTGCCATCCACCTGGCTGGCCCAGGGCAGGCCGGTGGCTTCCTGAATGGGCAGGGCATCCATGTCGGCACGCAGGCCCAGGCGAAGGCCAGTGCCGTCACCCCAGCGCAGCACCCCCACCACGCCGGTGATGGCAATGCCGGTATGCACCTCGTAGCCCCAGGTCCTGAGGCGATCGGCCACCAGCTGGCTGGTGGAGAACTCCTCAAACCCCAGCTCCGGGTGCTGATGGATCTGGCGGCGCCAGGCTTTCATCTGGTCGAGGTCTGGTTTGATGTCGATGTTCACTGTCGTCATAATACTCCCTGGCTGGTGGTTTCTGCGGCGGCGGGAAATAGTGTCAGCCATCAGCGATAGTGAAAAGGCAGAAAATTTTGCCTGGTGACAACTTTTGGTAATCATGTGATATGAAAGATCATCAGCTCAGGGCGCTGGTTAAGGTGGCCGAAGAAGGCTCTATTCGCGGAGCGGCCCGCTCCCTGCATCTGAGCCAGAGTGCACTGACCAAGGCGCTGCGGGAGCTGGAGGCCGATCTGGGCACTCAGCTGCTGATCCGCAGCTACCGGGGGGTTGAATTTACCCCCGCGGGCCAGACCTTGCTGACCCGGGCACGCCTGGCCTTGTCAACTCTGGACAGGGCGCGTGATGAAATTCGCTGGCTGCAGGGAGGCGCCGGGCTCAAGGTCACCGCGGCCATCACCACGGCCGTTGCCTCGACGGCCTTGCCGGCGGTGCTGAACGAGTTTGAGCGAGAGTTTCCGGACGTCAGCCTGCGGTTTATGGAAGGCATGCTGACCACGGTATTGCCCGGTCTGCTGGAAGGACAGCTCGACTTTGCCATTGCCGTGGCCGAGCCGGAACTGCTGCCCTATGAGATTGCCTTCGAGCCTCTGACCCGTATCTTTTCCGAGCCGGTGGCACGGGAAGGACATCCGTTACTGGCCGCGACCGACTGGTCACAGATGGCGGATGCCCGCTGGGTGCTGAACCTGACCACCGGCAGTTCGGCCCAGCAGCTGGTGAACTGGCTCGATACCCAGAAGGTGTCGCTGTCACAGCGTATTGTGCATTGTGATTCGCCCTTGCTGATGGTGGAGTTGATCCGCCGTACCGATCTGGTGGGCTTTGGCCCGCGGGTATTTTTTGAGGATCCGCTGTCCGGTTGCGGACTGTCCTGTTTTGATTCTCTGCCCAGGTTTCCGGCTCACGCGCTGGGCTTGCTTACCCTCAGGGGAGTACCGCTGAACCTGGGGGCGGAGCGTCTGGTCAGCCTGTTTCGACGCCGGATCACAGAACTGGAGCTGGCGCCCTCAGCCCCGAGCCGGGGGATAGACAGAGAGGAGAGTGAATAAGGTGTAGTGGCAAAGCGAGCTGAGCTATTACAGCGGCAGGCTATCCTGGGGCGGAATGCTCTGCTGTTCAAGTTCCAGCTCCAGCTGCTTTTTACGGGCGGCGGCCAGCACCCGGCGCTTGCGATCCTGGCACAGGCGGATCACGTCCCGGCGCTGGGCGGGAGTAAACTTCAGCCAGTTAAAGCGCTCGTCCCGGCTGCGAAAGCAGCCCTTGCAGTAACCCCTGTTGTTGACCTGGCAGACGCCGATGCAGGGGCTGGGTACATCAAAAAACTCCAGTTGCTCCATGCTTCGCCTCTCACACATTGGAACTCAAGGCCTGTTGCACAGGCCCTGCCGGCTAAAGCGGCAGCTACGTTCACTGGAGCATATTCCGGGTATTTTTACAACAGATCCCGCAGCCGGTACCAGGCCATGGCCAGCACCAGGGCCGGGGTGCGCAGCAGCCGGCCGCCGGGAAAGTCGCGGTGGGGTATGCGGGAAAACAGATCAAAGCGCTCGGCGCTGCCGGCAATGGCGTCGGCCATCAGGCTGCCGGCCATGCCGGTGAGGGCAATGCCATGGCCGGAGAACCCTTGCGCAAAATACACATTGCCATTGAGCCGGCCAAAGTGGGGGGCCCGGTTCATGGTAATGCCCACATAGCCACCCCAGGTGTATTGTTGTTTAACGTCTTTGAGCTGAGGAAAAACATGGCGCAGACGCTTGCCCATGGAGTCCGCCAGGTTCACCGGATCGCGCCCGGAGTAACTGACCCGGCCACCGAACAGCAGCCGGTGGTCGGCGCTCAGGCGAAAATAGTCGAGCACAAAATTGATGTCGGCCACCGCCATGTTGTTGGCAATCAGGGATTTGGCCCGCTTCTCGCCCAGGGGCTCGGTGGCGGTGATATAGGTGCCCACCGGCATGATCTTGCGCTCAATGTCGGGGACTATGCCGTCGAGGTAGGCGTTGCCGCACAGCAGCAGGTGGCGGCAACGCACCACGCCGTGAGGCGTGTGCACCACAGGGTGTTCGCCCTGCTCAATGCGGGTGGCGGGGGTGTATTCAAAAAAACGGGCGCCCGCCTCGGCGGCGGCTTTCGCCAGCCCCAGGGTGTAATTAAGCGGGTGCACATGGCCGCTGGCGGCATCATAGAGGCCGCCGAGATAGGCATCGGTGCTCATCTGCTCGCGCACTCGCTCTTTGCTCCACATTTCCAGCGAGTCGTAGCCGTAGTCCCGGCGCAGGCTGTCGGCCCAGTGTTCCAGCTCGTTCATGTGCCGGGGCTTGACCGCGGCGTGCAGGTGGCCATCGGCCAGATCGCACTGAATCTTATGCTGGTCAATGCGCTGGCGCATCTGCGTGAGTGCCTCGATTGAGATGTCCCACAGCTGCCGGCTGATCTTGTCTCCCACCAGTCGGGTGAGCGAGGCCTGCTCACAGGCATAGCCGAAAATCATCTGGCCGCCGCTGCGACCCGAGGCGCCCCAGCCTACCCGGCGGGTATCCAGCACCGCCACGCTATAGCCCCGTTCCGCCAGATTGAGGGCGGCGCTGCAGCCGGTAATGCCGGCGCCCACAATGCACACGTCCACCTCCAGGTTATCGTGTAGGGCGGAATACTCCGGGGCCGAATGGGCGGAAGCGGCGTAATAGGAATCGGCGTGCGGCTGCATAGAGGCTCCTGAGTTTTTACACAAGGTGCTGATACCATTGGTATTCCAGCGGCGTGACGTGTTGATCGAATTCGGCCAGCTCAAAGCGCTTGTTAATCAGATAGGCCCGGTGAAACTCCTTGCCCAGGTATTGCGACAGCCGGTGCGACTGGGCAAAGCGGTCCAGGGCGTTCTGCCAGCGGTAGGGCAGCAGCGGCAGATCCAGCTTGTTGGCGTCGCCCTGAATGGGCGCGGGCGGGTGCAGTTGTTCAGTCAGGCCATAATCCACGGCGGCAAGAATGGCCGCCACCACCAGGTAGGGGTTGGCATCGGCCCCGGCGACCCTGTGTTCCAGTCGGGTATTGGCCGGGTCACCCGACGGAATGCGCACCGCCACGGTGCGGTTGTCAAAGCCCCAGCTGGCGTGCAGGGGCACAAACATGTGCGGCTGCAGCCGGCGAAAGGAGTTGGCATTGGGGGCAAACAGCGCCATGGATTCCGGCAGCATGCTGAGGGTGCCGGCAATGGCCTGGCGCAACAGCTCGTGATCCCCGGCAAACACATTGTTGCCGTCGTTATCGAGCAGGCTCACATGAATATGCATGCCCGAGCCGGCCTGACCGTTGTAGGGCTTGGCCATAAAGGTGGCGTACATGCCCTGCTTGATGGCGATGGCCTTGATCGCCCGCTTGAGCAGAATGGCCTGATCGCAGGCGGCCACGGCATCATTCTGGTGGGTGAGGTTGATTTCAAACTGGCCCGGGGCGTACTCGGCCACGGCGTTGTCGGCGGGAATGTGCTGCAGTTTGCACACCTCGGCCACCTGCACCAGAAAGTCTTCCCAGCTGTCGAGATCGTCCAGGGAATAGACCTGGGTATCGTGCATGCGCTCATCGGTACCGGGCAGTATGGGCGGTTGGGGCAGACCGTCGGCCCCTTCCTTCTGATCCACCAGGTAAAACTCCAGCTCCACCGCCACACAGGGGTGCAGGCCTTTTTCCTTCAGCCGGTTCAGTACCTTTTGCAGCACATGGCGCGGGTCGGCAAAAAAGGGGCTGCCGTCGAGATCTTCCATGGTCATCAGGATCTGGCCCGACGGGATCTTGTGCCAGGGCACCGGCGCCAGGGTATGGGGCAGCAGCCGGCACAGCCGGTCGCTGTCGCCCTGAGCCAGGCCCATGCCGGTTTCTTCCACCGTCTGACCGGTAATATCCAGGGCAAACACCGAGGCCGGCAGGCTGATGCCCTGGCTCAGGGCCTTTTCAAAGGCGCTGGTCTGAATGCGTTTGCCGCGAATGACACCGTTGATGTCGCACAGCATCAGATCGACGGACTGAAAGGCCGACCAGGGCGAGTCGGCATGGCTTTTTGCGGTATCACGGGCCTTGTGCATGAGTGCGTCCTTAACATGTCGTCGTGGCATGGCCATGGTCGTTCCATCGCGGCACGGCTGTTTAATATTCACTAATTTTTGTTAAATGATAATGCCGTTTAGTTAACATCGGGGCGAGCGATAATTTTTCTTGCCCACTGGCTATGTCTATGTCTAGCATACTTTTACACCAATATGGACTATGCTGACGAGTGTGTTTTTGACCCAGAGCGTCGTTATGAGTGTTCAAGATCCTGAAAACCGCGATATGGAATGGCTGCGCCAGTGGATGCAGCAGCACGCCATTACCGAAGTCGAATGCCTGTTGCCCGACTTTACCGGCAATGCCCGGGGCAAAATACTGCCGGCCAGCAAGTTTCTGAAAGAAGGCGGCATGCGCCTGCCCGACAATATCTTTCTGCAGACCGTGAACGGCGACTGGCCCGATGACGAGAGCATCGACTGGACCGAGCGCGACATGGAGCTGCACGCCGACATCAATACACCCCGGCTGGTACCCTGGGCCAGTGAGCCCACCGCCCAGGTGATCCACGATTGTTTCGACGCCGACGGCGAGCCGGTGGAAATCGCGCCGCGCAGCGTACTGCGCCGGGTGCTGAAGCTCTACGAGCAGGAGGGCTGGCGGCCGGTGGTGGCGCCGGAGCTGGAGTTTTTCCTGGTCAAAAAAAATGAGGACTGGGACTACCCGCTGGAGCCGCCCATCGGCCGTAACGGCCGGCCGGAAACCGCGCGCCAGTCGTTCAGCATCGACGCCGTCAACGAGTTCGATCCCATCTTTGAGGAAATGTACGACTTCTGTGAAGCCCAGGAGCTGGAGGTGGACACCTTGATCCACGAATCCGGGGCGGCCCAGATGGAGGTGAACTTTATACACGGCGACGCCCTGGATCTGGCGGATCAGGTGTTTCTGTTCAAGCGCACCATGCGTGAGGCGGCCATGCGCCATAACGTCTACGCCACCTTTATGGCCAAGCCGATGAAAAACGAGCCGGGCAGCGCCATGCACATTCACCAGAGCCTGGTGGACGCCGATGGCAACAACCTCTTTGCCAACCCGGACGGCAGCCACAGCGAGCTGTTCCTGCACTATATCGGCGGCATGCAGCGCTATATTCCCAGCGCCGTGGCGCTGTTTGCCCCCAACGTCAACTCCTACCGCCGGCTGGCCTTTGGTGACTCGGCGCCGCGCAACATGGCCTGGGGAGAAGACAACCGCACCGTGGGCTTGCGGGTACCGCGCTCGGGGCTGGCCGACCGGCGGATTGAAAACCGTTTTGCCGGCGCCGATGCCAACCCCTACCTGGCGCTGGCGGCCAGCCTGGCCTGTGGTTATCTCGGCATGAAACAGGGCATTGCACCCACCGACGAGGTGGAAGGCAGCGCCTACAACATGCCCTTTGGCCTGGCCCGCAGCCTGGAAGAAGCCCTGCTGGAGCTGGAGCAGTGCGAGGAGCTGCGCGAGATGCTGGGGCCGCGCTTTGTGCGCGCCTTTATCGCGGTCAAGCGCAAGGAATACGAGGCCTTCTTTACGGTGATCAGCGCCTGGGAGCGGGAGTTTTTGCTGCTCAACGTATAACCCAACCATCATGTCGACAGGGAGTTGAACATGCCGGAATTGAACAAGGGAGCACTGCAACGGCTGGATGAGGCCCACCACCTGCATCCCTTTACCGACAGCCAGTTGCTGCATCAAAAGGGTGCCCGGGTGATCGAGCGGGGCGAGGGGGTGTATCTGTGGGATGCCGACGGTCACCGCATTCTCGACGGCATGGCCGGGCTCTGGTGCGTCAACCTGGGCTACGGCCGGGAAGAGCTGATTGAGGCGGCCAATGCCCAGCTGCGCCGCCTGCCCTATTACAACCTGTTTTTTCAGACCACTCATCCTCCTGCCGCCAGACTGGCGGCCACCCTGGCCGGGCTGCTGCCCGGCGACCTGCAGCACCTGTTTTTCACCGGCTCCGGCTCGGAGTGCAACGACACCGTGGTGCGCATGGTACGCCACTTCTGGGCGGAGCAGGGCCGGCCCGAGCGTAAGGTGATCATCAGCCGGCACAACGCCTACCACGGCTCCACCCTGGCCGGTGCGTCCCTCGGCGGCATGAAGCCCATGCATGCCCAGGGAGGGTTGCCGTTGCCGGACATGGTGCATATCGACCAGCCTTATCATTTTGGTGAGGGGCAGGGCACCGACCCCCATGCATTTGGCCTGGCGCGGGCCCGGCAGTTGGAGCAGAAAATTCTCGAACTCGGCCCGGAGCGGGTGGCGGCCTTTATCGGTGAGCCCATTCAGGGCGCCGGCGGCGTGATCATTCCGCCCGACAGCTACTGGCCAGAAATTCAGCGCATTTGCCGGCAGTACGACATTCTGCTGGTGGCCGACGAGGTGATCTGCGGTTTTGGCCGTACCGGTCACTGGTTTGCCAGCGAGCACTTCGGTCTTGAGCCGGATTTGCTGTGCATGGCCAAGGGCATTACCTCCGGCTACATTCCCCTCGGGGCCGTGGCGGTGGGCCGGCGGGTGGCGGAAGGACTGATCGCCGGCGGCGAGTTCTTTCACGGTTTTACCTATTCCGGTCACCCGGTGGCCTGCGCCGTGGCCCAGGCCAATATCGAGGTGATGCAACAGGAACACATTGTCGAGCGGGTGCGGGATGATATCGGCCCTTACCTGCAACAGCGCTGGACCAGCCTGGCCGATCATCCCCTGGTGGGGGAAACCCGGGGCCTGGGGCTTTTGGCGGCGCTGGAGCTGGTGGCCGACAAGGCCACCCTGGCCCGCTTTCCCAGCGACGCCGGTGCCGGTCTGGTCTGCCGTGAGCACAGCCTGGATGCCGGGCTGGTGATGCGGGCGGTGGGCGACACCATGATCATTTCGCCGCCCCTGGTGATCACCCGCGCCGAGATCGACGAGCTGGTGGAAAAGGCGCGTCGAGCACTGGATTTGACCCTTCATACCCTGAGCAACCAACAAGGAAAGTAGCATGACACCACAACCCGTGTTTAAAGCCGGCCTGCTGGCCGCCGGTATTACGCTGGCGCTCCATGCCCAGGCCCAGGAGCCGGCCCAGGTCAATTTCTACAACTGGTCCGACTATATCGCCGAGGACACCCTGGCCAACTTTACCCAGGAGACCGGCATTGCCGTGACCTACGACGTGTTCGACTCCAACGAGGTGCTGGAGGCCAAGCTGCTGGCGGGCAACACCGGCTTTGACGTGGTGGTGCCCACCGGCGACTTCATGGGTCGGCAAATTCAGGCCGGGGCCTTTTTGCCCCTGGACAAGTCGAAGCTTCCCAATTACGGCAACCTGGACCCGCGCATCATGACGCTGCTGGCGGAAAAAGATCCCGGCAACCAGTATGGTGTGCCCTACCTGTGGGGCACCACCGGCATCGGCTATAACGTGGACAAGGTGAAGGAAGTGCTGGGAGAAGATGCCCCGGTGGACTCCTGGGATCTGGTGATGAAGCCGGAGAACCTGGCAAAACTCAGCCAGTGCGGCGTGGCCTTCCTCGATGCGCCCACCGAGATCTTCGCCGCCGCCCTCAACTACCAGGGACTGGATCCGAACAGTACCAACGCCAGTGACTACAACGGACCGGCCACCGAGCTGATGATGCAGCTTCGGCCCCATATCACCTATTTCCATTCTTCCAAGTACATCAACGACCTGGCCAACGGCGATATCTGCGTGGCGGTGGGCTGGTCCGGCGACATACTGCAGGCGCGGGATAGGGCCGATGAGGCGGAACGGGGCGTGAAGGTGGCCTACCGGATCCCTAAGGAAGGTGCCCTGATGTGGGTGGACATGCTCACCATTCCCAAGGACGCCCGGCATCCTGACAACGCCCATGCGCTGATCAATTACCTGCTGAAGCCGGACGTGATCGGTGACATTTCCAACTATGTGGCCTACGCCAACCCCAACCAGGCGGCGGGCGAGTTTGTGGATGCGGATATCCTCAACGATCCGGGCATTTACCCCAGCCAGGAAGTGGCGGAAAAGCTCTACACCGCCAAGCTGCTGCCGCAAGCGGTGAACCGGGCGATTACCCGTGCCTGGACCCGGGTTAAGACCGGCAAATAAGCAAGCCTTGAAGAATAAGTAAGGAAAGCAGGCGAAGCTGTGGTAGCTGCCACTTTAGTCGGCAGGGCCTGTGTAACAGGCCTTTGTTATCCAGTCGTCTGCGGGATTGCGCCGGCTGAAGCGGCGCCTACGAATTTGGCGAAATATTGCCCGACAAGGATCACGCTGAGCAAGCAACACGGAGGCAAGCATGCCGGAACAGGAACAACCGGTCAGCACGAAAAAGGCGCCCTTTCTTGATATTCGCGGGGTCAGCAAGCTGTACGACGGTCAGCCGGCGGTGGATAGCGTCAGCCTGCAGATACAGCAGGGTGAAATTTTTGCCCTGCTGGGGGCCTCGGGCTGCGGCAAGTCGACCCTGCTGCGCATGCTGGCCGGGTTTGAACCGCCCAGCCAGGGTGAGATCTTTCTCGATGGGGTCGACATTGCCGAGGTACCGCCCTATGAGCGGCCCATCAACATGATGTTTCAGTCCTATGCGCTGTTTCCCCATATGACGGTGGAAGCCAACATCGCCTTTGGCCTGAAGCAGGACCGGCTGCCCAAGGCCGAGATTGCCAGCAGAGTGGCGGAAATGCTCAAGCTGGTGCACATGGAAGACTTCGCCCGGCGCAAACCTCATCAGCTGTCCGGCGGCCAACGCCAGCGGGTGGCCCTGGCACGCAGCCTGGCCAAGCGGCCCAAGCTGCTGCTGCTGGACGAGCCCATGGGCGCGCTCGACAAGAAGCTTCGGGAAGAGATGCAGCTGGAGCTGGTCAACATCATTGAGAGTGTGGGCGTCACCTGCGTCATGGTGACCCACGATCAGGAAGAGGCGATGACCATGGCCGGACGCATCGCCATCATGAACCAGGGCCGGCTGGTGCAGGTGGGGGAGCCGCTGGATGTGTATGAATACCCCAACTGCCGGTTCAGTGCCGAGTTTATCGGCTCGGTCAACGTGTTTGAAGGCACGCTGGAGCGCAACGAAGCGGACAGCGCGCTGATCCGCTGCGCCGATCTGGAGCGGCCGCTGCAAATCAACCATGGCGTGTCCATCGGCGAGGGGCTGCCCATCATGATAGCGGTGCGGCCGGAGAAAATGCACCTGTCGGTGCAGGAGCCCGACCAGACCCACAACCGGCTGAGCGGCACGGTGGACGAGATTGCCTACCTCGGGGATGTGTCCATCTACCATGTACGGCTGCCTTCGGGCAAACGCATTCTGGCCACCCTGCCCAACGTGGACCGGCACCGGCGCAACAGCCCCACCTGGGGTGATCCGGTGCATTTGCGCTGGGAAGCGGACAGCTGCGCCGTGCTCATGACCTGAGGAGGCCACAGAATGAAAAAGGTGAAAACCGCCACCGGCCAGCGGCTGGTGATCGCGCTGCCCTATACCTGGCTGCTGCTGTTTTTCCTAGTGCCCTTTCTGATCGTGTTCAAGATCAGCCTGTCGGAAGCGGCACTGGCCATTCCCCCCTACAGTGAGGTGCTGAGGTTTGCCGACGAGCGGCTGCAGATCGTGCTCAATTTCGGCAACTACCTGTTTCTGCTAAGCGACAGCCTGTACATTCAGTCCTATCTGCAGTCGCTCAAGGTGGCCGGCATTTCCACCCTGCTGTGCCTGCTGATCGGCTTTCCCCTGGCCTGGGCTATCGTGCATTCCAAACCCTCCACCCGTAATGTGCTGCTGATGCTGGTGATACTGCCGTCCTGGACCTCGTTTCTTATCCGGGTCTATGCCTGGATGGGCATTCTCGGCAACACCGGTTTTCTCAACAATGCCCTGATCTGGCTTGGCGCCATCGACGAGCCGCTGCAGATCCTCAACACCAACACCGCCGTCTATATCGGCATCGTTTACGCCTATCTGCCGTTTATGGTGCTGCCGCTCTATACCGCCCTGATGCGGCTTGATTATTCCCTGGTGGAAGCGGCGGCGGATCTGGGGGCCCGGCCCATGACCACGCTGTTGACGGTGATCGTGCCCCTGGTCAAGGGCGGCATTATTGCCGGCGCCATGCTGGTGTTTATTCCGGCGGTGGGGGAGTTTGTGATCCCCGAATTGCTGGGCGGCCCCGATACCCTGCTGATTGGCCGGGTGCTGTGGCAGGAATTCTTTAATAACCGGGACTGGCCGGTGGCGGCGGCGGTGGCCAGCATCATGCTGTTGCTGCTGATGGTGCCCATCATGTGGTTCCACCGCATTCAGCGCAGAGAAATGGAGGGCTGAGCCATGAACACGATTCCCGTCAGCCGCTCCTGGGCGCGCCCCGTCATTCTCTGGCTGGGGTTTGGCTTTCTCTACGCGCCCATGCTGCTGCTGATCATCTACTCCTTCAACAGCTCCCGGCTGGTGACGGTGTGGGCCGGCTGGTCCACCCAATGGTATGGCGAGCTGTTGGCCGACGACATGATGATGCAGGCGGTGGGGCTCAGCCTCACCATCGCCTTTTTCGCCGCCAGCACCGCCGTGGTGCTGGGCACGGTGGCGGGGTTCGTGCTCACCCGCATCGGCCGGTTTCGCGGTGAGAGCAGTTTTGCCTTTATGATCACCGCCCCCCTGGTGATGCCCGAGGTGATCACCGGGTTGTCGTTGCTGCTGCTGTTTGTGGCCATGGGAGATCTGGTGGGCTGGCCGGCCCAGCGGGGCATGAGTACCATCTGGATTGCCCATGTCACCTTCTGTACCGCCTATGTGGCGGTGGTGGTGAGCTCCCGGCTCAGGGAGCTGGACCGCTCCCTGGAAGAGGCGGCCATGGATCTGGGGGCGCGGCCGCTCAAGGTGTTTTTCGTGATCACCCTGCCGATCATTGCGCCGGCCATCATTGCCGGCTGGCTGCTGGCCTTTACCTTGTCGCTGGACGATCTGGTGATCGCCAGCTTTGTGTCGGGGCCCAATGCCACCACCCTGCCCATGGTGGTGTTTTCCAGCGTGCGGCTGGGGGTCAGCCCCAAGATCAACGCCCTAGCCACCATCATTATTGTGATCGTGTCGCTGGTGACCTTTGTGGGCTGGTGGCTGATGGCCCGGGCCGAAAAGCGCCGGGCCCAGGAAGCCGCTGCCGCCCGGGCCGGCTGAGGAGGGGGTCATGGAGCTGCCGGAACGCCTGAAATGGCTCAGAAACCAGCACGGCCTGACTCAGCGGGAACTGGCCCGCCGGGCCGGGGTCAGCAACAGCCTGATCTCGCAGATTGAACAGGCGGCGGTGAACCCCTCGGTGGCCACCCTCAAGCGGGTGCTGGACGGGTTTCCCATTACCATGGGGGCGTTTTTCAGCCTGGAGCACCGCTTGCGCCGGCAGGTGTTTTTCCGTGCCGACGAGCTGGTGGAGTGTGGCAGCAACGAGGTCACCATGTGGCTGGTGGGGCCGTTAACGGGGGATCGCAAGCTGGCGCTGTTGCGGGAGTGCTATCCCCCCGGTGCCGACACCGGGCCGGACATGCTCAGCAACGAGGCGGAGGAAGCCGGCCTGGTGCTGAGCGGTGAAATCGAAATTACCGTGGGAGAAGAGTGCCGGGTGCTGAAAGCCGGCGACGGTTATTATTTCGACACCAACCGGCCTCACCGCTTTCGCAACCTCGGCAGCGAGGTGTGCGAGCTGATATCGGCGGCGACACCGCCGACGTTTTAAAGCTTACACCGTCTGGGGCTGACTGGCGGAAACAAGGGACAGCTCGGTGTCGCCGATATTGACGAAGCGGTGGGGCTCGGTGCTGTCAAAGTAATAGCCGTCGCCCGGTCCCAGTTCGAAACGGCGCTCGCCCACCATCAGTAACAGCCGTCCTGCAATGACCACACCGCATTCCTGGCCCGGATGGCTGAGCCATTCTGGGCCGGTGTCGGCGCCGATGGGCATGGTTTCCCTGAGCAGGGTGATGCTGCGCTCGGGAAAGTGACTGCCGATCAGCCGGTAACTGATGTTGCCGGTGCCCCGCTCGGGCTGGTCATCGGCCCGGTAGATCACGGGCTTGATTGCCTCGGGGGAGGCTTCTTCGGCAAAAAACTCCGCCAGGGTCATGGGAAAGCCGTCGAGCAGTTTCTTGAGGGAGCCGATGGAGGGGCTGACCTGGTTCTTTTCAACCTGGGAAATAAAACCGTTGGTGACCCCGGATCGCTTGGCCAGCTCCCGCTGGGACAGTTTTGCCTGCTGGCGAAGGGTTTTGAGGCGAAGGCCTATGTCCATAACGGCGGTTTTCTCCCTGGTTACAATTGAATCTTTATTGGCGCGCAAGCAGAATGTCGCTCCAGCTTCTATAACAGAAGAAACGACAGTCACCAAGACAAGCGGCAGCGTGGTGAGCGCCATTCTACGCGAAAACACCAAGGCACACAGGGGTTGAACATGGATATCGCAGTACCCAGAGAAATCAAGAATCACGAATACCGGGTGGGCATGACGCCGGCCGGTGTGCGCGAGCTGACCCGGGCCGGACATCGCGTCCGGGTGC
>AZIJ01023186.1_pt1 | contig 13005 bp, 12 predicted proteins | sample 359151 | NCBI WGS metagenome assembly AZIJ01 (sample SAMN02429718, study PRJNA222666) | marine sediment metagenome | biome: Sediment sample; isolation source: enrichment culture of sample MGS-ElMAX(UA) from oil contaminated site at the... | place: Egypt: El Max | collected 2013-01-23 | depth 9.22 m m | reverse complement strand
CCGGTGCCGGCCAGCCTGCGCCGGGACAAGGGCTGGATTGGCCAGTTGCTGGAGCTGACCCTGGGCGCCAGCGCCGGATCCAAGCCAGAGCAGGACTTCCCCGAGCTCGGCGTCGAGCTCAAGACCATTCCCCTGGACTCCGCCGCCCGACCGCTGGAAACCACCTTTGTGTGCGTGGCGCCCCTGCTCGACATTGCCGGCCTGAGCTGGGAGACCAGCAATGTGCGCAACAAGCTGTCCCGGGTACTCTGGATCCCGGTGCTGGGCGACCGGGATACCCCCCCCGGTGAGCGCCTGATTGGCCAGCCGTTGCTATGGACGCCCAATGAGGAAGAGGAATGGCTGCTCCGCCAGGACTGGGAGGAGATCATGGAGCTTATCAGCCTGGGCCGGGTGCAGGAGATCACCGCCCGCCATGGCCAGGCCCTGCAACTGAGGCCCAAGGCCGCCAACGGCCGTGCCCTGACCGACGCCATTGGCCCCGACGGCGGCTACATACAAACCCGCCCCCGGGGCTTTTACCTGAAAACCGGTTTTACCAAAGCCCTGCTGGCGAGGCATTTTATGCTTTGAGCCGTAAACGAAGCGGCAGCCGGATTACCTCCGCCGACACGCTTCGAGCCCCTCCCTGGGACGCTCGTCAAATGTCATCCATGACATTTGACGGTCGGCTCCGGCAATCCGGCTGCCGCTTCTCCTGACTCCAGCATCGTCTGCATGAGATTGCATGCGGCTCAGTGATGAATGTAGAGGGCAAACTCAGGCCGCCGCCACTTCACGCGTATTCAGTCGCCAGATCAGGGCAAAGACCAGCAGGATCCAGGGTACCGCGAACAGGTTGAGCCAGACCCAGCCAAATATCACTACACCCTGCCCGGCAAACAGACTGCCAAAGGCCGCGGCAGTGAACACCAGAAACTCGTTGATGCCCTGTACCCTGGCCTTTTCCGCCGGCCGGTAACTGAAGGTCAGCAGGTGGGTGGCGCCGATAAAGGTAAAGTTCCAGCCCACGCCCAGCCACAACAAGCCCCACCAGTAGTGCCAGAAACCGGTACCGGACAGATTCACCGCCACACTCAGCAGCAGGGCCCCACAGCCCCAGAGGATGACGTTACGGGTCCCGAAGCGGCGAATCAGCTGACCGGTAAAGAAGGACGGCACGAACATGCCCAGCACATGCCACTGGATCACCATGGCGGTGGCGGGGAAATCGTGGCGGTGATGCTCCATCGCCAGGGGAGTGGCGGTCATCAACAACACCATGATGCCATAACCGATCATGCCCGAGGCCACTGCCGCCAGCAGCAAGGGCTGGCGAAACAGCTCGCCGTAGGTGCGCTGGGGCTCGTGGCCGCTGGGCACCGTGGCCGCGGGCAACGGCAGCAGCAGGATCAGCAGCAGCGCCACCACATACAGTCCGAACAGACCGTAAAAGGCCCCTCCGTAGGGACTCCCGGCATGCCAGTCCTGGGACCAAACCGCCAGGTTAGGGCCGATCACCGCCGCCAGCACACCGCCGGCCATCACCAGGCTAATGGCCCGGGCATGCTGGCCGCTGTCGCAGGCTTCCAGGGCCGCAAAGCGGTATTGCTGACCCACACCAATGGCAATGCCGGTGAGGAAGGTGCCGCAGGCAAACAGGGGCAGACTGGTGGCCACCAGTCCCTGCAGCGCCACCCAGGCGCCGAGCAGGCCAAACAGATTGCCCAGTACAAAACCGGTCTTGCGGCCAAGCCGCTGCATCAGGTGCGCCGCCGGCAGGGTGGCCGCGATCAGGCCGGTAAACTGGCAGGCCACCGGCAGGGTGATAAGCCAGGGCTCGGCGGCCAGTTGCCGGCCAATCAGCGCCGACACCGACACCAGCAGAATGTTTCCCGATGCCAGCAGTGCCTGGGCAATGGCCAGCCCCCATACGGTGATCGGCATGACGGATCCTTGGTTACATTAGAAAATTTTGAAATATGATAGCGCGCGTTCCCAAAAACAAAAAGGCCCGCGGTTGCGGGCCTTTTTTGACAGCCGGTTCGGCTTATTTGGTAACAAGACGCTCTTTGATACGAGCAGACTTGCCGGAGCGGTCGCGCAGGTAGTAAAGCTTGGCACGACGCACGGCGCCGCGACGCTTCACTTCCACGCTGCCGATCAGCGGGCTGTGAGTCTGGAAGGTACGCTCAACGCCTTCACCGCTGGAGATCTTGCGAACGGTGAAAGAAGAGTGCAGACCGCGGTTACGCTTGGCGATAACAACGCCTTCGTAAGCCTGCAGACGCTCTTTGCCGCCTTCTACAACGCGTACCTGTACGCGCACGGTGTCACCCGGTACAAATGCGGGAATGTCCTTGCGCAGTTGTTCTTCTTCAAGCTGCTTGATGATGTTGCTCATGATATTTCCTTACCTAGGGTAAACTGAAAACTCTACTGTTTGTGCTGCTGTTCGCGGACAAATTGGGCAAGAAGCTGTTCTTGCTCGTCAGTCAGAGCTAGGTTGTTTAGCAGTTCCGGTCTTCTCAACCAGGTACGACCCAGTGACTGCTGCATTCTCCAGCGCGCTATGTCGGCGTGGTTGCCGCTGAGCAACACCTCGGGAACGGCCATTCCCTCCAGTTGCTCGGGACGCGTGTAGTGAGGATGATCCAGCAAGCCTTCACTGAAGGAATCCTGCTCCGCACTTGCCATGTCACCGAGTACGCCGGGCACCAGACGGGCCACCGCATCAATCAGCACCATGGCCGGCAATTCGCCGCCACTGAGCACGTAATCACCCACCGACCATTCTTCGTCAATATCGGCCTGGATCACGCGCTCGTCCACTCCTTCATAGCGTCCGGCCACCAGGATGAGTTTGTCCCGGCTGGCCAGTTCGCGCACGCCCTGCTGATCCAGCCGGCGGCCCTGGGGTGAAAGGTAGATGACCTTCGCGCCCTCGCCCGCCGCTGTTCGCGCCGCCGCTATGGCGTCGCGCAATGGTTGTACCATCATCAGCATGCCCGGTCCGCCCCCGTAGGGTCTGTCGTCGACAGTGCGGTGTTTGTCCCGGGTGAAATCCCGCGGATTCCAGCGTTCAAATGTCAGCAGGCCTTCTTTCACGGCCCTACCGGTGACCCCGTAGTCACTGACTGCCCGGAACATCTCCGGGAAGAGGCTGACGACCCCTATCCACATGATTCTCTCCGCGCAGGACTGCCGGGATTAAAAATCCGGATCCCACTCTACTTCGATGATGCGGTCCTGAATATTCACGGACTTGATCACCTGTTGTTCCAGAAACGGAATCAACCGTTCCCGTTGACCAAATGCGTCGTTGGCATTGGCTTTGACCACCAGCACGTCGTTGGAGCCGGTTTCCATCAACTGAGACACCACTCCGAGGTCGTACCCCTGAGTGTTGCTCACTCGACAACCGACCAGATCGCGCCAGTAAAATTCATCCGCCGGCAGCGAGGGCAGAGCCTCGGCGCTGACTGCGATGTCGGCACCGGTCAGTGCCTGAGCATCTTCGCGCTGGTCGATATCGGCCAGCTTGCAAATCAGGCTCTTGTTGTGGCGCTTCCATCCGGTGACCTGGATTTCGCGCCAGCCTTTGCCATCCTTTATCAGCCAGGGCTGATAATCGAATATGCCATCGGGCTGTTCGGTAAAGGAGTTGACTTTCAACCAGCCCTTGATGCCGTAAACGGCGCCCAGGCGGCCTACTATGACAGGTTCACTCACCTTTCACTCCCTGCCCGACCGGCTTAGGCAGCGGCTTTGGAAGCGTCTTTGACCAGCTTGGCCACGCGCTCGGAAAGGCTTGCACCCTGGGCTACCCAGTGGTTGATGCGCTCCAGGTCCAGACGCAGTTTTTCTGCCTGGCCGGAAGCGATCGGGTTGAAGAAGCCTACTTTCTCGATGAAACGACCATCGCGAGCGTAGCGGCTGTCTGCAACTACTACCTGGTAGAACGGACGCTTTTTCGCGCCACCACGTTGTAAACGAATGGTTACCATACCGTCCTCTATTCACTTGAAACAAACAAGGTTCGCGAACAATGCGAACCCCGGCTTAAAATAAGCCGCGCAATTGTACTCCGATCAGGTGAGAATGCAACCAAAAGGGGGGGGGGGGTGCGCGGCCCGCGTTACTTCGCCGACAACGCCGGCGAAAGATTCATGGCAAGGTCAGAACGGACCGCGACGTCCGCCGCCGCCCAGGCCACCCGGCCCCATCATGCCCTGCATCTGGCTCATCATCTTGCGCATGCCGCCCTTGCCGGACATTTTCTTCATCATTTTCTGCATCTGAGTGAACTGCTTGAGCAGCTTGTTCACTTCCTGCACCTCGGTACCGGAGCCCAGGGCGATACGGCGCTTGCGGCTGCCCTTGATCAGCTCCGGATGGCGACGCTCTTTCGGGGTCATGGAGTTGATGATGGCCTCCATGCGCACGGTGAGCTTGTCGTTGACCTGATCCTTGACGTTGTCGGGCAACTGACTCATGCCCGGCAGCTTGTCCATCAGGCTCATCATGCCGCCCATGCTGCGCATCTGCACCAGCTGGTCACGAAAGTCTTCCAGATCAAAGCCCTTGCCCTTTTTGAGCTTCTGGGCCATTTCGGCGGCCTTGTTCTTGTCCACCGACCGCTCCATCTGGTCGATCAGCGACAGCACGTCACCCATGCCCAGAATGCGCGAGGCCACCCGGTCCGGGTGGAAGGGCTCAAGGGCATCGACCTTTTCGCCCATACCGATAAACTTGATCGGCTTGCCGGTAATGTGGCGCACCGACAGGGCAGCACCACCCCGGGCGTCACCGTCGGCCTTGGTGAGGATTACGCCGGTCAGCGGCAACGCCTCGCTGAAGGCCTTGGCGGTGTTGGCGGCATCCTGACCGGTCATGGCGTCCACCACGAACAGGGTTTCCACCGGCTCAATGGCGGCGTGCAGCTGCTGGATCTCGGCCATCATGGCTTCGTCAACATGTAGCCGGCCGGCGGTATCCACCAGCACCACGTCAAAGAACTTCTTGCGGGCGTAGTCGACGGCGTTGCGGCCGATGTCCACCGGCTTCTGGCTGATGTCACTGGGGAAGCATTCCACGTCGAGATCCGCCGCCAGGGTCTCCAGCTGCTTGATTGCCGCCGGGCGATAGACGTCGGCACTGACCACCAGCACCTTTTTCTTGTGGCGCTCTTTCAGGTACTTGGCCAGCTTGCCCACCGAGGTGGTTTTACCGGCGCCCTGCAGGCCCGCCATCAGCACCACCGCCGGCGGACTGACCGCCAGATCCAGGGCTTCGTTGGCCTCGCCCATCACCGCTACCAGTTCGGCGTTGACGATCTTGATAAAGGCCTGGCCCGGACTCAGGGACTTGGAGACCTCCTGGCCCACCGCCCTTTCCTTGACCCGGTTGACGAACTCCCGCACCACCGGCAGGGCCACGTCGGCTTCGAGCAGGGCCATGCGCACCTCGCGCAGGGTTTCCTTGATGTTTTCTTCGGTCAGGCGTCCGCGGCCGCTGATGTTCTTCAGCGTGCGCGACAGCCTTTCGGTGAGATTCTCAAACATGAACAGCGTCCGCAAATGGCGAAAATTGCGACCAGTATAACCAAGTTGCGCTCCGAACTTAAGCGAACCCGGCTGGCGATGGCCGAAGCCTTGGGGGTATACTGGCCTTTCTTTTTATATTTCCGATAAATGGCTGACATTCATGATGGAACTGCTTGCTGTTCTGGCGATGGCATTTTACCTGTTGGCGGCCTTTGCCTGCGTGCACAACCTGTTTAATCCGCACAACAACGGCCGCCGCTACGGCCTGCTGGCTGCCGTCTTTGCATTACTGCTGCACGGCACCTGGCTGGTCAACACCGTCATACTGGTGCCGGGGCAGAACCTCAGCATGCTCAACGTGGCGTCGCTGGTCAGTCTGATTGTGGCCGGCCTGATGAGCCTGCTGGTCACCCGCTTCAACGTCTGGGTGCTGATGCCGGTGGTGTACGGCTTTGCCTTCTTGCTGCTGCTGGCCGACATGCTGCTGCCCGGCCATTACACCATGCACCTGGAAACCCGCCCCGAGGTGCTGGTGCACATTACCCTTGGGCTGATGTCCTACTCGCTGCTGGGCATTGCCTGCCTGCTGGCCATTCTGCTCGGCTTTCTCGATCACCGGCTGAAAAAACACAAGCTCACCAATCTGCCCGCCATGCCACCGCTGATGACCCTGGAGCGCTACCTGTTCCGGCTGATTTTTGCCGGTGTGGTGCTGCTGACCCTGTCCATTTCCAGCGGCCTGTTCTTTTTGCAGGAAATGTTCAGCCCCGGCAAGGTGCACAAGGCGGTGCTTACCATCATTGCCTGGTGCGTCTATGTGGGCCTGTTGTGGGGCCACCACCGCCTGGGCTGGCGCGGCCGCAAGGTGATCTGGACCAGCGTGGCCGGCAGCCTGCTGCTGACCCTGGCCTATTTTGGCAGCCGCTTCGTGCGGGAAGTGCTGCTCGGTTCTTGACAGGCTTTCGCCAACCCCGTAGAAATTGATCAGGTTTTTTACACAGGACGGTCTGTTTGGACGACATATCGACGGGTGCCTTGACCGGCATCCTGATTGCACTGCTGTTTGTTTCCGCCTTTTTCTCCAGCTCCGAAACCGGCATGATGTCGCTCAACCGCTACCGGTTGCGGCACCTGGTGCAAAGCCGCCACAAGGCCGCCACCCGGGTTGAAAAGCTGCTGTCCCGTCCGGACCGTCTGATTGGCCTTATCCTCATCGGCAACAACCTGGTCAATATTCTGGCCTCCGCCATCGCCACCCTGCTGGCGATTCGCCTGTTCGGCGACTACGGCGTGGCCATCGCCACCATTGGCCTGACCCTGGCGGTGCTGATCTTCTCGGAAGTCACTCCCAAGACCCTGGCGGCCCTCTATCCGGAAAAGGTCGCCTTTCCCGCCTCGCTGATCCTGCGGCCGCTGATGGTGGTGCTGTACCCGGCGGTATGGGCCATCAACGCCATTTCCAACGGCCTGCTGGCGCTGTTTCGCATCAACCCCAAGGGCGGCGAAGACACTGCCATCAGCTCGGAAGAGCTGCGCACCATCGTCAACGAGGCCGGGGGCCTGATCCCGCGCCGTCACCAGGACATGCTGGTATCCATTCTGGATCTGGAAAAAGTGACGGTGGACGACATCATGGTGCCGCGCAACGAAATTTACGGCATCGACATCACCCAGGACTGGAAAAGCATCAACCGCCGGCTGCTGCAAAGCCCGCACACCAAGGTGCTTCTGTACCGGGACAACATCGACGACGCGCTCGGCTTTATTCACGCCCGGGACGCCCTGCGCCTGCTGGCCAAGGAAGAGCTGTGCAAGCCCAGCCTGATGCGGGCAGCGCGGGAGGTCTACTTTATTCCCGAAGCCACCCCGCTCAATGTGCAGCTGCTCAAATTCCAGCGCAACAAGGAGCGCATTGGGCTGATTGTGGATGAATACGGCGACATTCAGGGCCTGATCACCCTGGACGACATTCTGGAAGAAATCGTGGGGGATTTTACCACCACCATCAGCCCCACCCTCAGCGACGAGATCAAGCCCCAGGACGACGGCTCCTACCTGATTGAGGGCTCCGCCAGCATTCGGGATCTGAACAAGGAGCTGAACTGGAATCTGCCTACCGACGGCCCCCGTTCCCTGAATGGCCTTATCCTGGAATACCTGGAAGACATTCCCGAGGCCAACATCGGCCTGCGGCTGGCGGGTTACCCGATAGAAATTCTGGAAGTGGAAAACAATGTGATCAAGCAGGTGCGGGTACAACCCCAGTATTACCTGCCGAGGCAGGGCTAGTGCCCTGGCATTAAGCCCCAAGTAGCGAGCTGAGCCGCAACGGGCGTTGCCTCCAGCGGCATGCGGACAGATCAGCTCGCGCTGCGGCGCAGGCTTTCCGCTTCCAGGTGGCTGAAAATGGTCATCAGCTCATCCCGGTTGCCCACCAGATCCGCCAGGGTATAGCCTTCCATCACCTGCAAAAATGCCTCCATCGCCTGCCCCAGGGCGTTGCGCAGCCGGCAGGCCGGCACCAGCTGGCAGGCCGGGCTGCCGCAGTCGATCCCCCTGAGGTTATGCTCCAGCAGCCGGATCACTCGGCCTACGTTGATGTCTTTTGGCTCTCTGGCCAGGCGAATGCCGCCGTTCTTGCCACGCAGGGCATGAATATAGCCTTCCCGGGCCAGCTGGTTGATCACCTTGACCATGTGGTTACGGGAGACATCGTACAGCGCCGACACCCGGGCCACGCTGGTGAGCTCTCCCCGCGGCAGGGTGGCGAGGTACATCAGGGCCCGCAGGCCGAAGTCGGTATAGGTGGTCAGCTTCATGAGTTCATGATGTCCAGATAGGGGCGAACATATATACATGATACACATTCATGGACAAACTGACATTAAATGTCACGCCGTGAGCGGGCCATGATCAGTACAATAACTGGTGATTGAGCGCTTTTACCTTGTGCGGCGGCATGCGCGCCGCCAGTCCCTGGCTCAGGCGCTCCGCTTCCCGGTAGCGCGCCTGATCATCGGTAACTATCTGTTTCAGCCAGAGGTAGGCCTGGGGGTAATCCAGCGGACTGCCAACACCATCGAGCAGCCAGGCGGCCCAGGTAAACTGGGCCTTCTCCAGTCCCAGGCTGGCGGCCTCCTGCATCAGCGGCGCCGCCCGCTCCCGGTTCTGCTGCACCAGGGTGCCCTGGTAGTAATAGCGCCCCAGCTGCTCCAGGGCCGCGGGCAGCCCCTGGCGGGCCGCCGCCCACAGCATCTGCAGACCCCGCCGTGGCTGGGCAGGCACGCACACCCCCCAGGCCAGCATGTCTCCCCACAAAAACTGGTAGGACGGCAGACGCAGTACCTCGGCCCGGGCCTCGATATCCTGCACCAGCTGGCAGCCATCCTGATCCCGCACCCGCTGCAGATGGCGGTTGGCGTTGATCAGAGTGATAAGCTCGCTTTCCTCGTACAGGGGCACCGCCCTGAGCCCGTCCAGATCCGCCTCGATGCCGGAAGGCAGCTCGGGATCCGTGGCCAGGGACGTCTGGGCCGAGACCGAAAAACAGCAACACAGCACTAACAGGGACAACAGCTTCATGGCACCTCCTCTATGTGCCGGTTATCGGCCGGATCCCGCCAAAGTTGAGCCGTTCAGCCTTCGCCGCCCTTGACCCGGTTCCAGTAGCCGTCCAGCTCTTCCAGCGAGCAGGCGCGGCTGTCCTTGCCGTCGGCGGCCAGCAACCGCTCCACCGCACGAAAACGGCGTTCGAACTTGTCGTTGGCCCGGCGCAGCACCGCTTCCGGCTCCTGCTTCAGGTGGCGCACCAGATTGACACTGGCAAACAGCAGATCCCCCAGCTCGTCGGCGATGCGGTCCTCATCGCGCTCGGGCTGGTTTAGCTCGGCCATCACCTCGTCCAGCTCTTCGCGAATTTTGTCCACCACCGGCGGCAGCTCGCGCCAGTCAAAGCCCACGGCGGCGCAGCGCTTCTGGATTTTGTGGGCCCGGGTCAGGGCCGGCAGGGCCAGGGGAATATCATCCAGGGCGCTGGTGGCAGATTCATTCCGCGCCTTGCGCTCGGCGGCCTTGGTGGCTTCCCAGTTGGCCTTGATGGCGGCCTCGTCGTCAAAACGGGCGTTGCCAAACACATGGGGATGGCGGCTGACCAGCTTGGCGCTGATGGCCTGCACCACGTCACCGAAGGTGAAGCGGGACTGCTCTTCCCCCAGGCGGGCATAGAACACCACCTGAAACAGCAGGTCTCCCAGCTCCCCGGGCAGCTCCTCCCAGGCCTGCCGGGCAATGGTATCGGCCACTTCGTAGGCTTCTTCCAGGGTGTGGGGCACTATGCTGGCAAAGTCCTGTTGCAGATCCCAGGGGCAGCCGTTCTCCGGATCCCGCAGGGCGGCCATGATCGCCAGCAGATCGGTCAGCGAATATTGGTGTTGTTCCATGTCTCTCCCTTGGCGTGAGCGCCGACGCCAGTCATTGTTGGTATCTCAGCTACAGCCGCCGGGCTTCCAGAATATCCGGCAGCTGGCTGATCCTGGCCAGGGTGCGGCTCAGGGTATCGATGTTGTAGACTTCCAGCTCCATGTCGATGGTGGCGGTCTGCTGCTTGCGGTTGGAGCGGCTGTTCACCCCCATCACATTGATTTTTTCGTTGGCGAGGATGGTGGTGATGTCGCGCAGCAGGCCGGAGCGATCGTTGGCCACCACCCGCAGGGTCAGCTGGTAACCGCCGCCATTGTCTTCGCCCCACACCGCATCCACCACCCGCTCCGGATGCTGGACGGTCAGCTCCTTGAGCTGATCGCAATCGGCCCGATGAATGGAGATGCCCCGCCCCTGGGTAATGAAGCCGATGATCTCGTCGCCGGGAATGGGCTGACAGCAGCGGGCGGTGTTGGTCAGCAGGTTGCCCACCCCCTGCACCACTATGTGGCCCCTGGGCTTGTTGTCCTGCTTTTTCGCCGCCTTTTGCTCCAGCTCCCGCAGCACCTGCTGATCCTGCTCGGCGTCGGTGGGCTTCTTGTGCTGGCTCTGCAGGTGGTTGAGCAGCTGATTGATGCGCAGATCGCCGCCGCCGATGCCCGCCAGCAGATCATCCAGGGTGGCGACATTGAACCGCTCCAGCGCCTTTCTGTCGACCTGGGCAAAGGTCAGCCCAAGCCGCTCCAGCTCCTTGTCGAGCAGCTCGCGGCCGGCCAGTATGTTCTTGTCCCTGTCCTGCTTCTTGAACCAGGTGGCCACCTTGGAGCGGGCCCGGCTGGTGCGCAGAAAGCCCTGATTGGGATTCATCCAGTCGCGGCTGGGGTTAGGCTGCTTCTGGGTGATGATCTCTACCTGATCGCCGGTTTGCAGCTGGTAGGTAAAGGGCACGATACGGCCGTCGACCTTGGCGCCGATGCAGCGGTGGCCCACCTGGCTGTGCACGTAGTAGGCGAAATCCAGCGGCGTGGCGCCGGCGGGCATGTCTACCACCTCGCCCTTGGGAGTAAATACGTAGACTCTGTCTTCAAACACCTGGCTGCGCAGCTCGTCCACCAGGGACCCGCTTTCGGCCATGTCTTCCTGCCAGGCCAGCAGCTTTCTCAGCCAGGCGATCTTTTCCTCAAAGCTGCCCTGTCGGCCGCCGCCGGCGCCTTCCTTGTATTTCCAGTGGGCCGCTACCCCCAGCTCCGCGTCCTGATGCATCTGATCGGTGCGGATCTGGATCTCCACCGTCTTGCCTTCCGGACCGATCACCACGGTATGAATGGACTGGTAGCCGTTGGGCTTGGGATTGGCCACGTAGTCGTCGAATTCCCGGGGAATATGGCGCCACTGGGTGTGGACGATGCCGAGCGCGGCGTAGCAGTCCTGCAGCCGGTGGGTCACCACCCGCACCGCGCGCACGTCGAACAGCTCATCGAAGTCGAGGTTCTTTTTCTGCATCTTGCGCCAGATGCTGTAGATATGCTTGGGCCGGCCATAGACCTCGGCCTCGACCCCGGCGTCTTTCAGGGCCTGCTTGAGGGAGCCGACAAAGTTGCTGATGTAGTCTTCCCGGGCCAGCCGCTTTTCATCCAGCAACCGCGCAATGCGCTTGTAGGTTTCCGGATGCAGGTAGCGAAACGACAGATCTTCCAGCTCCCACTTGAGCTGGCCGATGCCCAGCCGGTTGGCCAGGGGCGCATAGATATTGGCGATCTCCTTGGCCACCAGTACCCGGGTTTCCTCGTCGGCGCACTTGACCTCACGCAGACAGGTGATGCGCTCGGCCAACTTGATCACCACGGCGCGCACGTCTTCCACCATGGCCAGCAGCATGCGCCGCACCTTGTCGACCTGGGCTTCGTTGCTCTTGTCGCTGTGCACATGCTGCAGCGAACGAATGGCCTCCATGTCGGCCACCCCCTGCAGCAGGCGGTGAATGCTGTCGCCAAAGTCCTCTCGCACCCGCTCCGGACTGAGCGCGCCCTGTTCCACAAAGGGGTAGAGCAAAGCCGACTTGAGGGTATCGGTATCCATGCTCAGGGTCAGCAGAATGCCGACCATTTCCACCCCCTGGGCCAGCAGCCGCCCCTGCGCGTCGGCCCCCAACTCCAGCCGCTGGCAGTACTGGTAGACCGCCTTCAGCCGTGCCCGCTCATCCGCATCCAGCGGCAGGCTGTCGGCCCATTCCTGCAGGCAGAAGGTCGACTTGAGATGAGTTTCGCGCACCGCAACCATAAGCGTCCTTAACTGAGTTCAAACAGCGCCATCGCTTCGCAATGAGCCGTATGGGGAAACATGTCGACCAGCCCCAGCCGGGTCAGGCGGTAGCCGGCGGCGCACAGGACTTCGCTGTCCCGGGCCAGGGTGGCCGGGTTGCACGACACATACAGCAGCCGCTCCGGCGCCAGCTCCGCCAGGTAGGGCATGACCCGCTCGGCACCGGCCCGGCCCGGATCGATCAGCACTCGGGAAAATCCCTCCGCCGCCCAGGGCTCCCCGGTAAAATCGGCGGCCAGATCGGCCCGGTAAAAGCGGGCCCGGGTGAGCTGGTTGTCTTCGGCGTTGCCCCGGGCCTGCTCCACCATTTCCATGACCCCTTCCACGCCCACCACCGGATGGCCGGCGGCGGCCAGGGGCAGACAGAAGTTGCCGATGCCGCAGAACAGATCCAGCACCGGCATGCCCGGCTCGGGCGCCAGCCAGTGGATGGCCTGCTGTACCATGCACTCATTGAGCGGGCCGTTCACCTGAATAAAGTCGCCGGGGGTAAACGAGAGCCTGATATTATCTATCTGATAATAAAGCGGAAAGGGAACATGTAAAGGCCGCCGGGCGGTATCGTCTTGCAAAAACAGCACCAGCGTCCGCTCCTGGGCAAAGGCCAGCAGGGTGTCCAGATCTTCCGCCGGCAACGTGCCCTTGTGGCGCAGCAGCAGGGCCACGCCTTCCGCCGCCTCGTACAGCTCCAGGTGCCCGAGCTGACGCAGCGCCCGCAGCCGGTTCAGCAGCCGGCGCA
>AZIJ01006632.1_pt1 | contig 13036 bp, 11 predicted proteins | sample 359151 | NCBI WGS metagenome assembly AZIJ01 (sample SAMN02429718, study PRJNA222666) | marine sediment metagenome | biome: Sediment sample; isolation source: enrichment culture of sample MGS-ElMAX(UA) from oil contaminated site at the... | place: Egypt: El Max | collected 2013-01-23 | depth 9.22 m m | reverse complement strand
TTTAATATTAAATACAGTGATTTTGATTCCATTCCAGCGTCAATAATCGTGGTGCGTTTAGGGTATCTGTTAATATGAGCACGTTTTAGCAGAGCTTTAACTGATTCAGGTAACTGACCTGGAGATAAAGCATCAGTGCTAAGTTGTGAAAAATTTGAAGTCATGCTTAAAATTTCCGAATTTGGATAAAACCGATCGCACAGACCCTTAAAAGAGCCTTTTCTACACAGAAGAGATGAAATTCCTTATCAACTCATTTTATGTTAGTGTACAAGAACAGAGTAAATTTATAACGTTTTTTGGGTAGTTGCAATGCAAACAAGTGTACATTGGTTAGAGAATGTTGCTTTTGAGGCAAAATCGGAAAGTGGCCACACTGTGGTTATGGATGGTTCTGCTGAATATGGGGGTGAAAACCGTGGCCCACGTCCTATGGAGTTGATTTTAATGGGACTTGGTGGTTGTGCTTCGTTTGATATTGTGACTATTTTAAAGAAATCTCGCCAAGATGTGACGAATGTCGTATGTCAGCTTAAAGCAGAAAGAGCTGATTCAATTCCAGCCGTGTTTACCAAAATCCATTTACACTTCGTTGTAACAGGAAAATCTGTAAAAGAGAAGCAGGTTGAAAAGGCTGTCGAACTTTCAGCTGAAAAATACTGCTCTGCGAGCAAAATGCTTTCTGATGGCGGTGTTGAAATTACACATGACTTCGAAATTATTGAAGCTGCTTAATACTTTATTGTTAAGTTTTTCTAAAAAGTGATCTATTAAATAGATCACTTTTTTTATGCTTATTTTAAAAATAATTGAGGATCTACACGCGCATTATTTAAGCTCATTCCCCAATGTAAATGCGGTCCTGTTACACGTCCAGTCTTGCCGACCAAGCCTAAAACTTCACCTTGAGTAATATGTTGACCTTTTTCAACATTAATTTTACTCAAATGGCAAAACATACTAATTAAGCCTTGGCCATGATCAATCAAGACTGTATTACCATTAAAGAAATAATTGCCAGTCCCTACAACTACACCATCTGCTGGTGCAACGACTTTTTGCCCAATCGGCGCTGGAATGTCTAGACCTGAATGTGGTGCACGTTCTTCACCATTAAAAAAACGTTTACGACCAAAAGAGTTGCTAAATTTTCCAGAAGTAGGTCTGATGAAATTTGGGAATTGTGTCCATGAACTCTGACTGAAAGAACTGTAAATATCATTTTGTTCTTTTGCCTCACGCGCGTAGCGGTCTAGTTGCTCCTGATTTGGATTGACATAGTCTTTATTTTTAACATTTAAGCGTTGTTCCGCGTATCGATAAGGTTTGATTTCAATCTGAATAGGATTCTTGTTGGTATTAAGAGTTAGTGTTCCAACTTGAGCAGAGAGAGGGATACCAAACACAGCATAAGGTTGTTCATTCTCCTTACTGATGAGTACCGCTTTACCTTCATAAGAGACTTGAGTGATGCCCGTTGATAAAGGGATCACTGCAATGCCACCAGCACGACGAGAGTCTTGAGGAAGTTGAGCAAAAAGTAACTGAATCGGAATCATACATGTTGCTGCGAGAATAATTTTTTTAAAGTACATCATCATCTTTTTTAGCTTGAAGCAAAACAATAAGCTAAAACCTTATTGATTAAAGAACAAGAATGGTTTTGTGCGAATATGCAAAGACTGAAAAATTATACAAAATATACTTGAAAAAGATTATTTATATACCCATATTATTACTGAGTTTTATTTGGTTAAAATATTTTAAAACTTTGAAAAATATATAAAATTTATTTGAAATTTAAAAAATAGTTCCCATCTAAGTGTTAAGTTAAAAATTTGTTGTGAGGAATAACAAGAATGCGTTTTGAAAAATTTACAAACCGCTTACAGCAAGCACTCTCTGATGCACAATCTTTGGCAATGGGTAAAGATCATACTGCGATTGCAGGTATTCATATTCTGTCGACTTTACTTGAAGAACCAGCCAATCTAAGTTTGTTGCAACAATCAGGTGCTCGTTTACCAGAGCTGAAGCAAAAACTTGAACAGGCATTGCAAAATGCCCCGACTATAGCAAATCCAACGGGTGATATTAATCTAAATCCTGAAGCGGTAAAGGCACTGAATTTAGCTGACCGCTATGCGCAGAAAGCAGGTGATGAGTTTCTATCGACAGATTGGGTGATGTTAGGGTTGGCTGAAACTGGTGAAACCAAAACTATATTGAACAGTGTTGGTGTAACGCCAGAAAGCTTACGTAAAGTAATTGAAAATATTCGAGGAAATGACAAAGTCATGAGCAATAATCATGAAGATCAACGTGACTCATTGAATAAATATACGATTGATTTAACTGAGCGCGCACTTGCAGGAAAGCTTGACCCAGTGATTGGTCGCGATGATGAAATTCGCCGCACGATTCAGGTGTTATCTCGTCGTACCAAAAATAACCCTGTCTTAATTGGTGAACCTGGTGTGGGTAAAACTGCGATCGTTGAAGGTTTAGCGCAACGTATCATTAATGGTGAAGTCCCTGAAAGTTTGAAGAATAAGCGTGTACTATCTTTAGACTTGGGTTCACTACTCGCAGGTGCAAAATATCGTGGTGAATTTGAAGAGCGCCTAAAAGCTGTCCTCAAAGATCTTGCAAAACATGAAGGGGAAATCATTCTGTTCATTGATGAGTTACATACACTCGTTGGTGCAGGGAAAGGCGATGGTGCGATGGACGCAGGTAATATGTTGAAACCCGCCTTGGCGCGTGGTGAATTACGCTGTGTTGGCGCAACGACCTTAGATGAATACCGTCAATATATTGAGAAAGATGCTGCACTTGAACGCCGTTTCCAAAAAGTTTTGGTTGATGAGCCAAGTGTTGAAGATACCATTGCGATTTTGCGAGGTCTAAAAGAGAAATATGCAACCCATCATGGGGTGCAGATTCTAGACTCTGCAATCATTGCTGCTGCAAAAATGTCACATCGATATATTACAGACCGTCAGTTACCCGATAAGGCGATTGATTTGATCGATGAGGCAGCATCGCGTATCAAAATGGAGATTGACTCCAAGCCAGAGGCTTTAGATAAATTGGATCGCCGTTTGATTCAATTAAAAATGCAACTTGAAGCAGTGAAAAAAGATGAGGATTCGGGCAGTAAAGCCGAAGTCAATCATCTTGAACAGCAAATTGCTGAAAAGCAAAAAGAGTACAATGATCTTGAAGAAATTTGGAAAGCTGAAAAAACACTGGTTGAAGGTGATAAAAAAGCACAAGTTGAGCTGGATCAAGCACGTAGTGCATTAGAAAAGGCAAAACGTGAAGGTGATTTGGCTGAAGCTGCACGTTTACAATACGGCGTGATTCCAGAGTTACAAAAGCGTTTGGAACAAGCAGAAGTTGCTGAGGAAAATGAAGAACCTAAACTGATTCGTACCAAAGTCACTGAGAACGAAATTGCCGAAGTGGTCAGTGCCGCTACAGGTATTCCTGTATCTAAAATGCTGCAAGGTGAGCGTGAGAAACTGCTTAATATGGAAGAGTTCTTACACAACCGTGTTGTCGGTCAGGATGAGGCTGTCGTTGCTGTATCTAATGCAGTACGCCGTTCGCGTGCAGGTTTATCTGATCCAAATCGTCCAAGTGGTTCTTTCTTATTTCTTGGGCCAACAGGTGTCGGTAAAACTGAGTTAACCAAAGCATTGGCGAACTTCTTATTTGATAGTGATGATGCCATGATCCGTATCGATATGTCGGAATTTATGGAAAAACACTCCGTGAGTCGCTTAGTTGGTGCTCCTCCGGGTTACGTCGGCTATGAGGAAGGCGGTGTTTTAACTGAAGCGGTACGCCGTAAACCATATAGTGTGGTGTTGTTTGATGAAGTCGAAAAAGCACATCCTGATGTATTCAATATCTTATTACAAGTATTGGATGATGGGCGTTTAACAGATTCACAAGGTCGTGTTGTCGACTTTAAAAATACGGTTATTGTCATGACTTCGAACTTAGGTTCACAAGATGTACGTGAATTAGGTGAGGGTGCAACTAATGATGAAGTAAGAGCTGTCGTGATGAATGCAGTTGGTCAGCACTTCCGTCCTGAGTTTATTAACCGTATAGATGAGTTAGTGGTTTTCCATTCGCTTCAAAAAGCACAGATTCGTGGAATCGCTGATATTCAGTTAGATCGTTTACGTTCTCGTTTGAGTGATCGCGATATGGGCTTAACTGTAGATGATACAGCCTTTGATCTATTAATTGATGCTGGTTTTGATCCTGTATATGGTGCTCGCCCACTTAAACGTGCGATTCAGCAACAGGTAGAGAACAGCTTAGCTCAGAAAATTCTAGCGGCTGAGTTCCAACCAGGCGATAACATCTTGATTAAAGGTGAAAATGGTCATCTTGTTTTCGATAAAATGAAACTGAGTTAAGTTTAAATTTTATCGAATGGATAAAAAGATGGTGATGAAAGTCACCATCTTTTTTTATAGACATGCAATTTATCTGATTTTTTCTGGAATATTACCAATGACATTGCGATTTTGTGAAAAGGTTGGTAGTTTCGAAACAAATAAGAAAAAAATTCAGGATGAATTGGAATGGAAAATAAGCAACATTATTACACAGGTATCGGTGTGATTTTGTTCATGGCTGTCTTGCCATCTATAGGGTGGTCTGCTCAAGCAATGACGGAAGGGAGTTTGGCTCTTCAGACTGCATTACTGAATAATGCCTTACCAAGTATCATCCAAAAAGCACAACAAGACGCGCTTAAACCAGAAGAAGAACGTTGGAGAGCACAACGACTCATGAGTGATCGTAATCTGCGTGAAATTCAGATTAGCATGTTAGCTGATGGTGCTTTATCTCCTTATCAAGAGGCGAAAAAAACTTCTGTTTTAGACGTTCGAGAAAAGAGAAAAGCAACCATGAAACCTCATGATGTGCCTTCTGATCGCTATGTTATTTATGAGTTTGAATCACCTAATATTAAAAGATATAACGTAACTATTAAGTGATCCAAAGTTAAAATTTATGACATTCCTAAGTGTTGGATTTTCCAAGCACGGTGGATTTTTTGATTACGTTTAAAGTCTAAACCAATTGTTTCAGACGTAATTTCTTCAACTTTATAGAGTGCTTCGATTTCTTCATCTAACTCAAAACCACGATAGTTGTTTGAGAAATAGAGTGTGCCATCACTTGTTAAGCGATTCATTGCTCGTTTAAGGAGAGAGACATGATCACGCTGCACATCAAAAGTTCCATAGAACTTTTTCGAATTTGAGAAAGTTGGTGGATCAATAAAAATTAAGTCATATTGTTCATGGCCTTCTTTTAACCATTCAAAACAATCACTTGCAAAGAACATATGTTGTTCATCTGCATGATCTACGGTTAAACCATTTAAAACAAAGTTTTCTTTTGACCAACCGAGGTAGGTATTTGATAAGTCGACACTTGTTGTGCTTGCAGCACCGCCAAGCGCAGCATGTAAGCTTGCGGTAGAAGTATAGCTATATAAATTCAAGAAATGTTTGCCACGAGCTTCTTTAGCAATTTTCAAACGAATTTGACGGTGATCTAAGAATAAACCTGTATCCAGATAATCGGTCAGATTCACCAAGATACGTGCATTGCCTTCTTGTACGATAAAACGTTTAGATGCAGTACTTTGTTTGGTGTACTGATTTGTTCCAGCTTGACGGGCACGCGTTTTGATAAAGATGGCATCACGATTTAGACCTGTGACTGCACGAATTGCAGCAAGGCCAAGGTTAAAACGTTTTTTTGCTTTCTCTGGATCAATTTTCTTAGGTGGTGCATATTCTTGAACGTGTAGCTTATCGCCATATAAATCAACTGCTAGATTAAAATCTGGCAAATCTGCATCATATAAACGTAAACAGTAAACATTCTCTTTAACAGCCCATTTTTTCAAGGCTTGCATATTTTTCTGCAAACGATTGGTAAAGTCTTCAGCACCTTCGATTGGTTCAAATTGTTGTGGCTGCCAATTTGCCAAGAATGGTTGAGTGACAGTCGCAGGCTTCACTGTGCCAAAACGAATGTAAATTGGTAACTTACCATTCATCAAACGTAGGGTTTGCGGGTCATTAAAAGCAAGTACATCTGCTTGTTCAACTTGTGCGGCAATAATTGCAGCCTGTTGATTTGGAAAATTCTTTTGTAAAAGAGCAGAAAGACCTAGATATAAAGAACGATTAGATGCTTTATCTCCTAGGCGCTCACCATAAGGAGGATTCGTTACGATAAATGCTTTTTTACCTTCAGCATGGAAATCATCCCAATCAGCTAAAGTACGTTCTTCAATCTGGATTTGATCAAGAAGTTTTTCAAAGCCAGCAGCAATGATATTTTGACGCGTTGCTTTGACCGCTTCCCAATCAGCATCGTAAGCATAAAATTTAGGTAATGGTTGTTCTAATGCTTTTTCGTGGCGTTCTGCGGCTTCAGCTTTCAGTGATAACCATAATTCACGATCATGTCCATGCCAGCCATTAAAACCGAAACGACGGACTAAACCAGGTGCACGATCTGTCAAGATCAATAAAGACTCAATAATAAATGTGCCTGAACCACACATTGGGTCAAGAATAATATCCGGCTGATATTGGCTGAGTTGTGCTTTTTGTAAGATTGCAGCAGCTAAGTTTTCTTTAATTGGTGCATCTGTCATATAACGACGATAGCCGCGTTTATGCAAAGAATCACCAGATAAGTCTAAGCAATAGGTATGTTCTGTTTTACCAGCTAAAACATATAATGTAATTTCAGGTTGTTTAATATCAATACTTGGTCGCTTACCAACTGCTTCCATAAATGAATCAACAACGCCGTCTTTTACACGTAAAGTGGCGAATTGGGTATTTACTTTAATCTCACGTTCGACGTGTAAACGAACTGCAAAGGTACTTTGTGGTGCAAAAATAAGTGACCAATCAAAGCTGATTGCACCTTCATAGAGTTCTTCTGCGACATCTCGTGCATCGTGGGTAAATTCCAGTTCATGTGTATGAATAGGTAACAGTACACGAGATGCAAGACGTGACCACATGCAAACGCGATAAGCATTTTCGAGAGTGCCTTTAAATACTAAACGTCCAGCAAAGCGTTGGATATTTTGAATGCCTAAATCTTCGACTTCTTGTTGTAATAAGGTTTCAAGCCCGTCTGCACAGGTCACCCAATAGTCTGTTAGACGTGGTTTAGCGTTCATTCAAATTTCCAAAGCAATTCAGCAATTGGCTATTTTAACTGATTTTTGTTTGTTCTGTCGGTGCATATTTGTGTGATTGTCAGCTTTATCATCAATTAAACGCCATTATTTTATCAATGAAATGATGAATCACTGAGATTAGATTATGTGACCATAGTCATTTTTTCTCATCATTTTTAATTATTGGTACATATTTTGCTTTTTAGTTTGCAGATTATCAGTGCGTTATTTAATTCAAAGCTGATGAAACTTAAGAATTTTAATTGAATGGCTGTGGGGTTGTTATGAAAGAGAACATGAATAGTGAAGTGCTAGTAAATGCTGAAGCTTTTGCAATTGCAACGCAAATATATGTACGTTTAAGACGTGTATGTGGACGTGTAATTGATGTGATGTATCTCGTGAATAATAAAGATTATGCAAAGCATATTGTTGATATCGCTTTATCGACTGAAGATGAAGAGTTAGAAAAACAAGTGACACGTTTGCGCCCATTAATTGATTTGTATCTTGAACCAGCTGTAGTGATCGAAGAGTCGAAAGTTGAGACTAAAAAACAAAAAGAAGTACAGCAAGAAACATATTCGATGGACGTGACAGCAGAGGAAATTTATCAAGCGCAAGTTCACCATCACTATATTGGTGCATTAAGGTAAATTATAAGTCATTAAAAAGTAGGAAATTAAAAGGATGTAGTACAGATGTTTACATCCTTATCCTTCTTTTAGAATATTTAGATATGGATTAATATTCAGAATTGATGCTCTTATGTTGAATAAAAAAAAGATCATGGAAAAGATCTAGAGATTTTACTTAAGTGCTGAAAAGTTCAACTGCGCATGAAATCCAAAATCTGTATAATGCGTTAACTTAACGTGTCAGGAATCTCTTATGCACTTGGCGGCATTGCATACTTTGAGTCAGATTCAACTCAATCAACAAGGAAATCTCAAGCACTTTTTAACTATTGAAGGCCTTTCCAAAGAAAGCCTCACTAAGATTTTAGATACAGCACAAAGTTTTTTAGATGAAAATAATAATTTGATCAATCGTCCTTTATTAGAAGGACTAACGGTGATGAATCTTTTCTTTGAAAATTCAACTCGTACACGTACAACTTTTGAGGCAGCGGCAAAACGTTTGTCAGCTAATGTCTTGAATATTGATATCGCACGTTCAAGTACATCGAAAGGTGAAACTTTACGAGATACGCTTTGGAATTTAGAAGCAATGGCTGCTGATATTTTTGTGGTTCGTCATTCATCTTCGGGTGCAGCACATTTTATTGCCAAAGATGTTTGTCCTAATGTCGCAATCATTAATGCAGGTGATGGTCGACATGCTCATCCGACCCAAGCCATGTTAGATATGTTGACAATTCGTCGTGAAACCAAGAAGCCATTTGAACAACTTTCTGTCGCAATTATTGGTGATATCAAACACTCGCGTGTTGCACGTTCAAACGTGGCGGCATTGCAAACACTCGGTTGCAAAGATATTCGCGTGATTGCACCGAACACTTTATTACCTGTTGGCTTCAATGAATATGGTGAGCATGTTCGTCTATTTAACAAAATGGATGAGGGTGTGACGGATTGTGACGTGATCATCGCGCTACGTATTCAGAGTGAACGTATTGATTCTCCAGCACTGTCTTCACAATCTGAATTTTACAAGATGTATGGTTTAAATAAAGAACGTCTCGCTTTAGCTAAACCTGATTGTATTGTGATGCATCCTGGACCAATGAATCGCGGTGTAGAAATTGATTCAAGTGTTGCCGATGGTAATCAATCTGTGATTCTTAGACAGGTGACCAACGGTATTGCTGTACGTATGGCAGTACTGGCATTAGCAATGCAAGGACAGCTCCAAGAGCAAGGTTTAATTGAAGCGATTTCACTATAAAGGATAGATCACATGAGTATTGTAAAAATTGAAAATGTCCGTGTGCTCGATCCGATTGAGAAGACTGATCAAGTGAAAACGGTTTATCTTGAAAATGGCAAGTTGATCAATGCTGTGGATCAAGTTGATGTAACGATTGATGGTCAAGATAAATGGTTAATGCCGACAATGGTCGATCTATGTGCACGTCTGCGTGAGCCTGGCCAGCAACAACACGGAACCTTAAAGTCAGAAGGTAAAGCGGCACTCGCAAATGGTATTTTGCATGTAATAACACCACCAGATTCCAAGCCAATTGTTCAAGATAATGGTGCGCTTATTCATGGCTTAATTGAAAAAGCAAAACTGGATGGTGGTATTTATTTACAAATCATTGGTGCACAAACTCAAGGTTTAAATGGAAAACAACCTGCAAACATGGCGGGTTTAAAGAAGGGTGGTTGTACGGCTGTTTCAAATGCTAATGCTGCTTTTGAAAATGATGATGTTGTGATTCGTACGTTAGAGTATGCAGCAGGTTTGGGTTTAACCGTAGTTTTCTATGCAGAAGAGCCACAAATTGCCAAAGATGGTTGTGCGCATGAGGGCTTTATTGCCTCACGTCAAGGTTTGCCAATGATTCCAGCAATTGCTGAAACAGTGGCAATTGCGAAGTATCTTTTAATGATTGAAGCAACCGGTGTGAAAGCACATTTTGGTTTGTTGTCTTGTGGTGCTTCTGTTGAGTTGATCCGCGCTGCAAAAAATAAAGGCTTACCTGTGACTGCTGATGTCGCAATGCATCAACTGCATTTAACCGAAGAGTTAACAGATGGCTTCAATTCACTTGCACATGTTCGCCCACCATTACGATCAATTCAAGATAAAGAGTTATTGCGTGAAGGTGTAAAAGATGGCGTGATTGATGCGATTTGTACTCATCATGAACCATTAAGCAGTTCTGCGAAGATGGCACCTTTTGCTGAGACTCAATCGGGTATTACGGCTTTTGATACTTATGTTGGTTTAGGTATCCAGCTCATTCAAGAAGGTGTCTTTGAACCTTTAGAATGGGTTGAAAAAGTCACTTCGACTCCAGCAGCTGTTGCGAATATGACAGCACGTTGGCAGCGTGAGTCTGGATGGATTTTAGTTGATCCTACACTGACATGGACAGTTTCTAAAGACACGATTATTTCTCAAGGTAAAAATACGCCATTACTTGGTCAGCAATTGACAGGTAAAGTGCTGAATACTTTTGTATAAGCTTGTCTAAAAATGAGCAGAATAAGACTTGATCACTTATTCTGCTTTGTAAACCAAAATATGAATATTGTATTTATATGATATAAAAAACGAATAAAAACAAGATAATTAGCTAAAATAAGAAAAATTTTTGAAGCTGTGAAATAGAAAATTAAATAAGCGATCTAGATAAAAAATTATATTTATTGGAGTTATTACCATGTCGACAAATCCAATGGAATTGTTAAAGAAAAAAGTTACCTCCGAGCTGATTCATGAGCAAGATAATTTATCTAACGAAAAAAGTGCGTTGCTTTCTAAGTTTTATCCCATATTTTTATCTATCTTAACGGCTAAACCTGAATTTATTCAGAAGCTGAAAGAAATTATTATGCCTTCATTATCAGATTTACTTGGTCATAATGAGCAAATTAAAACGGTATTTTTAGCTAATATCTCAACAGCCAAACTTATTCCATTTGAAACTGAACAAATTATCAATAAAGCAATTCCAAAATGTTTAACAGCATTAACAAACGAAGCAGGGAATGATAGCGCTAGTATTTTGAAATATCTGAAACAACATAAAGATTCTATTCAGTCGCTATTACCTACTTGGGTAATGAGTTTGTTAACACCAGTTGGCTTGATCTCAAATCAACAAAATTTGAACACTGAATCAAATCATTCATCTATTAACTTCGGTCGCAAGATGGGTATTTTTCCAATCATTGGCTTTTTGATTCTGGGTTTGCTAATCGTTTGGTTGTGGCAGTCTTGTCACCATCAGCAGCTCGAGGTTCCTGTAGATGATTTGGATGCATCTGTTGCTCAATAAGTATTTTGAACTTGGTGGAGGAAGTCTTTTGATTAAATTGGGAAATATTGTATTCAATGTATAAATTATAAAAGCATAAATTGATTCATCCGTTTTTTATTGGCATGCTTAGCTTTGTGCAAATAACGATTCTAGATTGAGATGATGCGGATTACATTGATTGGTGCTGGTCGTGTGGCAAACCATTTGGCTTTAGTTTTAGAAAAAAATCATAGAATTATTCAAGTTTTTAGCCGAGATAAGCGGAAAGCACAAAACTTAGCAGATCGAGTAAATGCAGAAGCAATTAATCAAATAGAGCAACTAGACAGCCAGACTGATCTAGTCATCATTGCTGTAAATGATCAAGCAATTTCTGAGCTAATTACAAACTTGTCTGAATATGTTCCAGATAGCCTAATTGTTCATACCTCTGGCAGTACGAGTTTATCAGTCCTTACTGAATCACATCTTCGAGCAGGCGTATTTTATCCATTACAAACATTCAGTTTTGAGCGAGAAGTCAACTGGTCAGATACACCTTTATTTGTTGAGGCGACCAACACACAAGATCTAAAATTATTAACTGAATTAGCAAACGAATTAAGTGATTGTGTTTATCAATTTAGTTCTAAGCAGCGCCAAACATTGCATTTAGCTGCTGTGTTTGCTTGTAACTTTAGTAATTATTGTTATGACATGGCCAAACAAATTGTAGATGCCGAAAGCGTTGATTTTAATTTGTTATTCCCTTTGATTATGGAAACAGCAAATAAAGCAACGCAGAATGATCCTCAAAAAATGCAGACTGGGCCAGCAATGCGTGGTGATCAAAATATATTAAGTATGCATCGTAATCTATTAATAAATGCGCATCGTGCTGATTTAGAAAATATTTATAAAATTATGAGTGATGGGATTTTTGAAAGGCAAAACAAATATCATTAACGATAATTACACAAAATAGACAAATTAGTCTATTTTGTATAATATGCGCGAAATTTAAGTTAATATTAAATAACAAGAGATGTTGAATAATATATTTCGCGCATTAGATCAATTAGGCATCACTCCACAAAAACGTGCCATCCATATTCAGTTTTCCAATCCGATATTAAATGCTCTGGTCTTTTTACAACGTATAGAGGGGCAACATGAAATCAATCAAGGCATTCGTGTAGAACTGATTTGCTTATCCACTGATGCTACGATTCCATTAAAACAATTCATTGGTAGCCAAGTCGCAGTTGACCAAGTCACCGATTCAGGACAATTGTTTCGCACCACAGGGATTATTATTCAAGCCCTACAAGGCCAATCTGATGGTAGTTTAAGCCTCTATAAACTCACACTTGAAGATCCCACCACACTTTGGAAAAAACGCCGCAATAGCCGAGTGTTTATGAATAAAACTGTGGTTAATGTTATCGAGATTGTCTTTAAAGAATGGCAACAAAAAAGCCCACTGTTCACTGCGAGCCTAAGCCTTGATTTAAGTGGACTTAGTCAGAACTATGATGCCCGTCCCTTTATCATGCAACACAACGAAACGGACTATGAGTTCTTAACTCGACTACTACGTAGTGAAGGCATCAACTGGCTGATTGATGAAGCACAACTAATCGTACCGAACAGCAGTGCAGCGATTCAACCGCAAAAACTCCGTCTGATTGATGACAATAGCCAATACCAAGCTTTAGCACGTCGACAGATTCGCTACCATCGCAGTAGTGCCACAGAACAATACGACAGTATAACCAGTTTGATAGGACAACGCTCACTGCAACCCAACAGCGTACATATCCAACGCTGGCAAGCTGATGCACTGGAACAAGAAC
>AZIJ01010294.1_pt1 | contig 13078 bp, 14 predicted proteins | sample 359151 | NCBI WGS metagenome assembly AZIJ01 (sample SAMN02429718, study PRJNA222666) | marine sediment metagenome | biome: Sediment sample; isolation source: enrichment culture of sample MGS-ElMAX(UA) from oil contaminated site at the... | place: Egypt: El Max | collected 2013-01-23 | depth 9.22 m m | reverse complement strand
TCAATTGAGGTTCTTCTTGTGATATTTGTGGGACAGCAGTGGCTGATTAGCTTCCTTTTTATGATTGACCACTAAACTGTTTTTTGACGACGTTTACCAATTTTTCTTTCGCTAAGTCTTCTAAAATATTTCCATGTGCCGCAACTAGATGCTGAAAATCCAGTTCTAGCAATCGCTCAAAATCATTTTTTAAGCTTCCTGATTTTGGTGTCACTCGCTTCAACCAAGGCCCACCAATAAATAAGCCCAATCGAAACCCCATCAAATAAATAATAATTTTGCTGAGAAAACTAAAGTATTTCCAATCACTCCAATGTTGGATACTGTCTGCCGTAATCAGAAGCTTTCTGTCTTTAATAAACAAAATTGCTTCAGGACATATAGCCTGTTCAAATATGAAAAACTCAGAATTTGTTATTGGAGGGTGTATTTCAGATTGAATCATTTGATGAGGAATAAGCTTGGGATAATTCACATGTTGAGCTTGACTCCAAAGTTGTGCTTGATAACGGTCAATATAAAACTGATCATCCAAACCATGGAAATCACCCAAACGAATAACATGCTGTACTTGCCCCAAGCTATCTAATTTCTTTAATTCAGATTCAGACATACGAATAGCATTAATTAAGGTAAGTTCATTCCCTTGTTTTAAAATGATCATATTACGATTCATTAAAAGACCTAAACCAAGCTTTATACTCCCCCTCAATAAATAAATATTTTCAAATATTTCAACGATTGGATCATGTGGATAGATAGGTGCATAGTTTTTTGTCATGGTTATTTTCTCAATTATTTTAATATCAGTATATTTTATACGATAAAACAAAAATATTAGATTGACCAATATATAAGAAGCTCAGTCAACAAAGTGATAAACATAAAAAAACCCAAAGCTGACTTTGGGTTTTTTTGTTAAGGCATTAATTATGCATCAGTTGCATCATCTTTTGGTTCTTGTACTGCTTTTTCAGAAGTTGCTGCATCAAGCTCAGTATTTTCTACCGATTCCTCTATAGCATCCAACTCTTCGTCATCTTCTACAGCTTCAATAGATACAACACCGACAAGTGTTTCAGCATCATTTAAACGAATTAAACGAACACCTTGAGCGTTACGACCTGTTGTCGCAACTTCTGCAGCACGCGTACGTACCAATGTACCACCATCAGAAATCAACATGAGTTCTTTGGTTTCATCAATTGATACTGCACCAACAAGCTCACCATTACGCTCACTTGTCTTAATTGCAATGACACCTTTACCACCACGTTTCTTGGTTGGGAAGTCATCTACAGGTGTACGTTTACCATAACCGTTAGCACATGCACACAATACTTCACCAGTTTCTGGCACAACTACCAATGAAACAATACGGCTGATTAAATTCGAATCTGATGAATCATCATTGTCATCGCTATCATCATTTTCAACATCCGCATCTTCAGCTTCGATGGTATTACTTGCAAAACTTACACGCATACCACGCACACCTTTCGCGGTACGCCCCATAGCACGAACATCAGTTTCAGCAAAACGAATCGCCTTACCTTCATTCGAGAACAACATAATCTGCTGATTACCATCCGTAATCGCAACACCAATTAAGGTATCCTCTTCATTCAGCTCAATCGCACGTAAACCATTTGAACGAACATTACTGAATTGAGCAAGTTCGACACGTTTTACCGTACCTGATGCAGTCGCCATGAATACATAGTGATTCTCAGGGAACTCCGTCAACGGCAAGATCGCTGTTACGGTTTCATTTGCTTCTAGCGGAAGTAAATTAATGATTGGACGACCTTTCGCACCACGAGATGCTTGTGGTACTTCAAACACACGTAAACGATAAACTTTACCCACATTGGTAAAGCACAATACCGTTGCATGGTTTGAAGCCACAATTAAATGCTGGATGATGTCATCATCTTTCATTGCAGTTGCAGACTTACCACGACCACCGCGACGTTGTGCTTGATAATCAGAAAGTGGTTGAGTTTTTGCATAACCTGTTTGAGACACAGTCAATACAACTTGCTCTTCAGGAATTAAGTCTTCACGGCAGAAATCAACACCTGACTCAACAATCTCAGTACGACGACCATCGCCGTATTGTTGCAAAATCAAGGCAAGTTCTTCACGAATCACATTCATCAACAAGTTAAAGTCATTTAAAATTGCTGTTAATTCAGCGATTTGACCTAAAATCTCAGTATATTCTGCGTGTAACTTATCTTGTTCTAAGCCAGTTAAACGGTGTAAACGTAATTCTAAAATTGCGCCAACTTGAGTTGGAGATAAGCGATAAATATCACCAGACAAACCGAATGGACGTGCAGGATCTTCACCTTCAATCTCATCAGGGCGAACTGAAATTGCACCGGCTTTTTCCAGCAATGCAACAACACCACCGCCAGCCCACTCACCCGCTTGTAAGCGCTCACGTGCTTCAGCTGGGTTTGCAGATGTTTTAATGGTTTCAATAATGGCATCGATATTTGCCAAAGCTACCGTTAAACCTTCTAAGATATGACCACGTTCACGAGCCTTACGTAATTCGTACATGGTACGGCGAGTCACCACTTCTTGGCGGTGACGAATAAATGCCGCAATAATATCTTTTAGGTTCATCAACTTTGGCTGACCATTGTCTAGGCAGACCATGTTGATGCTGAACGAGTTTTGTAGCTGTGTATGCAAGAATAAATTATTGACTGCAACTTCAGCATTTTCGCCACGCTTCAAGTCGATGGCAATACGCATACCCTCTTTATCAGACTCATCACGAAGCTCAGAAATACCTTCGAGTTTCTTTTCTTTCACTAACTCAGCAATACGCTCAATTGTTTTTGCTTTATTGACTTGATAAGGAATCTCAGTAAAGACAATTGTGGTACGACCTGTTTTTTGGTCTTCTTCAAAGTGATATTTACCGCGAATATGCAAACGACCTTTACCTGTACGGTAAGCATCTACAATACCTGATTTACCGTAAATAATGCCGCCTGTAGGGAAATCTGGGCCAGTAATATGTTCCATCAAACCTTCTACAGAAATATTCGGATTATTTGCATAAGCCAAACACGCATTCACAACTTCAGTCATATTGTGTGGCGCCATATTGGTCGCCATACCTACCGCAATACCCGTCGTACCATTAATCAAAAGATTAGGGATACGTGTCGGCATCACTTGAGGAATACGCTCAGAACCGTCGTAGTTATCTTCCCAATCAACCGTATCTTTTTCAAGATCGGCCAAAATCTCATGGGTTAATTTTTGCATACGAACTTCGGTGTAACGCATTGCAGCTGCGCTATCCCCATCGACAGAACCGAAGTTACCTTGACCATCAACAAGCATATAACGCAAGCTAAAGTCTTGCGCCATACGAACGATCGTTTCATAAACTGCGCTATCACCGTGTGGGTGATATTTACCGATCACGTCCCCGACAACACGAGCAGACTTTTTGTACGCTTTGTTATAATCGTTGCCCAATTCATGCATCGCATATAGTACGCGGCGGTGAACAGGTTTTAGACCGTCTCTAACATCTGGCAATGCACGAGAAACAATTACGCTCATCGCGTAATCTAAATATGAATGCTTGAGTTCGTCCTCAATGGCAATCGGTCTGATTTCCGATACGCTCATGCATACTCCTTGTGTACAAATAGAAATTTCTATCTGTTTTTATGTCTTCAATCTTGCAAAAATTTAGCTCAGAAATTGGAACTAAAAATAAAAAATACAGCGAAAAATTATAGCATAAAGGTCATATAAACGGGGAGTACAGCAATCGGAAAATAGCATTTTTTTACAATAAAAAGTTTATTAGAATTAACAAGTTAAAAACATTGAATCGGATCGGAAAAGATACGAATAATTAAAGACCCAATTTGATTAAAATATAAACAAAACAGCTTGTAAAAAATAATGATTCCTAGGATTGTAATGTAGATTTTAAAGCCCACTAATCTAGAACAATAGCTGCAGGCTTTTTAAACCTTAGTTAGATTCTGTACACACCATTGCCATATCAACTTCAACTGGTCGATCTTACTGCATAAAGAAATGAGCAGCAAAAAATAACGCAAAAATAAATGGTGTTTCATATAATTCTTCTACGACATCTTGGCTCGCTAGATCAGTCAATAGCCATGAACCAATAAGACGATGATGCTCGACACAGTCGGCGAAAAATAAAGATACGATTGCTATCATTAAATACCAAAATGGAAACCTGACAAAGCGTACTTTATACACAATCTCTGCACGTAATTTCGAGGAGAAAAGCATAAATATGACTGGTGCAATCACAACCACAGAGATGGCTCTAAAGTAAATCTTTTCAACATCAGGGAAAAAGTCACGCCCCCAACTGATACTTCGCCCAAAAAACATAAACCACCATGCAATAGCCCACATCCAAAACCATTTCTTTTGATCTGATAAGCTTTTAGGCTTCATATAGAACCAAGTAAAAGGCACACATAGAAGTAAGATTAAAGCTTGTGCATCCTCGATTAAATGTACATTCCACGTCAACAACCACTCAACTTTTGTAATAGAGATCAGGAGAGTAAGCAATATTAAGCTAAGCAAAAATAGCGCCTTAGCATCAAAGCGCATATCAAATTTCATCAGGAGATAACCTATCCAAATTGGATAAAAGCTAATTTTAGCAAAAGTGTACTAACAAGTACACTTTAAGATTACAACAATAACTTAACTTGATAATAGACTTAAGCACGCGATGAACTTTATTCAGATTTTTTAATAATAAAAAAAACGCCCCTTTCGGAGCGTTTTTCAACTTAATTCATAGAATTAAAGTTTAGATACCAATTCTGGTACAACAGTGTTCAAATCACCAACTAACCAGTAGTCAGCAACGCTGTTGATTGGCGCTTCTTCGTCTTTGTTGATCGCAACAATAACTTTAGAATCTTTCATACCAGCTAAATGCTGGATCGCACCAGAGATACCGATCGCCATGTAAAGATCAGGCGCAACGATTTTACCAGTTTGACCAACTTGGAAGTCGTTTGGTACGAAACCAGCATCAACCGCAGCACGTGAAGCACCTTGTGCTGCACCAAGCTTATCAGCTAATGGGTCAAGTACTTTATGATAGTTCTCACCAGAACCTACACCACGACCACCAGAAACTACGATACGAGCAGCAGTTAATTCTGGACGATCAAGTTTAACGATTTCTTCGCTAACAAACTTAGAAATACCAGCATCGTTTGCTTCAGCAACAGCTTCAACTGCAGCAGAACCACCTTCAGCAGCAACCGCATCAAATGCAGTACCACGAACTGTACCAACGATAATTGCTTCGTCAGATTGAACAGTTGCGATCGCGTTACCTGCATAGATAGGACGCTTAAACGTATTTGCAGATTCTACAGCAATGATGTCTGTAATCATGCTTACGTCAAGAAGCGCAGCAACACGTGGAAGAAGGTTCTTACCAGTCGTTGTAGAAGCAGCTAATACGTATTTGTAACCACCTTTCGCGATGTCAGCAACTAAGCCAGCAACGTTTTCAGCAAGTTGGTTTGCATAAGCAGCATTGTCAGCAAGCAATACTTTGCTCACACCAGCAACTTTAGCAGCAGCGTCAGCAACTGCTTGAGCACCAGAACCTGCTACTAATACAGTAATGTCACCACCAATTTTTTGAGCTGCTGCAACAACGTTTAAAGTTGCACCATTCAAAGCTTGGTTATTGTGATCTGCGATAACTAAAATACTCATGATTTTACTCCCTTAGATCACTTTCGCTTCATTTTTCAATTTTTCAACAAGTTCGTCTACAGACTTCACTTGTACGCCAGCTTTACGTTCAGCAGGTGCTTCAACCTTAACAGTTTTAAGCTTAGTGCCTGTTGCAACGCCGTAATCAGCTGGAGTTTTAGTATCAAGAGGCTTCTTACGAGCTTTCATGATGTTTGGAAGAGCAGCATAACGTGGCTCATTCAAACGTAAGTCAGTTGTGATGATTGCAGGAAGTGCAAGCTCAACAGTTTGTAAACCACCATCGATTTCACGAGTAACTTGAACTTTACCGCCATCAACTTTAACTTCAGATGCGAAAGTACCTTGACCTGCACCAAGTAAAGCACCAAGCATTTGACCTACTTGGTTAGAGTCATCATCGATTGCTTGTTTACCAAGAAGAATAAGTTCTGGTTTTTCAGCATCAACAACGCCTTTAAGAATCTTAGCAACTTCTAAAGCGCCAACTTCATCAGCAGTTTCAACTAAAATACCACGGTCAGCACCTAAAGCCATTGCAGAACGAATTTGTTCTTGCGCGTCTTTAGAACCCACTGAAACAACAACGATTTCTGAAACCGTTCCTTTTTCTTTTAAGCGAACCGCTTCTTCCACTGCGATTTCACAGAATGGGTTAATTGACATCTTAACGTTGGTAAGGTCAACCCCACTATTGTCCGGCTTAACACGAACTTTAACGTTGGCATCAACCACACGTTTTACAGCAACAAGAGCCTTCATGTAATCCTCGGCTGTTCTAAGCAAGTAAATGTAGTGAAGAGTATTCTAACTCTTCGATTGAAACTTTTTAGGTGCCCTATCTTGCAATGTATTTGGCATTTCGGTCAAGTCAGAATTTCCGCTATGCTTGTAAAAAAGATGAAATGCTCAGTTCACTAATTAAAAATTGAGTTTGATAAACGCAATTCAGAACAATTAAATTAAAATTATTATGCTTTGATTTATTTAATATTTTAATAAATTCAACGATCTAAAAAACCCACTATTGATTTAAAGCTTAAAACCCAAATTAAACAGTTTGGCCTATGCTTGAACACATTTTCCATTTTACTAAAATTTGGCAAAAAAGTAAGAACACGAATTAAACATTCTCTAACGATAAAGTGTATATACAGCTGCTTATTAATCAACCGAATTTGAAACATAATGTATCGTTCAAAGTTTATCTAAAGCACAATTATAAGTTCTAGCTACCATTTAAACATCGGTAGTGGGCTGCATTGTTTTTGCAATAGGCGTTTTATTCCCAAATAAATTAAGGTCTTATGAAAACCATTATTTGGAAATTCTCTTGTCAATTTATGAAATTCACTCAATGGAATATTTGATCGGACTAGCCCAAGCGTAAAATCGGCATAATCAGCACACCGAAATTTGTCAACCAATTGATATTCAGAACATTCAGCCTTAGTGACCTTATGATGCTCAGTAATTATTAATGTGATTTCTTTTTCCCACATTAACAACTCATTTGATACAAGATATTGCCGCATTTCCTCAACCGAAGGTTTGATATAATCAATAGTGTGCAGTCCATATACCAATATCATGGAAAGCCGCAGCAATCGCAATTTTACGCAGTGTTTCTTTACTGCCATCCTTACTTAACATCAAACAACATGCCGCCACACGCTTACAGTGATTTAAATAACCTTGATAGCTTTGATTTATAACTGCTCGATAATCTTGCAAAATCTCATCAATTAATTCACAACATTGCCTAAATACAACTTGATCTAATGGTTGCGGGTACTTTTCAATGTTCATTCTTTTGCGCCCGTGGATGTGCTTGATCATATACTTTTGCCAACTGATCAAAGTCGACATGTGTATAAATTTGCGTGGTTGATAAATTGCTATGTCCGAGCATTTCTTGCACTGAACGTAAGTCCCCACTGGCTGATAGCATATGACTGGCAAAACAATGTCTTAATAAATGAGGATGTAAATCGATATTTACACCAGCGCGTTGCGCTTGCAGCTTAACTCGATTTTCAATCTGTCGAGGCGTTAATGCATGACCACGCTGAGAAATAAAAACCGCTGATTCAGCAGTGAAGTTACCTTGCCAAATACGATAAATCTTCAGCCAATCAATTAAGCTTTGTTTTGCTAGGGAACCGAAGGGGACTATTCTCGTTTTATTTCCTTTACCTGTGATCCGTAAAAGCTGTCTATTGAAATCAATATCTTTAACAGTTAATCCTTGCAACTCAGCCAAACGCAGACCGCTTGAATACAATAATTCCAATATCGCTTTATCTCTTGCCCAAAGTTGTTGCTCTATCGGTTTTTCAGGCAAAGCCTGATCTAATATTTGATGAACCGTTTCGATCTCAATTAGCCCCGGTAAAGGTCTTGGCTGGCGTTTTAACTTAAAGTCTTCTGATGGATTTTGTGCTAAATACTGACCTTGCTCTGCCCACTTCATAAACTGACGAATAGAGGTTAAATGACGTTGTAAACTGCTTGAACTCAATTGGTCACGCTCAACACGTGCCGCTAAATACTCTCTCAAGTCTGAAGCTTCAACATCTTGCAAATTTAATTGCTTATTTTGACAAAATTTAAAAAAGTCAGTTAGATCACGCTGATATGCTAAAATCGTATGTTCAGACTGATTTTGAATAATTCGTTCTTTTAACCACATGGACAGCAGTTTTTCTGGGGCTTCCAATTCGCTCTCCATTCTGACCTAAATCACCAATTATTAAAGTCTAACAAATATTTCCTAAATAGCACTAACAGCACTCCTAGAATCATTATTGATGTAATACAATCGAATTCAAGCTTTAATGAGCGCCCCTGAAATGTCAACGATACTTATTCCATATTTGATTGCAATCACGGTACTAACCATCACACCTGGATTGGATACAACATTGATTATCCGAACAGCAACGCTGGAAGGTCGAGCGAAAGCTTTTCAAGCTGCTTTAGGAATAAATTTAGGTTGTGTCGCATGGGGTATTATTGTCGCCTGCGGTTTAGGTGCACTGTTGATGACGTCTGATCTTGCGTTCAATGTATTGAAGTGGGCTGGAGCAATTTATCTTGCTTGGTTAGGTCTCAATCTTATTTTAAAACCACGTACTCAACTTGCAAATATCAATGAAACAGTAGTAACTCAAAATTGGTTCATGCGAGGGTTTTGGGGAAATTTATTAAATCCCAAAGTTGGTATTTTTTATATTTCATTTCTTCCACAATTTATTCCCCCATCCTCTTCTCCTGTGATTTGGACGATGGGCCTCGTCTCTATCCATGTCGTATTGGGTTTTATTTGGTCTATTTTCGTAATTGCAGCAATGCAGTCAGTCTCTAGTTATTTAAAACGACCTAAATTTATTCAGTATATGGATCGCATCACAGGCAGCATTTTTATTTTATTTGCTTTAAAACTCGCATTCAGTAAAAGATAAAGAAAGCGTAACTCATATTGGTACGCCCCATGTCAATTTGATAACGATAATTCCTCTAAATAATGCTTAATTTGTAGGCTAACTTCACTGGCATATTTCTCTGCAAGGTGATGATCACCATTTTTGACAATGTATAACGTTGAGTTTTTCAGAATACGATTGAGATATTGTCCAACTGGAACAGGGCTAATGAGATCTTGATCTCCCCAAATGAGTAAGGTTTTTATATCAATATCAGTTAATGAATTTTCGTAGGCTATATTTGCTGTTACAAACCAATCTGGATATTGCAAGTATTCGGCTTGATAACCTTGTCGCCAATCTTGGACTTGAAACTGATCTAAATTAATACCGCCAGAGGTTGCAATCAACACCAAGCCTTTAATCAAATGTGTCTTTTTTAATGCAGCTGCAATAGCAAAAATGCCGCCCATGGATTGGGCAATGAGAATAGAGGATTGTTGAATCTGCTCAATCACAAAACTCGTTAAATCATCAAAACTATTAATATCTGGATGTGCTGGTTCACCATGAAAACTTGGGTAAGCAATCACTTGTTTTGTATAACTTTCAGGAAGTTTTTCGATCAAGGGAGTCCAAAATTTAGTATTGCCTGATGCGCCAACTAGAAAAACAAGATTATTCATAGCTATCCTTTAAAATTATTATTCTCTCAAAAAAATAAACACCCAATCATGGGTGTTTATTTGATCTAATTTCAACTTTGGAAATATCTTAAATCCAAACGGGCATCATAAACATGCGTAGTTGGACCTGTCATCCAAACTACGTCACCTTCACGCCAAGCAATATGTAACTTACCACCTGCAAGCTGCACTTCAACTTCATTGGCAAGCAAACCACGGCGTATACCACTTACAGCTGCTGCACAAGCACCTGTACCACACGCCAATGTTTCACCAACGCCACGCTCAAATACACGGAGTCGCACTTGTTTTTCATTCAAGATTTGCATAAATCCAGCGTTAACACGTTCAGGAAAACGTACATGAGACTCAACTTGCGGACCAATTTTGGCAACATCAGTAGTCAACACATCAGAAACAATCGTCACCGCATGGGGATTTCCCATATTCACGACATCTATGTTAATGCTCTTCTCTTCAGCTAAAGCCAATGAATACAAACCTTCAGTATCTTCATTTTCTTCCGCAACAAAAGGAATTTCCTGCGGCAAGAACTTTGGATAGCCCATATTCACTCGAACCCAACCATTCGCACCCAATTCAGGTTCAACGATTCCAGCTTTGGTTTGTACGCGGATTTTTGTTTTCGTCGTAAGTTGACGCTCATGTACGAAACGGGCAAAACAACGCACGCCATTACCACACTGCTCGACTTCCGAACCATCGGCATTAAAAATACGGTATTTAAAATCAACATCTGGAAAATCGGGTGGTTCAACAATCAAGAGTTGATCAAAACCCACGCCAAAATGTCGGTCGGCCAAACGTTGAATGGTAACAGTATCTAAATAAGCTCTTTGCGTTACAAGATCAACGACCATAAAATCATTGCCCAAACCATGCATTTTGCTAAATTCTAAATACATTGTATTTACTCCTCAGGCAATAAACGTTCTCTTTCCCAAAGTGATTCTATGCTTTCACGCTCACGAATTAAATAAGCTTGATCACCACTGACCATAACTTCGGCGGCGCGACCACGGGTATTGTAGTTCGAGCTCATCACAAAACCGTATGCACCTGCGCCCAATACCGCCAATACATCATTTTCCTGAAGTGCTAAATCACGCGCTTTACCCAAGAAATCACCCGTTTCACAGATTGCCCCGACCAAATCCCAAGTTTTCACTTCAACATCAGGATTTGGATTAACCGACTGAATATCCATCCATGCTTCATATAAAGATGGACGAATCAAGTCATTCATTGCGGCATCAATAATGGCAAAGTTACGATGATTGGTCGGTTTTAATAAATCTACCTTGGTGAGTAATGCACCTGCATTGGCAGAAATACTACGTCCCGGTTCCATATAAACTTTTAAACCGAGTTGTTCTAATACTGGACGCATCGAGTTTGCATATTCTGCAACGCTTGGTGGCGTTTCATCTTTATAACGAACACCTAAGCCGCCACCGATATCAATGTGTTTCAGATGGATACCTAATTTTTTTAACTGCTCAATCATCACGACAACACGATCAAGCGCATCTACAAATGGCTTTGTTTCTGTTAATTGTGAACCGATATGACAATCAATTCCGACGATATCTAAATTTGGCAAAGATGCAGCATATTGATAGGTTTGATCTACCGTATCACTCGGAATACCAAACTTATTTTCTTTTAAACCAGTCGAAATATAGGGATGTGTTTTTGCATCAACATCTGGATTCACACGCAAAGAAATTGGCGCTTTTTTACCTAGCTTTGCCGCAACTTTTTGAATACGATCAAGCTCGGCATGTGACTCCACATTGAAACAAGCAATACCAACATTTAATGCATTTTCAATATCTGATTCAGATTTGCCTAAACCAGAAAAGACAATTTTTGCAGGATCACCGCCAGCCGCAAGTACACGAGCTAGCTCACCACCTGTAACGATGTCAAAACCAGCGCCTAATTTTGCTAAAACATTCAGAACAGCTAAGTTTGAGTTTGACTTCACCGCAAAACAGATTTGATGATCAATGAAATCAAAAGCACGATGCATATCTAAATAATGCTTCTCCAAAGTTGCTTTTGAATAAACATATAAAGGTGTGCCAAATTGCTGTGCGAGCTGATCTAATGAACATTGCTCAGCGTGCAATACTCCATTAATGCGAGTGAAACCCATGAAGATGTCCTTATTTACAAACTTAAGGTGAGATTGTCTGTGATTGAGTCGTCGAAGCTGTGTTCTGATCTTCTGTAATTACATCAGACAAAGCTTTACTTTGAGATGCTTCATTTTTATAAAGCAGATATTTGGCACGTTTGTCATGATTTGGATCAGATGGTAATTGCAATGCACCTGATTGACCACATGCTGTTAACACGACACTGCTCACTAATAAACTGATCGAACAAATGACTTTAAGCATCTGAGCACCTAACTTTTACAATTCGCAGCAGTATAGCGTGATCATAAGATTGGCTAAAGACCAAACATAAAAAAACGCCAACTTATGCTGGCGTTTTTTTCTTATCGAATGTTTCTGCCTATTTCTTTTTCGCAAAAAAATAACCAATGATCAATACTACAAACCAAATGGGACTGACTTTTAACGCCTCTAAAGTAGTCTCATCCAAAGCAAGGAAATAAATCGTTGCAAGGAAAAATACGATCACAACCCAACAGGTTGCAATTCCACCAGGAAGCTTAAATGTCGATTGTGCATGAAGTTCAGGACGATTCTTACGGTAGTTAATATAACTCCACATAATAATCATCCAAACACATATAAATAGAATCGTTGATAAAGTCGTCGCTAAGGTAAATGCTGTGACTTCATCATTTGTTCCCGTTTTCAACTTATAGACAAATTGTACGAATGCACCGATGAAGATACAGATTGATGAGAAAATCAACGCTTTGGCTGGTACAGCAGATTTAGACAACTTACCGAATAATTTTGGTGCTTGACGATCTACAGACAAGCCAAACAACATGCGACTTGTAGAAAATACGCCACTATTCATCGATGACATTACCGAAGACAATACCACCAAATTCATAATAATCGCCGCTGAAGCAATACCCGCTTGAGAGAAGATATTTACAAAGGGACTAACTTTCGGATTGATTTGGTCCCAAGGCGTTACACACATGACAACAAACAATGCCAACACATAGAAAATAATGAT
>AZIJ01023188.1_pt1 | contig 13127 bp, 12 predicted proteins | sample 359151 | NCBI WGS metagenome assembly AZIJ01 (sample SAMN02429718, study PRJNA222666) | marine sediment metagenome | biome: Sediment sample; isolation source: enrichment culture of sample MGS-ElMAX(UA) from oil contaminated site at the... | place: Egypt: El Max | collected 2013-01-23 | depth 9.22 m m | reverse complement strand
CCGGGCGGCCCGCGCCTGCCACTGTGGCTGTTGCAGCAGCAGTCGCAGACCGCCGGCACCGGCCATGGCCGAGGGCTCGGCCTGGATGCCTTCGCTGTCCTGCAATAGTGCCAGCAGCCGGAATAGCTGGGGGTCTTCCACCGTCATGGCGCCGGCCAGCAGAGGTTGCATTAGCCTACAGACCAGGGCCGAGGGCCGGCCCACTGCCAGGCCGTCGGCGGCGGTGCGGTTGCTGAGACCCATGTCCTCCACCGAAATCTCCGCTCCCTTGCCGGTCATCATGCCCAGCAGCACACAAGGGGACTGCACCGGCTCGACAAAAAAGCAGTGCACATGGGGACCGAATTCCTGCTTCAGGCCGTAGGCCACGCCGCCGGGGCCGCCGCCGACACCACAGGGCAGATACACCATCAGCGGATGCTCGGCGCTGGGCATGATGCCCTGGGCAGCCAGTTGGGCCTTGAGCCGGCGGCCGGCCACGCCATAGCCGGTGAACAAATCGAGTGAATGTTCGTCATCAACGAAATGGCAATCGGGGTCCTGCTCGGCCAGGCGCCGGCCCTCGGCCACCGCCCGGCTGTAGTCGTCCTCATATTCATGGACCCGGACGCCCAGCTGCCGAAGCCGGTCTTTTTTCCATTGGCGGGCATCGGCGGACATGTGCACATCCACCTGAAAGCCCAGGTGGGCCGCCATGGTGCCGATACTGAGACCGAGATTGCCGGTGGAGCCCACCGCCAAGGTGTGGCGGGCGAACAGGGCGCGAACCTCCTCGTCCAGCAGACGCCGGTAATCCTGCTCCAGATGCAGCAGGCCGGCGTTGAGCGCCAATTCCTCGGCGTATTTCAGCACTTCGTGGATACCGCCCCTGGCCTTGATGGAGCCGGAAATGGGCAGTTCGTTGTCCCGCTTCAGCCACAGGGTGCCGGTGATGGGCATGCCCCAGTCACGTTCCAGGGCGGCGGCAAAATCATTGGCCCGGCTCAGCGGGGATTCGATAATGCCGTCGCCGGTGTCGGGAAACAGGACGCGAATACAGGGAGCGAAACGGGTCAGGCGTTCGGCGGCCTGGCGAATGCCAATGTGGTCATCGGCGGCGGCATCGGGATGGTAGCCGGGATTGTGCCAGAAACAAGGTTGGGCCGAGCGCAGGCGGGTATCAAGGGTGGTCACCGAAGGTCTCCTATCAGGGGCTGGATTTCAGCTTAGCCCCGAGGCATCAGGACGACAAAAGGAATGATTGCATGGCTGGGGTGAACGCCATTCATGCCCGAAGGCCGCGTTAGGCTTCCACCACCTCCAGCGGCCAGCCCAGCGCGCTCTGGCGTTTGGCCTCTGCGCGCAGCTCACTGGCGCGCAGGTGATGGCAGTCACACCAGCCGGAGGGGAGGGTCAGAATGAGCCGTGTGCCCTGTTGTTGCAGCCGGAACTCGGGCACCGTGCCCCGGGTACGGCGCAGGCACAGAATAATGGCCAGGCGCAGCAGCCGGGCCAGCAAGATGGCGGATGCGGTGTCCAGGGCGCACTGCGCCTGCAGGGCGGCCAGGTGAAATTCATCCCGCTGGTTGAGCAGCAGGGCGGCCAGCAGTCGCTGCTGAGGCGCGGTAAATCCCGGCAGGTCAACATGGCGGATAATGTAGGCGGCGTGCTCGGGAGCGTGTTTGTATGCAATGCACAACCCCAGCTCGTAGAGCATGGCGGCCCGGGCCAGCATGCAGGCGGCGTCGCTCTCCAGGTCGGGCTGCAGTTGTTTCAGGGCCAGCAGCGCGGTGTGGCGCACCCGCTCCCCCTGTTCGCGGTCCAGCTGATAGCGGGCGATCAGGCTGTCGATGGTTCTGTCCTGGGCATCGCCGTCCTGGCGGGTACCGAGCATGCCATAGACCAGGCCTTCGCGCAGGGCGCCGCCGGCCAGCACCATGTGCTCAATGGCCAGGGTATCAAACAGGGCGATCAGAATGGCCAGGCCCGAGGCAAACACCGGCACCCGTTCGCAGGCCAGACCGGGCAACTGCAGCTGGCTCACCTGGCCGCAGGCCACCACCTGGGCTTTCAGCCGGTGGAGTTTGGCCAGGGTGATGTGTTCGTTTTCGCCCTGGGCCATCATGATTTCCTGAATGGCCTGTACCGTGCCCGAGGCGCCGATACAGTGCTGCCAGCCCAGTTTGAGATAACCGGCGGCCACGGTTGCCAGCTCCGCCTGAGCGGCGGCAATGGCCCGCTCAAAATTGGCCTCACTCAGTTCGCCATCGGGAAAGTAGCGGTGCAGCCAGGTGACACAGCCCATGTTCAGGCTGTTGAGCAGGCTGGCCGAAGGGCCTTCGCCGATCACCAGCTCGGTACTGGCCCCGCCGATGTCGATCACCAGCCGCCGGCCGGTGCCGGAGGAGGTCCAGGCCACCCCCTGGTAAATGGTGGCGGCTTCCTCTTCACCGGAAATGATGCACACGGGATGGCCGAGAATGGTCTCGGCCTGTGCAAGAAACTCACTGATGTTGGTGGCCAGACGCAGGGTGGCGGTGCCCACAATACGGACCTGGCCGGCGGGCACATCCTGCAGTTGTTCGGCGAACAGCCGCAGGCAGTCCCAGCCCCGCAGCATGGCCTCCCTGTCCAGACTGCCGTCCGGCTGCAGACCGGCGGCCAGGCGCACCTTGCGCTTGACCTTGGCCAGGGTGCGGCAGGCGCCTTCCACCTGCTGCACCACCAGCATGTGGAAGCTGTTGGAGCCGAGATCAATGGCCGCATACAGCGACGGGTTCACCATCAGGGTCAGCTCCGGCTGCCCTGAGGACGGCGGCGACGATTACCGGAGGGAGGGCGCCGGTTGCCACCTTGGCGATCCCGTACGTTACGGTTCACTGCGGCCCGGTGATGATGAATGTGCCGGGGCGGCGTCACGTCGGTCAGCAGGGCGTCGCGGTCGTATTTGCTCACCGGAATTTCATGCTCGATATAGGCTTCCACCGCCGGCAGGTTGAACACGTACTCTTCGCAGGCAAAGCTGATGGAGTGCCCGCTGGCGCCGGCCCGGCCGGTGCGGCCGATGCGGTGCACGTAGTCTTCGGCGTCGTCGGGCAGATCGTAGTTGAACACGTGGGTGACGTCGGGAATGTGCAGGCCGCGGGCGGCCACGTCGGTGGCCACCAGAATGTCGAGGGCGCCACTGGTGAAGTCTTCCAGGATCTTGAGCCGCTTTTTCTGGGGCACATCACCGGTCAGCAGGCCCACTCTGTGGTGGTCGGCCTTCAGCCAGGCGTAGACTTCCTCGCAGCTGTGCTTGGTGTTGGCAAAGACGATGGCCTTGTCGGGCCACTCTTCTTCCACCAGGGTCAGCAGCAGCAGCATTTTTTCTTCCTGGGCCGGATAGAACAGCTCTTCCTGAATGCGGACGCCGGTTTTCTGCTCCGGCTCCACTTCAACATGCTCGGGGCTGTTCATGTGCTCGTAGGCCAGCTCCTGTACCCTGAGTGACAGGGTCGCGGAGAACAGCATGTTCTGACGCTGGCTGGCCGGCGGCATGCGACGGAACAGAAAGCGGATGTCCTTGATAAAGCCCAGATCAAACATGCGATCCGCTTCATCCAGTACCACTACCTGAATGGCGTCGAGGCTGATCACCTTCTGCTTGAAGAAGTCGATGATGCGGCCGGTGGTGCCGATCAGAATATCGACGCCGGCGTCCAGCACCTCCACCTGCTTTTCATAACCTTCGCCGCCATAGGCCAGGCCCAGTTTGAGGCCGGTACTGGCGCTCAGGGTATCGGCGTCGTTATGGATCTGTACCGCCAGTTCCCGGGTCGGGGCCATGATGATGGCACGGGGCTGGTTGGTGTTGCGGTTGGCGGGAGCGGGGGTGGTCAGCAGATGGTTAAAGGTGGCGGCGAGAAAGGCGATGGTTTTGCCGGTGCCAGTCTGGGCTTGCCCGGCAATGTCCTTGCCTGCCAGCAGGGGCGGTAACGACAGCGCCTGTATCGGCGTGCAGTGGTGAAATCCCTTGGCTTCCAGCCCGGCCAGCACTTGCGGCTGCAGGCCCAACTGGGCGAATTTTGTTTCGGTAAGGTGTGTTTTGCTCATAGCGTTCAGATTATCAGGTTAGGCTTGCAATAATAAACAGGATCATTTGAAATAGGGCAACTAAATTGCCCCTTTGTTGTGTGTTTGTGGGGCAAAGACTGACTGGAGTTGGAGATGAGTGACAAAATTGTTCAGCTGACCGATGCCAGCTTCGATGCGGATGTCATCAAGGCTGAAGGCCCGGTACTGGTAGATTTCTGGGCTGAGTGGTGTGGTCCCTGCAAGATGATCGCCCCTATCCTGGATGAGGTGGCCGGTGAATATGAAGGCAAGGTGACCGTCGCCAAGCTGAATATTGATCAGAACGCAGAAACCGCTCCCAAGTACGGCATTCGTGGCATTCCCACCCTGTTGCTGTTCAAGAACGGCGAAGTGGCGGCCACCAAGGTCGGTGCCCTGTCCAAGACTCAGCTGAAAGAGTTCCTGGACGCCAACCTGTAAGTCCGGCAAGGGGTGCGCAAGGCACCCCTTGTGGTTTTTGCTAGACGCTTTTTCTTTTTGGTGCTAGTTTGTTGTTCGTTTGCTAGCCTATTTTGTGCCTTTAAGGCTCTTCTTAATCAATACATCAATCCGGCAGATTTTTCTGACCATTTGACATTCCTGGTTGATAGATACTCACCACTATGAATCTGACTGAACTCAAGAATACCCCTGTATCTGAGCTGATAAAGCTTGGGGAAAACATGGGCCTGGAAAACCTCGCCCGTCTGCGCAAGCAAGACATCATCTTTGCTATCCTCAAAGCCCATGCCAAAAGTGGTGAAGATATCTTCGGTGACGGTGTGCTCGAAATTCTGCAGGACGGCTTCGGCTTTCTGCGCAGCGCCGACTCCTCCTACCTCGCGGGCCCCGACGATATTTATGTGTCTCCCAGCCAGATCCGTCGTTTCAACCTGCGTACCGGCGACACCATCTCCGGCAAGATCCGGCCGCCGAAGGAAGGCGAGCGCTATTTCGCCCTGCTCAAGATAAGCGAAGTCAACTACGACAGGCCCGAAAGCTCCCGCAACAAGATCCTCTTCGAAAACCTCACGCCACTGCATGCCAACGAGCGCATGAAGATGGAGCGGGGCAACGGCTCTACCGAAGACATTACCGCCCGGGTGCTGGATTTGGCTTCCCCCATCGGCAAGGGGCAGCGGGGCCTGATTGTGGCGCCGCCCAAGGCCGGTAAAACCATGCTGCTGCAGAATATCGCCCAGAGCATCACCTACAACCACCCTGAATGTGTGCTGATCGTGCTGCTCATCGACGAGCGTCCGGAAGAAGTGACCGAGATGCAGCGCATGGTCAAGGGCGAAGTCATTGCCTCTACCTTTGACGAGCCGGCGGCTCGCCACGTGCAGGTGGCCGACATGGTCATCGAAAAGGCCAAGCGCCTGGTGGAGCACAAGAAGGACGTGGTCATTCTGCTCGACTCCATCACCCGCCTGGCCCGGGCCTACAATACCGTGGTGCCGAGCTCCGGCAAGGTACTCACCGGCGGTGTGGACGCTAATGCCCTGCACCGGCCCAAGCGTTTCTTTGGTGCGGCCCGTAATGTGGAAGAGGGTGGCAGCCTGACCATTATCGCCACCGCCCTGGTGGAAACCGGCTCCAAGATGGACGACGTCATCTACGAGGAATTCAAGGGCACCGGCAACATGGAACTGCACCTGTCCCGCAAGATTGCCGAGAAGCGAGTCTATCCGGCCATCGACATCACTCGTTCCGGTACCCGCCGGGAAGAGCTGCTCACCACCCCGGACGAGCTGCAGAAGATGTGGATACTGCGCAAGATTGTCCATCCCATGGGCGAGATTGACGGCATCGAGTTCCTCATCGACAAGCTGGCCATGACCAAGACCAACGATGAGTTCTTTGAGGCCATGAAGCGTCAGCAGAAGTAACGTATTGTTTTAGCATGAAAAAACCGCGGCCTGTCCGCGGTTTTTTGTTGGCGATACAAGCCCGTCTCAACCGGGTATAATCCTCAAGCCACTCGATACACTCGGAACAAGCCTATGAAATACAAGGATTTGCGAGACTTTATCGCGCAACTTGAAGCCCAGGGGGAGCTCAAGCGCATTCATCAGGAGATCGATCCCTACCTGGAGATGACCGAGATCTGCGACCGCACCCTCAAGGCGGGCGGTCCGGCGCTGCTGTTTGAAAACCCCAAGGGCTTTGATATGCCGGTGCTGGGTAACCTGTTCGGTACTCCCAAACGAGTGGCCATGGGCATGGGGCAGCCGGACGTCAGCGCCCTGCGCGAAGTGGGCCGCTGGTTGTCCTACCTCAAGGAGCCAGAGCCGCCCAAGGGCCTGAAGGAGCTGATGGAAAAGCTGCCCATCTTCAAGCAGGTGCTCAATATGCCGGTCAAACGGCTGAAAAAGGCGCCCTGCCAGGACGTGATCCAGGAAGGGGATGAGGTGGATCTGACCCGCATTCCGGTACAGCACTGCTGGCCGGGCGACGCTGCACCGCTGATCACCTGGGGCCTGACCATTACCCGCGGCCCTTATAAAAAGCGCCAGAACCTGGGGATTTACCGCCAGCAGGTACTGGGCAGAAACAAGGTGATCATGCGCTGGCTCAGCCATCGTGGCGGGGCGCTGGACTTTCGCGAGTGGCAGGAAGCCCACCCGGGCCAGCCTTATCCGGTGGCGGTGGCCCTGGGCGCCGATCCGGCCACCATCCTCGGGGCCGTGACGCCGGTGCCCGACACCCTGTCGGAATACGCCTTTGCCGGTCTGCTGCGCGGCAGCCGCACCGAGGTGGTCAAGTGTATTGGCTCCGATCTGGAAGTGCCCGCCAGTGCCGAGATTGTGCTTGAAGGCCATATCTATCCCGGCGAGATGGCGTCGGAAGGCCCTTATGGCGATCACACCGGTTACTACAACGAAATTGACGAATTCCCGGTGTTTACCGTGGAGCGCATCACGCGCCGGCGCGACGCCATTTATCATTCTACCTATACCGGCCGTCCGCCCGATGAGCCGGCGGTGCTGGGCGTGGCGCTGAATGAGGTGTTCGTGCCCATACTGCAAAAGCAGTTTCCGGAAATCACCGACTTCTATCTGCCGCCGGAAGGCTGCTCCTACCGCATGGCGGTGGTGACCATGAAAAAACGCTACCCCGGCCATGCCAAACGTGTCATGCTGGGCGTTTGGTCGTTTTTACGACAATTCATGTACACCAAGTTCGTTATTGTGTGCGACGACGATATCAATGCCAGAGACTGGAATGACGTGATCTGGGCCATTACGACCCGAATGGACCCGGCGCGGGATACCACATTGATCGAGCACACGCCCATCGATTACCTGGATTTCGCCTCGCCGGTCTCCGGTCTGGGCTCAAAAATGGGCCTGGATGCCACCAACAAGTGGCCGGGTGAAACCAATCGGGAATGGGGGCAACCCATAGTGATGACGGACGAGGTCAAACAACGGGTCGATGCGCTGTGGGACCAACTCGGTATCCTGAACGCGAGTGCAGAACAGAGTGAGATCAAAGGATAGTCATGCAAAAAATAAGCTGTAATGTCGAAGCGCTCCACGAAATGGCCGACACCCTCTGGTATGTGCGGCTGAAGCCGGAGCAGGCGGTGGACTTTCATCCGGGTCAGTACCTGCTGGTGGTGATGGCGGACGACGACAAGCGTCCCTTCTCCATTGCCAACAAGCCCCAGCAAAACGGCGAGATTGAGCTGCACATTGGCGCCTCTCCCGACAATACCTACGCCATGCAGGTGCTCAAGCGCATGCAGGAGCAGGGTCAGATTGAGGTGCAGTTGCCGGCGGGCAAGGCCTATCTGCGCGAGTCGCGCCATCCGGTGATCCTGATGGCCGGCGGTACCGGTTTTGCCTATACCCGTTCCATTTTGCAGCAGATGCTGGCCGACGGCCTGCACAAGCCGGTCTTCATTTACTGGGGGGTGCGTCATGAAGAGCATCTCTATGCGCACAATGAGCTGACGGCCTGGGCCGCCGAGCACAAGGAGCTGACCTATGTGCCCGTGGTGCAGAATGGCAATGAGCACTGGCAGGGGCGCAGTGGCCTGGTGCACGAGGCCATTATGGAAGACTTCCCCAGCCTGACCGGTTACGACATTTACGTGGCCGGCCGCTTTGAAATGGCCGGTGTGGCCCGGGAAGCCTTCAAGGAGAAGGGCGTGGATGCCGAACGCCTGTTCGGTGACGCCTACGAGTTTATTTAAACTCGCGTTCTTGCTGAGATGACATTAATGCCGGGCTTGCCCGGCATTGTGCGTTTTGAGGGTCAGTCGTCGCTGGGGGTGGGGTTGTCGTGCTCAACAAAAGGAGCAAGGTCTAGCCGACGAATGGCATCCATGGCCAGCTCAAAGCGGCCTTGCTGGCACAATCCCAGCAGGCCGCCTTCTTCATAGGCATTCAGGGCGGCGGTCAGGCAGGCCTGGCGCAGCTGTTCGGCTTCATTCCTGGTCACTGCGGCCATCGGCCAGTTGCTGTTCCAGCAGGGCCAGGCGGGTTTCCAGCTCGTTCAGCTTTTCCCGGGTGCGCAGCAGTACCTTGGTCTGCACGTCAAATTCTTCCCGCGTCACCACATCCAGCTTGCCCAGCTGGGATTGCAGCACGGTGCGAATGCGTTTTTCTGCTTCCTCACCCATGTTTTTCAGCCCGGAGGGCAGGTTGCTTTGGATCTGTTTGGCGATCTCTTCCAGTTTTTTCGGGTCCAGCATGGTCGCTCTCCTTGAAATATTGCTGCCATTGTAACCCATGCCCAGTGGCGGCACACACCCTAATCATGGGGCTCGGGATTGCCCTGTTGCAGGGCAATCTGGCGAAAGGCGCGGATCAGCGGATCCTCCAGCCGTTTTTTCAGCAGGCAGACTCCCACCTCAAAGGGCTTGAGATCCGGAGTCACCGCCAGCCGCCGAATCTTGTCGGCCATGGGACTGTGGCGAATGACCGCCGTCGGCACCAGGGCCACGCCGCAGCCCAGCGCCACCATGCCGACAATGGCCTCGTTGCCGGCCACTTCGGCGTAGATGTGCGGGCTGATGCCCTTGTTGCGAAACCACTGATTGGTGCGTTTGCGGGCGACGCCCTGCTCCGGCAGGATCACCGGAATGCGGCTCCAGTCGGCGGGGCTCTGCTGCAGCAGTTCGTTGGCCAGGCAGGGAATGCGCGGGGCGATAAACACCAGCGGCACCGTTTGCAGCCGAATGAATTCCAGCTTGGCGGGCAGGGCGTCGGGGCGGGCGGCAATGGCCAGATCCGACTCCTCCTGCAACACCTTGTCTATGGCCAGGGCGGGATCACCGGTTTCCAGGCGAAGCTCCAGCTGCGGGTAGCGGGTGCGAAAGCGGGCCAGAATGTCGGGCAGCAGGAAGTAACTGGCGGTGACCGAGCAGAACAACCTGAGCCGGCCCTGCAGCGGGCTGTCGTTGTGGCGTAACTGGTCGCGCAGGTGCTGCCACTCCGCCAGCCAGTCACCGGCAAATTGCTGCAGCCGCAGACCCGCCGGGGTCAGCGCCACGCTGCGGTTGTCCCGCAGCAGCAGCTCACAGCCCACTTCCTGCTCCAGCCGCTGAATGGCCCGGCTCAGGGTGGACGGACTCACCGCCATGGCGTCGGCGGTACGGCCAAAATGCAGACTCTGGCTGAGATGAACAAACAGTTCCAGGTTGCGTAAATCCATCACGTTGCACCAAATGAAATACTCTGTTTCGAATATATCATTTCAGGCAACGAATTGCCTGGGGTATAGTGCTGGGGTCGTCACCGAAAACGGTGCAAGCATTCAAAAATAACGGATTAATTGGAGCAAAAGGTCATGGCTAACTATTTCAATACCCTGAACCTGCGTCAGCAGCTTGAGCAGCTGGGCAAGTGCCGTTTCATGAACCGCAGCGAGTTCGCCGACGGTTGCAACTACCTGAAGGGCAAAAAGGTGGTTATCGTCGGTTGCGGCGCCCAGGGTCTGAACCAGGGTCTGAACATGCGCGACTCCGGTCTGGACGTCTCCTACGCCCTGCGTGCCGAAGCCATTGCCGAGAAGCGCAAGTCATTCGTGCAGGCCACCGAGAACGGCTTCAAGGTCGGCACCTATGAAGAGCTGATCCCGACCGCCGATCTGGTGATGAACCTGACTCCGGACAAGCAGCACACCTCTGCCGTTAACGCCGTTATGCCGCTGATGAAAGACGGTGCCGCCCTGGGTTACTCCCACGGTTTCAACATCGTGGAAGAAGGCATGCAGATCCGTAAAGACATCACCGTGGTGATGGTTGCGCCCAAGTGCCCCGGCACCGAAGTACGCGAAGAGTACAAGCGTGGCTTTGGCGTACCGACCCTGATCGCCGTTCACCCGGAAAACGATCCCAAGGGCGAAGGTCTGGCCATCGCCAAGGCCTGGGCCTCTGCCACCGGCGGCGACCGTGCCGGCGTGCTGGAATCTTCCTTCGTGGCCGAAGTGAAGTCCGACCTGATGGGTGAGCAGACCATCCTGTGCGGCATGCTGCAGGCCGGTGCCATCGTGTGCCACGAGAAAATGGTGGCCGACGGCATCGACGCCGGTTACGCCGGCAAGCTGATCCAGTTCGGCTGGGAAACCATCACCGAAGCGCTGAAGCAGGGCGGCATCACCAACATGATGGATCGCCTGTCCAACCCCGCCAAGATCAAGGCCTTTGACCTGGCTGAAGAGCTGAAAGAGCTGATGCGCCCGCTGTTCAACAAGCACATGGACGACATCATTGAAGGCAACTTCTCCGCCGGCATGATGGCCGACTGGGCCAAGGACGACCACGACCTGCTGACTTGGCGTGAAGAAACCGCCGAGACCAGCTTCGAGCAGTACCCGGCTACCGACGTGGTGATTGGAGAGCAGGAATACTTCGATAATGGCATTCTGTTGGTGGCCATGGTCAAGGCCGGCGTCGAGCTGGCGTTCGAAGCCATGACCGCGTCCGGCATCATCGACGAGTCCGCCTACTACGAGTCGCTGCACGAGCTGCCGCTGATCGCCAACACCGTAGCGCGCAAGCGTCTGTACGAGATGAACGTGGTGATCTCCGACACCGCCGAATACGGTAACTACCTGTTCGCCAACGCCGCCGTGCCGCTGCTGCGCGAACACTTCATGCCGAAGGTGGGCACCGACGTGATTGGCAAGACCATCACCGTTGAGTCCAACTCCGTCGACAACCGTCGCCTGATCGACGTGAACGAGGCTATTCGCAACCACCCGGTGGAAATCATCGGCAAGACCCTGCGTGCCTACATGACCGACATGAAAAACATCGCCGTTGGCGGTTAAACAAACAAAACGATAAACAGAGCTGTAACAGGGAGACTTCGGTCTCCCTTTTTTTGTTTGCAGAATGGTGAGGAGTGAGGTGACGGGCGTGAGGGGATCACTGTTCCTCCAAGGCCTGTTTCTCCTCACCCTTCACCTTGCACTCCTCATGGGCGAGGAGCTTGATATAATGCCTTGCTAAAGCGAGGGGAGTGATGAAATGAGTTTTGATGAGCGTTTCGGGGGCATTGCCCGGCTGTACGGTACCCGGGCCCTGGCCCGCTTTGCCGAGGCCCATGTGTGCGTGATCGGCATCGGCGGCGTGGGTAGCTGGGCGGCGGAAGCCCTGACGCGCTCCGGCATTGGGGCCATTACCCTGATCGACATGGACGATATCTGTATCACCAATACCAACCGGCAGATCCATGCCCTGCATAACCAGATTGGTGCGGAAAAGACCCAGGCCATGGCGGAGCGTATTGCCCTGATTAATCCGGACTGCAAGGTCACGGTAGTCGATGACTTTATCGGTGCCGATAATCTCGCCGAGCACCTGCTGGCGGGCTTTGATTACGTGGTGGATGCCATCGATTCGGTGCGGGCCAAGGCGGCGCTGATCGCCTTTTGCAAGCGCAACAAGATCCCGGTGATCACCGCCGGCGGTGCCGGTGGCCAGATTGATCCTTCCCAGATCCAGTTGAAGGATCTCAGCAAGACCATTCAGGATCCCTTGGCGGCCAAGGTGCGGGGGGAGTTGCGCAGGTTCTATAACTTCAGCAAGAACCCCAAGCGCAAGTTTGGCGTGGACTGCGTGTTTTCCACCGAGCAGCCCCGCTACCCGGACGGCGAGGGCGGCATCTGCAGTGCCAAGCAGGAATCGGACGGCACCATGAAAATGGACTGCGCTTCCGGCTTTGGCGCCGTCACCCACATTACCGCCACCTTCGGCTTCTTTATGGTCAGCCGGGTGCTTTCAAGGCTGGCCACCAGAGAAGAGCGTGAGGGGTAAAGGGTGAGGGGGAAAACACCTGACTCCTTACGCATCACCCCTCACGTTCATTTACAGCTTTGTTTAATGGCGGTCACCACCGCTCTTAGGCCGTTGCCCCGGGACGGGCTCAGGTGATTGAGTAGCTGCAATTCCTCAAAGTAGGCGTCGATATTAAAGGCGGCAATGTCGGCGGCGGTCTTGTTGCTGAGCGCCGCCAGCACCACCGCCATCAGCCCCTTGACGATGCGGGCGTCCGAGTCGCAGTGCAGCTGCCAGCGGCCCTGTCCATCCTGCTTCGCTACCAGCCAGGCCTGGCTTTCGCAGCCGTGAATGGCGTTGGCGTCGACCTTATCTTCTTTGGGCAGTGCTGGAAGCTGCTTGGCCAGCGTGATCAGCTGCTTGTAGCGGGCTTCCCAGCCGTGGGCGGCGGCGAACAGGGCGCGAATCTCGGTGTCGGTGATCTCGGTGCCAAAGGGGTGGGTCATCACAGCAGCTCCCGGGCCTTGTCGATGCCGGCCAGCAGGGCGGCCACGTCATCGGCGGTGTTGTAGAAGGACAGCGAGGCGCGCACCGTGCCATTTTTCAGCCCCAATGCCTGCATCAGCGGCATGGCACAGTGGTGGCCGGTGCGCACGGCAATGCCCTGCATATCGAGCAGGGTGGCCAGATCCTGAGGGTGCACTTCGTCCATGGTAAAGGACACGGCGCCGGCCTGAGGCCGGCCAATCACGCGAATGTCGTCCATGGCGGCCAGTCCGTCCCGCAGTTGCGCCAGCAACGCCTGCTCGTGGCGCAGCAG
>AZIJ01018919.1_pt1 | contig 13170 bp, 14 predicted proteins | sample 359151 | NCBI WGS metagenome assembly AZIJ01 (sample SAMN02429718, study PRJNA222666) | marine sediment metagenome | biome: Sediment sample; isolation source: enrichment culture of sample MGS-ElMAX(UA) from oil contaminated site at the... | place: Egypt: El Max | collected 2013-01-23 | depth 9.22 m m | reverse complement strand
GGAATCGCCAAAATGTAGCACTATTAGGATCAGTTATTTAAACTCCAGAGCCTTAGACTTTGTCTCGGTAATATTGGCCTGAATGGAGATAAAGCGTTCAAGTTTACCCTGTTCATTGAGCACAGGGTTGATCGCAAGCGATATCCAGTAGGGGTTGCCGTATTTGTCGTAGTTGAGTATTTCGTCGTAGAAGGCTTCCCTACGGGCAAGGTACTCTCCAATGCGAGTAACCGTCTGTGGATCGGTTTGTTCGCCTTGCAGGAAGCTGCCCGGCGTTTTGCCTTTCACTTCCTCTTGGCTATAGCCGGTGAGTTCGCAAAATCCCGGGTTGACGTATTCGATACGTCCTTCTGCATCGGTGATGATCACCGAATTGTTGGTGCGGTTAGCCACCAGGGACAATAGCCGGAATTCTTCTCGCCGCTCTACTTCAGCGGTCACGTCTTTGAGAAAAGCGGTATAGATAATACGGCCACTGAGCTCCACCTTCGACAAGGCAAGCGTGGCCCACAACCTGCGTCCATCCTTGCGGAACACTGGCACCTCACGGCTGGTACCGACGATTTTGTCTTTTCCGGTGCTGCGATTGGCATTGACGTAACTGTCGTGACTAGCCTGGATTTGATGGGGCACCAGCATTTTGACGTTCTGGCCAAGGACTTCGGATCTGTCGTAGCCCCATAGCCGCTCTGCGGCCTGATTGAAGAAGGTGACCGTATTGTCCTCGTCAATGGTCACCACGGCATCAATGGCCTGCTCCAGTGTCTGGTTAATCGTCTCGCGCATGTTGTATTCGGCAGTGATATCCCGCACGAAAGCGGTGTAACCGATATCACGCCCCAACTGATAGCGGGAAAGCGACAGATTAGCCCACACCATTTTGCCGTCTTTACGCTGAAGCTGAACCTCCCGGCTGGTGCCGACGATGACGTTTTCACCCGTTTTCCGGTTACGGTTGATATAGCCATCATGAGCAGAGCGGATGGCGCCGGGTACAAGCATATTGACATTGTTGCCCAGCACTTCGTCTTTGCGGTATCCCCACAGCCGTTCCGCTGCAGGATTGAAATAGATCACCCGGTTACGCTGATCGATGCTGACCACGGCATCAATGGCATTATCAAGCGCCTCCCTGAGCCGGTCACTACCACTGCGTCCAAGCCGAAAAAAGCCGAAACTCTTGCTCCACCCCATAATGTTAATCCCTTACGATTCAAGGCTATCAGTATATAAGAACTTATGAATGAACGACCGTTAAAGTGAGTAGAGCCCCGTTGAAGCAGCCTGGCCACTGTAGTTACGTTTCTGCCGGGTAGACCGGACAGATGCGCCGTTTTTTACACGGTAGTTTAGATATTTGCAGGTGAGAAGAGGTTGATCGCATTACTCGAAACAAAAAGCGACGGCAGGTCGCTTTTTTGTTTTTCAGTTACCAAAGCACTCCCGCAGTTTGCGGTCGGCTTCCTGCTCTACATCGGCATCCACGTACAGCGAGATGGTGACCAGGACGGCGCTCAGCACCGCGAGGTCATCACTGTAGCCAATCACGAAAACAGCATCCGGAATGGCATCCAGCGGGATGAGGCAGTAGGCCAGGGCACCATACACCACCGTCTTGGCCCATAGCGGGGTCTCCGGCTTCTGGGCTGCGTAGTGCAGGCACAGGCAGTGGCGGATTACTTCTTTACCTGCCCGGCGCAGGTTGGCCCTGAGCTTGTGCCAGAACCGTTGTTCGTTGAACAGGAGCTCCAGTTCGTTTGGGTTGAACTCCATGGGGGCTCCTTGTTAAATCTGGCCGTGCTCAGCCAGTGACACGCAGCCTTCCAGGCCAACAACCACATGACCCAGAGTACGGATGTCCACCAGGCTGAGGGCATCCCGCAGGCGCTGGGTGATGGCCACGTCTGCCCGGCTGGGCTCGGGATCGCCGGAGGGGTGGTTGTGCACAAAGATGGCGGCGGCCGCGTTGCAGATTAAAGCCAGCTTGACCACTTCCCTGGGGTAAACGCTGGCGGCATCGATGGTGCCGCGAAACAGTTGTTCAAAGCGCAGTATGCGGTGCTGGTTGTCGAGCAGTACCACCGCAAAGATTTCATGCTTACAATATCGGCCTCGGTCACCGGACCAGGAGCCAGATAGGTGCAGGACTGCTTGCCGGCGATAAAGGTGTTATGGCTCATGGGATCCTCCAGGCATAAAAAAGCGCCGCTCAGAGGCGGCGCGTAAACAGAGACGTTTTATCCAAGTTGGGCTTTCAGCAGAGCTTGAGGGCTAGATGCGTTTGACTTCGAGATAAATTGAGGTAAAGGCGATGGCGATTAACAGCCCCCAGGCAAGCCATTCAACCCAGTCTTCATTCATGTTGAGTCTCACTCTTATTTTGCGGGCCATGAAAGTAACCACTAATGTCCTGCTTATTTTCATGGAAAAGAGTGAAAAAGTACATTTGGTATGCTTGTTATAATATCTCCTTTATCACATTTTTATCACACGCCTCAGCGCAAACAATGCAGTTGAAAGTGGTGCTTGGCTGATGGGGAGTGCCGGCTATTTGATGGTACCGAGTTTGCTGGTCAGGCGAGTGGCCTTGACCAGTGTGGCAGGTTTGGCATCCTGGGTGGGTTCTGGCTGCTCGGGTTGCTCCGGGTAGAACTCGTCCAGCAGCAGCGGGACTTCATCTTCACTGTCTTCAAACTGGCCGTTGTGCAGCAGTTGTCTGGTGTGTAGTGGTCTAATGCTCCCGGACACCACTTAAGGTGGTACGAATAGCCTGGTTATAAAATTTCCTGATTTCCTTCAATCAGGCCAAATTTCCGTTCCTGTTCAGCGCTTTTTTCCGAGAACATTTTGTTTCCTCGTCTCTGCTCCTTCAGATAAGCCAAGGTTGAGAAGAAACAACCTTCGCAGAGGTGAACCTGATAAGACTCTCCATCATGACTGGCACCGTATCCCCAACCTGCCTGTAGTGTTCCAAACTGTGGGCTGTGTTGGCCACTTCGTGAGGTACTTTCTCCACAAACATCGCAGAGCACGTCAGTCACTACATCAACCAGCTGCTTACTTGTCACTTTCATAAAAGGCCTCCTGGTAGCCCTGCGCGGCAGCGAGTATCCCGTTTTGAAGCGTTTACTGTCTCTTTATCACGAAAATGACGCTTCATCCTCAACATAGCTCAGCAGTTCACCTGGCTGACACTCAAAGTACTTGCACAAGGCATTGATGGTGTCCGTGTTGGTGACGTTGCCAGGCACGTTGGCGATACGGGTCAGCGTGGCTCGGCTGATACCCGTCTCCTTACTGACTTCGGACAGTGTGATCCGCCTTTTCTCGCGAAACGATTTCTCATCCAAAAGCTGGATCAACAGAACTCTGATCATAGGTCATCCATAAGTCATATTTCTCACAAGTCTATCAAATGAATCATACATGACGCAAAAAAGTCATTGACAATGATTTTGTGTGAGCTATTTTAATCTTATGTGATTTAAATGACTCATGTGTGATTCGAATGGGGGTGTTATGAATACCTATCTCACAACTGAAGAGCTGTCTGCCCGTATCAAGTACGACGCGCGTACCATCCGCCAGTGTCTCAAGGATTCGGTGCTGTTCGAAGGCGTGCATTACATTCGTCCCTTTGGCGGTCGCAAGATCCTGTACATCTGGGAGCGGGTGGAGGAGTCCATGCTGCAGGGGGCGTCTGCCCAGGATCTGATCCAGAGCATTCAGTAAGGAGGCCGTGATGGGTGCAGTGAACGGTCGCGACGGCCGCCTTTATCTCGATTTTCGCTTCCGTGGCAAACGGTGCCGGGAGCAGACCAAGTTGGCGGATACGCCGGCCAACCGTAAGAAGCTCGACAAGGTGTTGGCGCTGATTGAGCAGCAGATCCGGGCGGGGACCTTTGACTATGGTCACCACTTTCCCAACAGCCCCAGGGTGGAGCAGTTTCGGCAACTGGAAGTACTGATCCGCCAGCGGGCAGTGGGCGGCGAGATGTTATTCGCCAGCTTTGCCGGCCAGTGGCTGGAGGAAAAGCGGGTGGAGTGGCGCGACAGTCAGTATGAAACCGTGGAAGGCATTTTGCGCTGCCATCTGGTGCCGGCGTTTGGCGAGATGGCCATTGGCGCTATCACCAAGAGTGACATTCTGGCGCTGCGTATGGGGTTGTGTCAGGCGGATGCCGTTACCGGCAAGCGGCTCTCGCCATCGCGCATCAACCACATCATGACCGCTCTGCGCATGATCGTAAACGAGGCGGCGGAGCGGTTTGAGTATGAGAGCCCCTGGCGCAACATTAAGGCGCTGCCCATGCCCCGGGCCGAGGTACAGCCTTTTACCCTGGAGGAGGTGCAGCTGATTTTATCCCGGGTGCGGCCGGACTTTCGGCCTTATTACACGGTGCGATTTTTCACCGGGCTGCGCACCGGCGAAATTGACGGCCTGACCTGGGACAACGTGGATTTTGGCGCTCGTAAAATCCATATCCATCAGGCGCTGGTGCGGGGCAAGCTGGAGAAAACCAAAACCAGCAGCTCCTACCGCAGTATCGCCATGTCCCAGAGGGTATATGACGCCCTGTTTGAGCAGTGGGAGCAGACCGGTGAAAAAAGCACCTTTGTGTTCTGTGCCCGTAATGGCCAGCCGCTGAATCACCGCAACGTCACCCGCCGGGTGTGGTACCCCTTGCTGGAGTGGCTGGAACTGCCCAAACGAAACCCGTACCAGACCCGGCATACGGCGGCCACTCTGTGGCTGGCGGCAGGAGAAAGCCCGGAGTGGATTGCCCGCCAGCTGGGCCATGCCAACACCAGCATGCTGTTCCGGGTGTACTCCCGCTATATCCCCAACCTGATCGGCCGGGACGGAGCGGCCTTTGAGTCGCTGCTGGATGAAGAGTTCGAACTGGAGGACGAGGCATGAATCCCATGGTGATGACGTATCAACGGCCCCGGCTGCTGTGGGCCAGCCAGTTGTTTGATGATGGTGCGCTGGCGTCGTGGCAGTTCAGCGCACCGGCGTGGCACTGCTCTCTGCTGCTGTTCCCCTGGCAGATGCAGGGCGTATGCCCCGAAGGACAGTGGGTGCTGGCCGAGCTGAACGGTCAGGGTGAACAAGGTCAGCTTGGTTCGGTGCAGACGCTGCCGGCAGTGGTCGGCCGGCAGCAGGTAGAGCATCAGCTGGTCTGGCTGCCCGAGCAGCAGCAAGCACTGCTGATGGATGTGTGGAGCATGCTGGCCGTGATTGACGATGAAGTACTGCGGGATTTCTTACTGGATATTCTGTCCAACGACGCCATCATGGCACCCTTCTGCCAAAGCCGGGCCAGTCACCGGCATCATCATGATCAGCCCGGTGGCCTCTTGGCGCACAGTCACGAAGTGGCCATGACCGCAGCCATGCTATGTAGCCAGTACGGCTTGGGGCAGCGCAGCATCTGGGTCGCCTTTGTGGGTGGGCTGCTGCACGACATCGGCAAAATTCGTCTGTATTACAACGAAAATACCGGTATCTGTTGCCAGCATGAATCGTTTAACTTTATGGTGCTGGGACAACAGCTGGAGCAGTTACGGCTTGCGTCGCCCAAGGTGTTTGAAGCGCTGAGTGCCTGTCTGGAGACAAAAGTAGGCAAGTACACGGACCCTTATCAGGTAGCCAGTATCGTGCGCATGTGTGACCGTCTTTCAGCCGACGTGTCCAACTGGAAAAATGCCTTTGCCCGGGTACCGGCGTATTTCTGGTACGCCCGATCTGCCCGGGACCAGCAGTTATACAAACGGCTGGGATAGAGTATGACGCAGGCAGTACAGCACGGGCAGAGATCAACCTGTCCGTGTTTTCGTATGTGGAATGAGACCTTGTCTTGAGGGGATATCACTTTTTCTGGAACCGGCGCTTGGCCCAGGCTTCCAGCCGGTCAGCGTTGAAATAGACCAGCAAACACATCATCACTATCACAGCCATAAAACCCAAATAGCCCATTAGGCCCGCCAGTACATTTATCTGCATAGCACCTCCGAATTACTCACTTACACGATACTCGACTACTCACTCAACATCCTGTCGGTTTGCTTGGGACTATCGACCGGTACGGGCTGTGCCTGCCAGGATGTGATTTCCTCAGCGGTAAACAGAATGATGGCAAGCCGATGCAGCACGATGCGCAGGCTGTGGGAAGCATAGCCGGTTTTGTCTGGTTCTTTGCGGTCGGCTTCCTCCTGATGGCGCAGCGTCAGCCAGCCAGAGCCTTGCTCAAAACGGGCTTTTTGCTTCATGGGATAAGGCTGAATTGATAGTGGACCGCATTGCCAGTGCTTGATGGTGTTTTTGTCAGTGTACCTTAACTGTAGCCGCCAGCGCAGCCAGTCAAACAGCTGGGTAGCGACGGTCATGTAGTAGTGAAAGATGCCCGAATCGTCGAAACGGATGCCGGATCGTGAACTGTTGCAGTGCGTCAGGGTATAGCGGATCAGCCAGCGTAATTCGTCCCGTTCCTGAGGAGACTGATAGAGCTTCCTGCAGCCAGCCAGAGCCTTGGCCACATCGCGCTTTTCTGCCACGCCCACCGGCTCGGGGGGCAGCAACTGGTGCCGCCGGCTGCGGGGGAACAGCCGTGGAAGTTGCTTTTCCGTAGTCAGGGCCCGCAGCGCCAGCGCGTTTTGATGCCACGCCTCTATCTGCTCGGTACTCAACTGATAAAACCAGGCGATTTCCCGGTGATCATAGCCAGCCTGAATTTTGCTCAGCACCGCCAGCATGGGCTCATATTTACTGCTGTTCCCGGAGGGGAGCGGGACGTCAGGATGCGTGATTTGTGCCGCCTTGGGCAACCGCACGGGTTCGATGTAGCGTGATAGGCGTTTGTGTATATAGTCGGCGGTGTAGGCCGGCGTGATGGGGAGGCCGTCTTTCTGCAGCTGGCTGATACGGAATGGCCTGAACCCCAGCAGCGCTTGGGCCTGAGCGGCATTGAGCGCGCGCTGGTTATGCCTCAAGTGCAGCCCCAACAGCACGTCGGTAAAATGCAGATAGGTGCTGAGCGTCGTATCCGGGCTGCTGTGTCCGGCAAACACGGCCAGTGCCGAATACCTGTCTCGCAGCCGGCCCTGTCCTGTGATGAGGGTGCGAAGGCTTTTTCGTTTAGCAACGCTGTAAGGTAATAACGAGTCCATGGCTTCAGGCAGGCTCAGGTAATCCTCATGCAGAAGCAGTTGCAGGCGGGACAGCGCACTGTGGCGCAGATGATAGAGCCGGTAATACAGGCCACCACTGAGTTCTCCGAGTATCGTGCGTACTGCAAGCGACAGCGGCATGGTGTCCAAGGGTTCATATGGGTTTTCTGGTTGATGGAATAGCAATTGGGTGGTTTTTTCGCTATTCAGGCGACGTTCCCCAATGAACTCGCTGACCAGTTCGTACTCCTTTTCGGTGAGCAGGGGATATAGCGGTACCTTGCGCAATGCCGCCTCGGTTTTATTACTGCCGTATCGGTTGTTACGCACAAACAGCCATGCCGTGGCAGAGGGCTCGATATCGCACAGGCGCAGTTTGGCAATTTCGCCGGGTCTCAGGCCGGTGCGGTACGCGATGATCAGAAAACAAAGATAAGTGCGGCGTAAATGTTCGCCAAGATCTTCCAGGCTCTGGAACTGCCTCAACAGAGCAGAAAACAGGGGCTCATCCACCACCGCTGAGCTGATACGGACGATAACATCGCTTCCTTCCTGCAATGGCTCCGGCAAGGGAGGAAATCCCAGCACTTTAGCCCCGAACAAATGCAGGTCTTCCAGCCGGCCCGCCCGATACTCCCTATCTTGCTGGCTGCGAGGCCGGTTGAGAATCGATAAGTACAGGTCATGAAAATCCTCGCTGCAATAACTGAGCAAGTCCTGGTCAGCGGTAGTGCTTAGCCACTCGGCAGCAACCGCATCGAGATAGCGTTTGGCTGTAGAGAGGGCGTTCCCCCTGTCCTCGAGGTGATTCAGCAACCAGCTGACCAGGGTGGCCTCTGGCAGCACCAGCGGCTCGCGGCTGAGTTCATGCAACGCGTTGATGATGGCACGCTTGCTTTTATGACGGGCAGGATCGGGAGTTAACAGCTCCCGCAGTTGACTGATTAAGTAAGGTTTGGGGCGGTGACTGGCTTGTTTCTGGGGTTGTTGAGTTAACCGGGAAGGAAAGGTAGTAAATTGGTCAAAGGTGGTCACACCACAGGGAAGCAGGCCCGGTTGAAGCAGTCGTTTCCAGTAACAATAAGGCAGGCTGGCGCTGGGTTGGCGGCCGGTAGCGTACTCTACCAGCACCTGGGGCAGTTCAATCCCTTTTTGGTGTTCTGCGACGGTGATACCGCCATAGGCCAGCTGCATTTTGGAAACCTGTGTCCCCAGCTCTCGGTTCAGCAGCGCCAGGCACTCAGCAGGCGTGCCGGGAGGCTGCCAGTCTGACGGCTTTTGCAGTAAAAACTGCCGTAACAGCCCAAGACTGACAGTATCGGGCACATATACTATCTCGCAGTGCGCGATCAGCTCGCCGGTCTCTGGCTCTTCAAGATACAAGTTGCTGGCCTGATGACGACCTGGAACGCGTTCCAGAACCAGCCAGCAACATTCGTTATTCCCCTTGAAAGGCCTGGGCTTGGTCAGTGCCTGAGCTAATGCTGGCCACAGTGCCGGGCGGTTGAGTCCTCCGTAGAGCACCATGGAAAGTAACAGTCGGGCAAACAGCCCATCAGGCTCAAGCCGCCCTGCCTGCAGACCGGTGAACCAACGGTGCTCCGCCTCGGCTATCTGCCGAGAGCTATGCTGCCAGGTCAGGGTTCGGGCGGGGCGTCTTCTGCGTAACGTAATGTACGGTGGTGGTACCTGCACCGACCAGAGTCCCTTGCGATTTCCAGCCTCGAGCTGCCGGCATAAAAAGCTGTAGGCATGACGGTAGGCGCTCTCGCTTTTCAGTTCATCCTGCAGAGACAGCTCTATTCGTGGCCAGGCCTCATCAAATCCATGGGCATCGGGTGGGGTGCGCAATATGCCGGGCAAATACCGGCGCACGATACTGATGGCAGCCCGCAGTACCTGCTCATCTCGCTGCTGGCGCTTGGCCTTGCGGTGCTCCCGACCGAGCATGGCCATAGCGGCTTGCCGAGAGGCAGGTAAGATCAGTGGGTTGTCCATCCGGTAAGCGCCTTTATTTTGTTATTAACAAAAATGGACTCAATGATATCTGCAATCTCCCTGCAGTCCGCCATGCTCAGAAAACTGTGCCGTCCTAATGCTTCCTCGCCAATTTCCTCATGTCCCATCCAGCCGTCGATTAGTTCGGGATTAACACTGCGTTTGGTCAGCTCTGAGCGTAAATGATGACGGGCCCAGTTTCTGGACCAGGGGAGTCGAGCCTGCAGCAGGCCTTCCAGCAGGGACGGGGTGAGATCGGCAGGTACCTTGGCATCCTGTTTATCGGTGAGGATAAATAGCAGGTTACCACTGCCATCCAGCGCCTGCTGGCAACGTGCTGCCAGCTCTGGTGCCAAAAAGCGACAGTGAACATGCAACTGGTGAAGATGCTCTAGATAGTGTTCAACCTGTTTGGCTGCGGTGGGTGGAACAACCAGGGTTCTGGCCGCCAGCCCATGACGCCGCTCTTTATCACTGATCCACCAGGTGCGTTGATACGGGTTGTAATCGGTGATTTGCCCCAGCGGGGCGGTCACATCCCGGTGGCCCGTGGCGAAAGCCAAGACTGCCCAGACATAGCAGGTGTAGTCATTATGAACAGCCCAGATATCGCGCTTTTGCTTAAGTGGCGATGCCAATATATCAAACAGATTGCCGAGCACTGATTCTGGCAGATGCAGGCGGCTGCCAAGATACACTTCAGTTTGTCGCTGAGCGGGCAGTCCCGGATCGTGATTTGCCGTGGTGAAAATGGCGTTTACATACCGATAATGACACTCCACCAGGGCATCCTGATGCAGATGGCTGTAGGACAGGGCAGGGCGGGATTGATGTAACTCTCCCCGCATCAGGGCAATGATAACCCGGTCGATGCCATGATTTAGGCACCAATGCTCCATAAATCGCACAATTCTTCCCAGCGTCAGGCGGGTCGAATGCTGCGTATTGATGTGCTTGAGCCAGGCGCGACACTCGCTCGCAGTTGGTGGCTTTGTAGAAATAGAGAGTTGCTCCTCCCAGTCATGTACCCAGTCATGTAGCTGAATGGGGAGAGGCCGATAGAAATGGCCGGAGACCTCGGGCAAGACCCCTTCCAGCATGTCCGGCTGTTGGCTGGCCGGCACATGGTGGTGTAGTTGCACAGAGGGATGGTGTTTTATCAGTCTGAGAGACTTCCACTGCTTGGCCCGGGCGTGCAACCAGGTCGGGTCTCGCCCTGTGACCAGGGCAAGCAACACCCAGCCAGCCAGTACGTCTTTTTGCTTCAGCTTTTCCAGGGTGTATTGGAGGAGGTGTGGAATATCCCACTCGGTGAGCTGTTCGAAACTGCAGGGCAGTGATTGCTGACGGCTGGCGAGCTGCTCGGCGAAGCGCTGTCCTTGCTGCGCCATCATGGCCAGTGTTTGCTGGCGCTGCCGCGAGTCATGAACGCGCACTGTTTTGCCCGGCTCCAGTTTCATCTGCTCGTCGGCAGCCTGACTGTCAGGTGTTTCGGGAATGACTTGCAGTAGTTCAACTTCAAGACCGGAGTCATCGACCGGCTCCAATGGTATTGGCGTGATGCGTTCAGGCTCTGCAAATTTCGGTACTTTGATTCTGCGGTGCCGGACGATTCCCTTCCTGAGATGAGCTGCGTTCCTGATCGCAACGGAGAGATAGCCGATACCGGTTGATTCAATATTCGGCTGGGTATAGTGCTGGCGGAGCACCTCCAGCTGCTCTCCCAGCTCGGCCAGCGAAGAGCAACTTGTGGGCACGGGAAGCTGCTTAAAGATGCCCGCATGCTTGGTATCGTTGGCAATCAGCCGGACTTCTCGAAGTGCTGAACTGATTGCCGAATCATGCTGCCCTTGAATGTGCAACTGACAACAGCAAAGTACTATCACTCCCAACCACTCGGCGTATTTTTCATTGTCATCGATACGCGGCCAAGGAGCACATAGTGCAGCAGCATACGGAGCGGAAGTCAGTAGCTCTTTTTTTCTTAAATGCTTATACGCTATCTGGAGTTCAACGTCATTTTTTGGTGGCTGCTGTGCCCCATTGTGCAGACGCTGCTCGAGCGAGTCGGTGAACAAAACCAGGTCGCTTTCGAAGTGCTCCAGCAGGGGAGCACACAGCTGAGCGAGACGCAAAAATACGATCTGCCGATGCCATTTTGTCCACTCTTTAGGGGCGATGGTTTGGGTAATGAGTCTCCGCCTGTGGGAGCGAGATGAGTGCTCAGTCATTTGAGCTCCGAGGTTTTTTCAGCGCGGCGATTAGCTCATCAGTTGATTGCGGAACTTCCGCGATTGCTTCATCTTCACGAACGACTTTCCTCTGTCGTTGCTGTACTAACGTACCGCGTGAAATGCCTAACCATCGACACAGCATGGGGTCACTTAGCGTCTTCGAGCCGAGCAGTTTTCGGTGCATTTTGATCGGCATATGTGCCGCAAGTGCGTCACGGATTTCGGCAATTTGGTGATGATTTACTGACAGCAAAAGAGGGCTAAGGGCGGACAGCCAGGCAGCGGTTTCGACCTCCTCATCCGAGATTTCTTGTGGGCGTAAACTGACGAGTAGAGTGCCGTTTGGTGGCTGCGCTGATGGCCATAAGTGTATCGACCACAGTGGCGAAAAAAGCTTAAAATGCCGCTCCGATTTTTTGTCTTCCTCTGATTCATCTTCTTTGATCATGACGCCGCGCAGAGGCTCTTTACTCAGTCCGGTAATGATCGGTTGAGGCAGGTCAGACCAACTGATCCACTGCGGATATTGCATGCACCATTCATATGCCGAATGGGCTGCAGGGTGGAGTTCAACATGGATGTTCGGGGTAGCGAAAACAGCAGCCGGCATAGTGACTCCTGACGGAAAAATGAGCTAATGTCAGTGTGCGCGGCGCATTAAAGCAGATCAATTGTTGATCCTGAAAAAACTCATAATCTGTGACCGTGACCACGTGGTTGATCTCGATTGACGTAAAATCTGCAGAGCTGGCCGACCAAGACCAACCCATTTATATCAATGGGTTACGTTTAGTGTAGAATGATGTATATTAAGAAAATCTGACTGGCACGGCCTGTCACGCGCCGGGGGTCGCGGGTTCGAGTCCCGTCCGCTCCGCCATTTTAAAGAAGCCCTTAGCTAGTTGATAGCTAAGGGCTTTTTGCTGTTTTGCCTTCAGTAAAATCCTCCTTGCTCAACCTGTCAAATCACCCCTCGTGACCAAACCGTGACCTAAACCCTGTTTTGACCGAAGGTCAAAATCATACTCGCGAACCCCGCCGCCAGCGGTGGTAGCGGGCCAGCCAGGCCAGCAGCCGCTGCGGGGCGTGGGCCTTTTTCCACTCGCCGGCGGCGTACTTGTTGGCCTCGCTCAGGGTGGGGTAGATGTGGATGGTGGCCAGCAGCTTGTTGAGCCCTAAGCCGTGGCGCATCGCCAGCACATATTCCGCCAGCAGCTCGCCGGCGTGTTCCCCCACTATGGTCACCCCCAGGATCCGGTCCTTGCCCGGTACCGTCAGCACCTTAATAAAGCCGTGATCGGCGCCGTCGGCGATGGCCCTGTCGAGATCCTCCAGCCCGAAGCGGGTCACCTCACAGGCGATGCCCCTGTCCCTGGCCTCGGCCTCGGACAGGCCCACCCGGGCCACCTCCGGATCCACGAAGGTGCACCAGGGGATCACCGCGTAGTCCACCCGGAAGCGTTTGAACTGGCCGAACAGGGCGTTGACGCTGGCATACCAGGCCATGTGGGCGGCGGTGTGAGTGAACTGGTAGCCCCCGGCCACGTCGCCGGCGGCGTAGATGTTGGGGTAGAGGGTTTCCAGGTAGTCGTTGGTCTCGAGCCGTTGGTCGGTGTCGATGCCTAGTTGCTCCAGGCCGTAGCCGGTCAGCCGGGGGCGGCGGCCCAGGGCGACCAGCAGATCGTCGAAGGGCAGCGCCACTTCCCGGTGGTGATGGCGGGCGATCAGCCGCTTGCCCCGGTTGTCCTGCTCCAGCCGCAGCGGCTGG
>AZIJ01003002.1_pt1 | contig 13233 bp, 10 predicted proteins | sample 359151 | NCBI WGS metagenome assembly AZIJ01 (sample SAMN02429718, study PRJNA222666) | marine sediment metagenome | biome: Sediment sample; isolation source: enrichment culture of sample MGS-ElMAX(UA) from oil contaminated site at the... | place: Egypt: El Max | collected 2013-01-23 | depth 9.22 m m | reverse complement strand
AGTCCATCCACGTTTACCCGCCCCCTGTTTCAAAAACCTGAATCGTCGCCCACTTAACACAGAGCCGATACTAACCGGCAACCTTCAAGAACTCAAAACCACCGACATCAGATGACGGATATTTAAGACGACTCGCCAAGCACTGACGCTCTCGCCTCGGCCACCGTGAAAAAGGACCCGAAAATCACGATAAGGTCATCAGCTTGCGCTTTTTCCCTGGCAGAAGACAGCGCCGCAGTCACCGTCGGCGCCTCGCGGACAACCAGTTCGGGGTGACTGACCGCCAGACGCGCCCGCAACTCTGCTGCAGAAAGCCCGCGATGGCAGTCCAGCCCGCCGATAAACCAGTCATCGACAACATCCGCCAGGGCATCAACCACGCCGGAGGAATCCTTGTCTGCCAGGCACGCGTAGACCGCGTAAACCTTATTACGGAGAGGCTTGCGAGCCCGGATCCTGTCAGCCAGCCAGCGGGCCGCATGGGGATTGTGCCCGACATCGACGAAAATCTCGGGTGACGACGCCAGACACTCGAAGCGGCCCGCCAGGCGAACCTCACCGAGCGCCTCGGTGATCGCCAGATTATCCAGCTCCGGCTGCAGCATCAGCGCCGCAACAACAGCCGCTGCCACGCTGTTGCGCGGCAGCGGTGTCGCTGGCAGCGTCAGGGTCCGGGAGGGCGACATCAAGGTCAGCTCCATGCCCTCTCCGGCATCCGTAATCTGGTAATCCACCCCCAGCCTCTTCAGCGGAATCCGCTGGGCAGCTACCTGCTGCAATACCGAACGGGGAGGATCAATATCCGCATAGATCGCCGGCCGCCCCTGGCGCAGGATACCGGCTTTTTCAAAACCAATGGTTTCCCGGTCTCCGCCCAGGAAATCCACATGGTCGATGTCCACCGAGGCAATGACGGCCAGGTCCGGATCCATGACATTGACAGCATCCAGCCGCCCGCCCAGACCAACCTCGAGAATCCAGTCCTCCACGCCGGCATCGGCAAACACCTGGAACGCGGCCAGGGTTCCAAACTCGAAATAGGTCAGCGTGACATTACCGCGCGCCGCCTCGACCCGTTCAAAGGCCGTTACCAGCTGGTCATCGGTTGCTTCGGTACCATTTATCCTCACCCGCTCGTTATAGCGATACAGATGAGGCGACGTGTAGGCACCGGTGGCGCGACCTGCCCGACGCAACAGACTTTCGAGACAGGCAACGGTGCTGCCCTTGCCGTTGGTGCCGGCTACGGTAATGACCCGAACCCGGGGGCGATTACGGAACAATCGGCGCAGAACCGTGAGCACCCGGTCAAGGCCGAGATCGATTTCTGCCGGATGGATGGATTCCAGATAAGACAGCCAGGTGGCCAGAGAGGCGTTCGCGCCCGGAGCAACCGGGCGCGAGGAGACAGGGTCAGTGCGTCGGGGCATCGGTTTGAGGTCTTTCGGTCACTTCAAACTCGATCGGCTCTTCTGTTCCCGGACGATCGAGACCGCCGAACTTCGCCAGTACGTGAGCGATGCGCTCACGCATCTGGTGGCGATGAAGAATCATATCGATGGCCCCGTGTTCCAGCAGAAACTCGCTGCGCTGGAAACCTTCCGGGAGTTTTTCACGCACCGTCTGCTCGATGACCCGCGGTCCGGCAAAACCGATCAGGGCATAGGGTTCAGCGATGTTGAGATCGCCCAGCATGGCCAGACTGGCTGACACACCACCGAACACCGGGTCCGTCAACACCGAAATGTAAGGGATGCCTTCCTGCTTCATGCGCTCAAGCACCGCCGCGGTTTTGGCCATTTGCATGAGCGACAGAATCGCCTCTTGCATCCGGGCGCCGCCACTGGCAGAAAAACACACCAGCGGAATACGCTCTTCCAGGCAGATATTGGCCGCCTGGACGAATTTCTCGCCCACAACCTGCCCCATCGAACCACCCAGGAAGTTGAATTCGAAGGAACACGCCACCAGGGGCACACCCATGGTTGTGCCGCGCATGGCAACCAGAGCATCTTTCTCACCCGTGGCCTTCTGGGCCTGGGACAGACGATCCTTGTAGCGCTTGCTGTCCTTGAACTTCAGCCGGTCGGTGGGCTCAAGCTCGGCACCGATCTCTTCACGACCGTCCTTGTCCAGAAAAATATCCAGACGGCGGCGGGCGGAAACACGCAGATGGTGATTACACTTCGGACAAACATCCAGGTTTTTGTCCAGCTCCGGCTTGTAGAGAAACGCACCGCATTTCGGGCACTTCTTCCAGAGGCCTTCCGGCACACCGGTCCGCTGTCTTGACTCCGAGCGGATCTTGCTCGGCATGATTTTATCCAGCCAGTTACTCATGATGTCATCCTGTCCTTCGATGCCCGCCCGTCAGGAGCCTCCCGTTCAGGAGGCAAGACTGTCCAGAGCTTCACGCATTGGGTGTAGCAGATCCGTCAGCGCGCGCTTCAGCTGCGCCGGATCCGTCTGATTTCTGGCTATTGTATCGACCAGGACACTCCCCACAATTACACCATCGGATACCCGACCGATGGCCGCAGCGGTTTGCGCATCCCGGATACCGAAGCCGACACCGACGGGAACTGCCGTCAGGGCGTGAATATGAGCGACCTTGGCAGCCACCTCGTCCACATTGATCTCGGCCGAACCGGTAACCCCTTTCACAGAAACATAGTACACATAGCCGGATGAGTGTTCCGCAATCGCGCGAATCCGGTCATCGGTTGTGGTGGGAGCAAGCAGAAATACCGGATCGAGATTGCGCGCCGCAAACAGTGGCGCAACATCGTCCGCCTCTTCGGGAGGCAGATCGACCGTCAGTATGCCATCCACACCGGCATCCAAAGCGGCATCGGCGAACGCCTCGTAGCCCATGGCTTCCATGGGGTTGAGATAGCCCATCAGCACAATCGGGGTAGCCTGGTCGGTTTCACGAAAGGTCTTGACCATCCCCAGCACCTGACGCAGCGAGGTACCATGCTTGAGCGCACGCTCGCAGGCGAGCTGGATGACCGGGCCGTCTGCCATCGGATCGGAAAAGGGAACGCCCAGTTCGATAATGTCTGCGCCAGCTTCAACCAGGGTGTGCATCAGGCCGACCGTCTGACCTGGCTCGGGATCACCCGCGGTAATATACGGAATCAGTGCCTTGCGACCCTGCCCTTTCAGAGTTTTCATAACCCCTTGAATTCGACTCATGCCTGCTCCTGTTAATCCTTGCCTGGCAGCGCCTTCGGGCGCTGCCATGATCGCTGTCGCGACTCAGAGTTCAATGCCATCCAGGGTTGCAATGGTGTGGATATCCTTGTCACCGCGCCCCGAGACATTGATGACCAGCATCTTGTCCTTGTCCATGGTTGCCGCCAGTTTCACGGCATAGGCAACGGCATGGGAAGACTCGAGCGCCGGCATGATACCCTCGACCCGTGTCAACTTGCGGAAGCCGTCCAGTGCTTCGTCATCGGTGACCGACACGTAGTGCGCCCGCCCGCTATCTTTCAGCCAGCTGTGCTCCGGCCCTACGCCAGGATAGTCCAGACCTGCGCTCACCGAGTGAGTACCGGCAATCTGGCCGTTCTCGTCTTCCATCAGATAGGTACGGTTGCCGTGTAGCACCCCCGGCCGGCCGGCGCACAACGGTGCCGCATGCTGGCCTGTTGCGATGCCCAGACCACCAGCTTCCACACCGTACAATTCAACGGATTCGTCGGTCAGGAACGGGTAGAACATACCGATGGCATTGGAACCACCGCCAACACAAGCGACCAGGGCATCCGGCAAGCGCCCGGCCTGCTCCAGGGACTGGGCTCGGAGCTCGCGACCGATGACCGCCTGGAAATCACGAACCAGCAGCGGATACGGATGCGGGCCGGCGACCGTTCCAATGATGTAGAAGGTTTCGTCGACATGGGTTACCCAGTCGCGCATGGCGTCGTTCATCGCGTCCTTGAGGGTTCGGGTTCCGCTTTCGACGGCATGGACCTGGGCACCCAGCAATTTCATCCGGTAAACGTTGAGCGACTGCCGCTGAACATCCTCAGCGCCCATGAACACGTGACATTCAAGACCGAGACGGGCACATACCGTCGCCGTCGCCACCCCATGCTGACCGGCACCGGTTTCGGCAATGATTCGTTTCTTGCCGAGGAAACTCGCCAGCAAGGCCTGACCGATCGTGTTATTGATCTTGTGAGCCCCGGTGTGGTTGAGGTCTTCGCGCTTCAGCCAGATCTGGGCACCACCGGTTTCCCGGGTCAGCCGTTCGGCAAAATACAGCGGGCTCGGGCGACCGACGTAATGGGCCAGATCCTTGTCAAATGCAGCCTGGAACTCTGGATCCTGCTTCAGCCGCAGGTATTCGTCCTCAAGAGTCATGAGGGAGTCCATCAGGGTTTCGGACACAAACCGTCCGCCGTAGGCACCGAAATGGCCCCTTGCGTCAGGCAGGGTGCTCAGCATCTCTTCAGTCAGTTTGATCGACACGGTGAACCTCGTTCATAAAATCAGTGATTTTGGAGACGTCTTTGATGCCCTTGTGGCTCTCAACACCACCACTGACATCCACGGCCCAGGGCTTTACCTGCGCAATGGCGCGGGCTACGTTATCAGAAGTCAGGCCACCGGCCAATATCAGCGGCACCGGTCGCGCCGGCGGTAACAGCGCCCAGTTGAAGGACTGGCCGGTACCACCGTAAAGGGCCGGATCATAGGCGTCAGCCAGCAAACCGCAGGCATTCCGGTAGCGGTCGAACGCCAGCTCGACATCCTGCTGTTCCCGGACCCGAATGGCTTTTATCCAACGTTTGCCAAACTGGCGACAGAACTCCGGCGACTCGTCGCCGTGAAATTGCAGCAGATCCAGCGGCACAGCTGTGAGCGTCTCGCGAACCTGGGCCTCGGTCGGGTTCACGAACAATCCAACTACACCCACGAAGGCGGGTAACGCCCTGACGATCTCCGCCGCGGCGCTGTTGGTCACATACCGCGGACTGGATTCGTAGAATACCAGGCCGATGGTATCCACGCCGGCGCGGGCCGCTGCCAGACCGTCCGCAACACGGGTAATTCCGCATACCTTGACACGGGTTCTCATGACTCAGGCCTGTGTTTACGATGAATTTTACGCATGGCCCGCGGACGATTGTCCGCCTCGCTGAACCACGGACGCAAAAACCCCGGGCCACACAGGGCAGCCGGCACACCAAACTCCTCGGGATACCCGACATCGACCAGGTAAAGACCGAAAGGCGGCGCCGTTACCCCTGCAAGCTTGCGATTCCTCGCCTGCAGTATCTCACGAATCCAGCTCGTTGGCCGCTCACCACTACCTACCGCCATCAGGCCACCGGCAATGTTCCGCACCATATGGTGCAGGAACGCGTTGGCCTGAATATCAATTACGACGTAATCGCCCTTTCGGGTTACCTCAACAAACTCGACATAGCGCTGCGGCGTACGGGACTGGCATCCAGCCGCCCGAAAGGAGGTGAAATCATGCTCGCCAACCAACGCCTGCGCGGCTTCGTGCATTTTGTCCGCATCAAGGGGACGAAACGTCCAGCTGACCTGGCCACGCAGAATACCGGGGCGTACCGGGTTGTTGTATATCACGTAACGATATCGACGGTAGATCGCCGAAAAGCGCGCGTGAAAATCCCCCTGCCCTATACCAGCCCAATGCACCGCAATCGAGTAAGGCAAGGCCGTGTTGATTCCCATTACCCATGAACGCAGGTTTCGTACAGCAGGCGTATCAAAGTGGACAACCTGGAAGCTGGCGTGAACACCGGCATCGGTGCGCCCCGCACACACCAGGTCCACCGGGTGATCGGCCACTTTGCTGATTGCCTGCGTGAGCTCCCCCTCCACCGACCGGACGCCGGACTTCTGGATCTGCCAGCCGTGATAGCCATGCCCATCATATTCAAAAGCCAGGGCAACCCGGCCGGCGCCGATTTCGTTTTCGGTTGTTAGCGGAAGCGGATCAAGAAACAAGGGATCATCCGGAAGACAAACTGACTGAAAAGCAAAACGCCGGCTTGTGGTCCGGGCAGTTCCGGAAGCCGGCGTTTGCTCGCTGATGAGCGATTATAACGGATCAGGACATTTTTTTAAGAAGATCCTGAGCTTCCAGCTTCTGGCTGTCGCTACCCTCGAGGGCAACTTCTTCCAGAATATCCCGGGCACCGTCGTTGTCACCCATCTCGATGTAGGCTCTGGCCAGATCGAGCTTGGTGGCCGCCTCGTCGGTACCGGAAAGGAAGTCAAAGTCGTCATCCTCGCCGATATCTGCCTCGTCAAACTCGACAGACCCCGCCGAACGGGCGGTTTCCTCGGCCTGAACTCCGGCCTCCGGCGAAGTCAGGGGAATGTCGTCCTCCACATCTTCGGCTACCGGCACTTCATCGCTCAACAGCGAACCATCATCTGCGAGCGAGTTCTCCAGATCGAGATCGTCGTCCAGCGCCCCGAGATCAGAACCGCCCTCAGAAACCTCTTCCATCAGTGCAAGATCCTCGTCTGACACGTCGAGCTCAAGCTCTTCCAGACCACCATCGTCCAGGTCGTCTTCGAAGCCGTCTTCAGCGCCGACCTTGTCCAGCTCGGCGTCGAGCTCGTCCAGGAAGGACTCGTCCAGCATGCCGGTATCTTTGTCTGCGAGAGACTCGGCTGATTCGCTGTCCGTTGCCAGGCCACCCAGATCTGTCGCGGTGTCGGTATCAAGGTCATCCAGTTCCAGCGAACTGAAATCGTTGTCCAGGTCACTATCCGATGTCCCGGTGAGATCCGCCGAATCCCGATCAAGATCCAAACTGGAAGTTTCTTCACTACCAGCGCTCTCACCCAGATCAAAGTCCACGGTCAGGTCATCCTGTTCCTCAACCGCTTCCGGAATTTCGAAGTCCAGAGAAAAGTCATCCTGCTCTGCTTTTTTCGCTTCGTTGTCCGGAATCACATCGGAACCGGCATCCACATCGAGATCAGACAGATCGAAATCGAAGGATTCAGCCTCTGTTCCTGTCTCGGCACCTGCAGCCTTGGCGAGTTCATCCTCGTCGAGATCAAATGCCTCGTTACCTGACTCGAAGTCAAAATCGGCGGCAAGTTCGTTGTCTTCAGGGCGCGCTGCATACTCTTCCGCCACCGTTTCGTCGGTCGGATGCAGACTGCTCTCATCTGTCCCCGAATCATTGCCGAAGGAACCGGAGCGCAGCTGGGATTCCAGATCATCAATACTGGGAATATCCTCCGCTTCGTCCAGGCGGGATCTCAGAGCGACAGCCTCGGCCATCACCTGCTCATCCTCCATGGCTTCCAGTTCCCGGAACTGCTTGTCAAATGCACTTCGATCCTGGGTGTCGGCATAGACCGTCAACAATTTCAGGCGCAGATCGGACCGGCTAGGCTCGCGGGAGATGGCCGCCTCCAGGCTCTGCCCGGCCTGTTCGTAGCGACCCTGCCCGATCAGTGCATCCGCTTCGGCGAGAGCGTCGACTTCAGCCTCGACAGCGCCACCTTGCGCCCCTACCGGCAGATCGAAGGAATCTTTCTCATCACCGGCTTCCGCGTTCAGCTCGTCATAGAACGCCTTTTCGCGACTGGCATTGCGACGGGCCAACAGCAGCAGTATCAGCAGCAACAGAACCAGGCCGCCACCAAGGGCCACCTGATACAGGAAGTTGTTGGTGATGGCGTCAATAAAATTACCCGGAAACCCCTTGTCCGCCTTGGGCTGGGACGCCGCTACCGGAGCCGGCTCGGTGGGCGCAGGCTGTGCAGACTGCTGCAGCGGCTGTGGTTCCGGAGCCGCCTCACTGGCTGGTTCGGCAGTGCCACCAAACGCATCGTCAGCCACTCCGCCTGCGGCCTCATCGGAGGCCATCTCATCGGTGCCAGCGCCGGCGGCTGCATCGGTCGACAGTCCTTCCGCGGCATCCCGGGAATCTGTCGCATCCGCACCCTCTTCCGGAGCTCCGGCTTCCGCAGCACCAACTTCCGGATCGCCGGCGTCATCGCCAACGTCTGAGCCGTCAGCTCCAGCCACCGCAGCGTCAGCAGATTCGGCGGATTGCAGCTCAGCAGTGCCGGCCTCCGCACCGCTGTCGGCAGTCACTTCGCCAGTTCCGGTAACCGGTGCCTGCTGCAAGGCACCGTCAGCACCATCGGCGTTCAGGCTCTGGATCTCGGCCAACTGGCTGTTCTTGAGCTCCAGCAGACGCTGCAGGGTTTCCACCTGACTTTGCAGGTCCTCGACCCGGCCACTCAGATCTTCATTTTCACGACGAACCTTGTCCAGTTCCTCCATCGCCACGGCGCTGCCCGCATCGGCGGTACCACCGGTACGGCCATCGCCGGCAGCGGAACCGCCGTCTTCACTGGCACGACTGCCGGAATCTTCCGACACCAGCAGTTTCAGCTCATCAGGTGCGGGCGCCGTACCAGGCGCAGCTGCCGGAGCCTGAGGTTGGACGCCCTCGGCGGAAGCTGTCGCGTCAACCTCACGACGGGGAGCTGACAGGGCTTCGTTCTGGGCAACCACTTCCCTGACCGCCTGGGCCGGGGTGCGGGACCGAATCTGTTCGGCCGTGGGGATGCGCAGCACCTGGCCACGCTTGAGCTTGTTGATGTTGCCGTCGATGAAGGCATCCGGGTTCAGATCCTGGATAGCGAGCATTACCTGCTGTGGACTCAGGCTGCTGTCCGGACGTACTTTGATTGCTATGCCCCAAAGGGTATCTGACTGCCCCGTCGGACCAAATGTGGTCCTGCTGTACGCAGTATCACCCGCCGCTGAAGCGGGTGCGGAGGATCTTGTGGCGGCAGGGCGACTTGGGGAGGCGGTAGTCCGGGTCGCCGTTGAGGCCGCAGGCGCGACAACCTGGCGCTCGCCGGATTCTTCGGCGTACACAGGCGGATCGACCAGCAAGGAATATTCCCGCATCAGCCGGCCGCTGGGCCAGGTCACCTCAAGCAGGAAATTGAGATACGGCTCCCGCAAGGGCTCGCTGGAAGAGACGTTGACAACGAGGTTGCCATCCGGCGCGGTGGTTACATTGAATCTGAGCTTGGTAAGGAAGTAATTCCGGCTGATACCAACCCGGTTGTAATCCGCTTCCGAAGCAATGTTAACGAATACTTCGTCTGGACTTACGCCAGTACTTTTACGCAGATCAATTTCTGCATCCAACGGCTCGTTGAGGAAAGACTGTAATTCAATTTCTCCCAGCCCCAAAGCGTGTGCAACGCTGGAACCCAGCCCTCCCGCCAGAGCCAGGGCAACCGCAAGCTTGCGTACCTTCATGCTTATTCCTTACCAGTCTCCGTTATTCGTTACTGCTGCAGTGCCAGCAGAATCGGACGAGGATGGATGACTTTTGTCTTACGTAAATTCGTCTGGATTATGTCGTTATTATGTCAATTCTTTAATTTCCGGCCAGCCAAGTATTGTTGATAAAGTGAGTTTTATCAATCAATCAGCTTCAATGCTTATACCATTTCTTTATCATTCTTCCGGAACGTGCTGTTCCTTCAACGCCACTCAAAACCACTCCCGGCCATCCCGCTTCGAAGCTGAGTCTAGCCCACGTTCGGCACAAGGGGAACCAATCATCTCTGAAAATAACAGGGGCGGAGACTGAAATCAGCCTCCGCCCCCAACCGGTTATCGGAAACCGGACACAGTTGGCATTAACCAGCCTGCATTGGACTTCCCTCAGCGTTCCTGAAGGATGCGCAGCATCCGCCGCAGCGGTTCCGCAGCGCCCCACAGCAACTGGTCACCGACGGTAAACGCCGAGATATACTCCGGCCCCATGGCCAGCTTGCGAATCCGGCCGATCGGAATCCCCAGGGTTCCGGTCACCCGGGTCGGGGTCAGTTCCTGCATGGTGGCGTCCCGATCGTTCGGGATCACTTTCACCCAGTCGTTGCCCTTCGCCAGAATGCCTTCGATTTCCTCAACCGACAGGTCCTTTCGCAGCTTGATGGTCAGCGCCTGGCTATGGGAACGCATGGCGCCAATCCTGACACAGATTCCGTCAATGGGAATCGGGTTGCCACTGCGACCGAGGATCTTGTTGGTCTCTACACCGGCCTTCCACTCTTCCTTGCTCATACCGTTATCGAGCTGCTTGTCGATGAACGGAATCAGGCTGCCCGCCAGCGGCACCCCGAAATGCTCGGTCGGGAAGTCCCCGGAACGCATGGTTTCAGTCACCTTGCGATCGATTTCCAGGATGGCCGAGGCCGGATCTTCCAGTTCTGCACGAACACTGTTATGCAATTCGCCCATCTGGCTCAGCAGCTCACGCATGTTCTGGGCACCGGAACCGGAAGCCGCCTGATAAGTCATCGGCGAAACCCACTCAATCAGATCCTGCTCCAGCAGTCCGCCGAGGGCCAGCATCATCAGGCTGACGGTGCAGTTACCACCGATGTAATCCTTGACGCCCTTCGCCAGCGCCGCATCGATAACGTTGCGGTTAACCGGATCCAGCACGATGACCGAGTGGTCGGCCATCCGCAGGGTGGAGGCTGCATCGATCCAGTAGCCTTGCCAGCCTGCATCGCGCAGCTTCTGATAAACCTCGGTGGTGTAGTCGCCACCCTGGCAGGTCACAATGACATCCAGGGTTTTCAGGATGTCGATATCAAACGCATTCTGCAGCGGCGGAATGCCTTCCTTGCCTACGTCCGGGGCCGGCTTCCCGGCCTGGGAAGTGGTAAAAAACACCGGATCGATATCGGCAAAATCGTTTTCTTCACGCATGCGCTGCATGAGGACCGAGCCCACCATGCCACGCCAACCTACAAGTCCAACTCGCTTCATGTGCGACCTTTGAACCTCGCTTTATGCCCGCCCGCAACCGTTATCGCTGGCAGGGACAGGATGGATGATCCCGCGGCAACCACATCCTGTTGCCGTCGGGTCTCAAAACTACTGAACCGGTAAGAGCCTCAAAGCGCTGCGAGAACTGCCTCACCCATTTCAAGGGTAGACACTTTCCTCGCGCCCTCAGACATAATGTCTGCGGTGCGCAGCCCCTGATCCAGCACTGTGCTGACGGCTGCCTCGATAGCTTCGGCAGCTTTTTCCTCGCCCAGACTGTACCGCAACATCATAGCGGCACTGAGAATGGTGGCCAGCGGATTGGCAATACCCTGCCCGGCAATATCCGGCGCCGAACCGTGACAGGGCTCGTACATGCCCTGTTTTTCGGCGTTCAGCGACGCCGACGGCAGCATGCCGATAGAGCCGGTGAGCATAGCCGCTTCGTCCGAAAGGATATCACCAAACATGTTTCCGGTCACAATCACATCGAATTGCTTGGGTGCGCGCACCAGCTGCATGGCCGCGTTGTCGACGTATATATGGGACAGTTCGACATCCGGATACTCCTTCGCCAGCTCGGTCATTACTTCCCGCCACAGCACCGTCACTTCGAGCACGTTGGCCTTGTCTACCGAGCACAGCTTTTTGTTGCGCTGACGGGCCGCCTCGAAGGCCACCCGGCCGATGCGCCGGATCTCCGACTCGGAGTAAACGTAGGTGTTGTAGCCCTGTCGCTCGCCGCCCTCCAATTCCCGGACACCACGGGGCTGACCGAAGTAGATGCCGCCGGTCAGCTCACGGACAATCATGATATCCAGGCCGGACACCACTTCCGGCTTCAGCGAAGATGCCGACGCCAGTTGCGGGTACAGAATCGCCGGCCGCAGGTTGGCGAACAGCTGCAGATTTGAACGCAGGCCGAGCAAGCCTTTCTCCGGCCGCCGCGCCATTTCAAGCTGGTCCCATTTGGGGCCGCCCACCGCGCCAAGCAGGATGGCATCCGCCTGACGGGCTTTGTCGAGAGTCTCGTCAGGCAGCGGGATACCGGTTGCATCGATAGCAGCGCCACCCACCAGCGCCTGCTCGAACGTCAGTCCGAGGTTGAATTTTTCGTTGACCTTGTGCAGAACCTTTTCGGCCTCCGCAACGATTTCCGGGCCGATCCCGTCGCCCGGGAGCATCAATACCGTCTTGGACATGTCAGATTCCTGATTAACTTGATCTTACTGGTTTACTGAATTGAACAGCCAGGGCGCAGTTTTGCGCCGGGCGTCTTCGTAGGCCCGGATCTGCTCGGCATCCTCAAGGGTCACGCCGATATCGTCGAGACCGTTCAGCAGGCAATGGCGGCGAAAGTTGTCCACCTCAAAGCTGAAGGATTCGCCTGACGGCGTCGTTACGGTTTGCGCTTCCAGATCCACAGTCAGCTGATAACCTTCAGTAGCCTCAGCTTCCCGAAACAGCCGGTCAACCTGTTCTTCTTCAAGAACAATGGGTAACAACCCGTTCTTGAAGCAGTTGTTGTAGAAAATATCCGCGAAACTTGGGGCAATAATCACCCGGAACCCGTAATCCTCGAGCGCCCAGGGGGCGTGCTCGCGACTTGAGCCACAACCGAAGTTGGCACGAGCCAACAGTACACTGGCGTCCTTGTAACGGGCCTGGTTGAGTACGAATTCCGGATTGAGCGGACGCTGTGAACTGTCCTGGTCGGGCTTGCCCTCATCGAGGTAGCGCAGCTCGTCAAACAGGTTCGGGCCGAAGCCGGTACGCTTGATGGACTTCAGGAACTGCTTGGGAATGATCATGTCCGTGTCCACATTGGACCGGTCCATGGGGGCAACGATGCCCTGGTGTTGCGTGAATGCGCGCATGGTCTCTCTCCTGTGGATCAGTTCAGCAATTCGCGGACGTCGACGAAGTGGCCGGTTACCGCAGCGGCAGCCGCCATCGCCGGGCTGACCAGGTGAGTCCGGCCGCCGAAGCCCTGACGGCCTTCGAAGTTACGGTTGGAGGTGGACGCACAATGCTCGCCCTGCCCCAGTTTGTCCGCATTCATCGCAAGGCACATGGAGCACCCCGGATCACGCCATTCCAGGCCGGCTTCGATAAAGATCTTGTCGAGACCTTCCTGCTCCGCCTGGGCCTTGACCAGGCCGGAACCCGGCACAACCATTGCCTGCTTGAGGCTGGCAGCGACCTTGCGGCCCTTGACCACGGCGGCAGCTTCACGCAGGTCTTCAATCCGGCTATTGGTACAGGAGCCGATGAATACCCGGTCGAGCTGGATGTCGGTGATCGCCTGGTTGGGTTGCAATCCCATGTATTTCAGGGCGCGAACAATACCCTCGCGACGGATGGGGTCCTCTTCCTTCGCCGGATCAGGCACCTGGCCATCCACG
>AZIJ01011694.1_pt1 | contig 13332 bp, 13 predicted proteins | sample 359151 | NCBI WGS metagenome assembly AZIJ01 (sample SAMN02429718, study PRJNA222666) | marine sediment metagenome | biome: Sediment sample; isolation source: enrichment culture of sample MGS-ElMAX(UA) from oil contaminated site at the... | place: Egypt: El Max | collected 2013-01-23 | depth 9.22 m m | reverse complement strand
AACAAAAAGCCTTGGTGCATAACGGGGTGAATGTGGGGCAGGGGGCGTTGTTTGGGGAACCCGAACAGGTAAAGTCACCATTGCAGGACGAGCCGACCCAAGAGCAGTCGGCAGGAACAGCGTAACCTCTTCTTAGTCTTCCATAGCTTTGCGCAGCAGCGCTAAACCACTTGCGCGTGTATTTTCACGAGCTGCTTCGTTTGCCGCTGCATGTTCTTCCCACTCTAAATCATCTTGTGGTAATTCATACAAAAACCGACTCGGCTCGGGGCGCATCACATCGCCATATTGGCGTCGTTCTTTGGCCATGGTGAATATCAATGACTGCTGCGCTCGGGTAATTCCAACATAGGCCAAACGTCGCTCTTCTTCGACCATCCCTTCATCAATACTGGACTGATGCGGGAGCAAGCCTTCTTCCATACCAACCATAAACACATGCGGAAACTCGAGGCCTTTGGAGGCGTGCAACGTCATCAATTGAACTTGGTCGCCTTGCTCTTCTTCTTCGTTGCGGGACAACATGTCACGTAAACAAAGCTTGGCAACAGCTTGCTCAAGTGTCACCGCCTCGTTCTCGTCATCGCCTTTCAGCATTTCGGTAACCCAGCGCATAAGCTCGCTGACGTTTTTCCAACGCATTTCGGCGGCGCTCACGCTTGGGCTACTTTCATACAGCCACTCTTCGTAACCAATCAGTTTTAGCAGGTCAAACAAGGCTGATGCGGCTTCTGGCGTATGGTCACAGCGACGTGCCGCGCGTTTCATGAAATCGACAAAATACTGTACCGATTGATATTCTCGAGCCCCCAAACGGGTTTTCAAGGCTTGGTGATCGGCCGCCTCAAACAAACTAACATGCAGCTCGTGCGCGAGTTCGCCAACACGCTCAACGGTTTGCGGACCAATACCGCGTTTTGGAACATTGATGATGCGAATAAACGCCGTGTCGTCACTTGGGTTCACCAACAAGCGCAAATACGCCATCACATCTTTGACTTCCGCGCGCGCGAAAAAGCTTTGTCCACCGGTCATGCGATAGGGAATACGGTTACTCATCAAGGCTTTCTCAAACACCCGAGATTGATGATTGCCGCGATAAAGCACCGCAAACTGGTGATAGGGGGTTCGCTCTAAAAAGCGGCGACGAACAATCTCAGCAACCACACGCTCAGCCTCATGTTCTTCATTGCGTCCGTAAATCACACGCAACGGCACCCCGTACTCCATTTCAGAAAACAGCGTTTTATCGAATACGTGCGGGTTATTCTCAATGAGAATGTTTGCTGCTTTAAGAATACGCCCGTGTGAGCGGTAATTTTGCTCGAGCTTAATCACGTGCAATTGCGGGAAGTCTTTTTGTAGCAATGCTAAATTTTGCGGTTGTGCGCCACGCCAGGAATAAATCGACTGATCATCGTCGCCTACTACCGTGAAGTTAGCGCGCTCGCCTACAAGTAATCGTACTAACTCGTACTGGCTGGTATTGGTATCTTGATACTCATCGACTAACAAGTAATGGAATTTGTTCTGCCAGCGCGCCCGAGCCTGTTCGTTGGTTTTCAATAAAAGCGTTGGCAACAAAATCAGATCGTCAAAGTCTATCGCGTTACACGCTTTCATGTTTTGCTGATAACGGCGATAAAACTCTGCGAACATTTGCTCATCGGCCTGCTGTGCCTGATTCAGAACCTGATCGGGGCTTAGCATCGCATTTTTCCAATTACTGATTTGGCTTTGCAGCAGTTTTAGAAGATTCTTATCGCCATCCAGCTCAGGTTCAGTAAGCGCCTTCAGTAGCGCAAAGGAATCTTGATCATCAAACAACGAGAATCCAGCCTTCATATTCAGTTGGCTGACTTCTTTACGAATAATCGTCAGGCCAAGGGTATGAAATGTGGAAACAGTTAATCCGCGAGTATATTGACGACCAAGCGTTTGGCCTACGCGCTCTTTCATTTCACGCGCGGCTTTATTGGTAAAGGTAACCGCCGCAATATGCCGTGCCTGATACCCACAACGCTGAATTAAATGCGCAATTTTCTCAGTAATCACACGGGTTTTTCCGCTACCGGCGCCCGCCAATACCAACACCGGCCCTTCGATGGCTTTCACGGCTTCTTGTTGGCGGGGGTTGAGTAGCATGAATAAAACGGCCTTTGATGATCGGTTCGACGAATGAGCCGCAGATTTTACCGTAAACTCCTGCTAAGCTAAAAGGTAATTACTCTGAATTGATTTTTAGTGGCTTAAACATTTCAAAAAAGAAGTACAAACGGAAACATTATGGACCCGAAAAAAATTGAAGATATTGCGCGTCAGATTAACGAAAGTATTCCAGCTGGTGTGAAAGACTTTGCCGGCAACATCGAACAGCGTGTAAAAACCGTATTGCAGCAACAGCTTGGCAAACTTGATGTGGTGACCCGCGAAGAGCTCGATGTACAGCAACAACTGTTGCTACGTTTGCGTCAGCGCGTTGATCAGCTTGAGCGTGAACTCGAAGCAATGAAACGCGATATCGACGACGAATCGTAATCTCGGCTTATTCAGCAGACCGGCACCGCGCCCACGTGGGTGCGGTGCTAACTGTTTCAATGGGCATTGGTGGCAGCGCAGCGCTCGCCTTTGCTACTCGCGCTTCATACTCAGACAGACTTAATTCATTGCGTAATATCTGATTCACGTCGCGATTAATGAAATACGCGAATGTTCCGATGTTATAAAGCGCCGAGTTCTTTTCTTCGCGCACCAATGCCGTGGCGTTGCCATTTAACTGATTTAAACAACAGTCTTCTAATTTATTTACCAGTGTTCGGGTAATTGAATCAGGCACTTTCATGTTGTCTGGGTCACTTGCGTAGGCGCGTAATCCCTCAATTTGCTCATAAGCTTCAGCAGTGACAGCAATGGCTTGCTGAAGTAGCATCGCAGTTTCATGGGCAAGGGCAATATTCAATTCAGATAGAATCGCGCGGCTGTCATCGGCTTCAGAATTTCGAAACATGCGCTCAGTACGATTGAGATCGCGCCACTGCTCATTCAAATAACGCAGTTCTGCGGTATTTACAGGGTTGGTTGGTAGATTCGCTAATTCCTGTGCAAACTCACACACCTTGGCATTGCTATAGCGCAAAACGGGGGCTTCCGAAGTCTTCTCTGCTGATTCCGTTTGTGGCTGACAGCCGACCATGACGACCATACTGGCAAGCAGCATAAGCATCTTCAATTTAATTGTATGTTGACTCACCAGAATACTCCTCATGTGTACAGTAAGTGTAACACCTGATCTGACGCAAAAGCACTGTTCCCGCTAGAAAAACTAACGTTAAAACCTTACTATGAAGCCAGTGCTCACCAACGCGAGGAGATACCAATGGCACAATGGTTAACCGGAGAAGTCATTGAGAATTATGCGTGGAATCAAGAGCTTTTCAGTTTGCGTGTGCGAACGCAGCCATTCGAATTTATTGCCGGTCAATTTGTGCGCCTCGGTTTAACCCATGAAGGCGGACGCGTGCAGCGCGCCTACTCATTGGTGAATGGTCCTGATGACAACGTGCTGGATTTCTTAGTCAACCGTGTTCATGATGGCTTATTCTCGCCAATGTTGCACGATTTGAAAGCTGGCCAAACCATTGAAGTTTCTCAGCCTCCTAGCGGCTTTTTTACGCTCAATGAAGTGCCTGATGGCGATAGCCTTTGGCTGATTTCTACCGGCACCGGCATTGGCCCTTACTTGTCGATGCTAAGTACCGATATTCCTTGGCAGCGTTTCTCTCGCATTCACCTCATTCATGCCGTTCGTTACGGCGCCGATTTAGCCTACCAACGCAAAATTCTCGATTGGGTTGAGGCGCACCCAGTCCAATTGAATTATCAACCGATTGTGAGTCGTGAGGATTATCCGGGTGCGTTGCGCGGTCGTATTCCCGCATTAATTGAAAGTGGTGAATTGCAGCGCGCGGTCAACGATGTACTCGACGAGCGAGCGCAAGTGATGCTGTGTGGCAACCCTGAAATGATTCGCGATGCCAAAGTTGTACTCAATGACATGGGCTTACCGAAAAACCTGCGTCGTAAACCTGGCAACGTCACCATGGAACATTATTGGTAATTATTGATAGCACTCTTTGAAAGGATAACTACATGTCAGAACACCATATTGTCGTTGTTGGTGGTGGTGCAGGTGGCTTGGAACTGGCCAGTAAATTGGGTCGCAAGTATGGCTCAAGCAGCAGTGTTAAAATCACACTCGTGGATAGGAATTTGACCCATATTTGGAAACCGCTTCTGCATGAAGTGGCCGCAGGGGCATTAGACGCTGATATGGATGGCGTGGATTATCGTGTGCAAGCCGCCGCGGCGGGGTTTCGCTTTCAACCCGGCGAGCTAACCGCAATTGACCGCGATTCAAAAACTCTGACCTTGGCGCCGATCCGCGATGATGCTGGTCATGAAATTGTTGCGGCGCGAACACTCCAGTATAACCATCTAGTACTTGCCATTGGCTCGGTGACCAATGACTTTGGTACCGCCGGTGCCGCTGAACATTGCTATTTCCTCGATAGCGTGAAGCAAGCGAAGAAATTTCACCATACCCTTATGAACACCTTTTTGGCGCTACAATCTGAGCGCTACCCACGACCCCTTCGGGTTGGTATTGTCGGAGCCGGTGCCACGGGTGTCGAGTTGGCAGCAGAGCTCCATAAATCAGCAGAATTAATTCGCAGCTACGGTTTCGATGACTTTGATTTAAAGCAACTTGAAATTGTCCTAATTGAAGCGGGCGAACGTATTTTACCAGCACTCAGCGAGCGCATCGCGGCAGCTGCAAGCCGTGAACTTGCCAAATTAGGCGTTAAAATTTGCGTTAACACCGCCGTTGAAAGCGTCAACAAAGACGGATTCGTCACACGTTCTGGCGATTCTATTGAGGCCGCGATCAAAGTTTGGGCGGCAGGAGTACGTGCGCCAGATTTCCTAGCAAACTTTGCTGGTTTAGAAACGAATCGTGGTAATCAATTGGTGGTGACAGATGTTCTGCAAACGACTCGCGATGCCTCTATCTTTGCGATAGGCGATTGCGCTGCATTTACTCAAGCGAATGGCAGCAGAGTGCCGCCTCGAGCCCAGGCGGCGCACCAAATGGCCGATTGCGTGTATGAAAATATTGTGCGCAGTTTAAAATGTCAGTCACTGAAACGCTTCACCTACAAAGACCATGGGTCACTGGTATCGTTGTCGAATTACACGGCTGTGGGCAGCCTGATGGGTAACTTAACCCGCGGCTCCATGATGATTGAAGGCATGATGGCGCGATTCATGTATAAATCGTTGTATCGCATGCACCAAGTTGCCTTGCATGGCTATTTCAAAACCCTGTTATACATGCTGGCGCAGGGTATTAACCGACGTTTACGGCCACGCCTGAAATTACATTGATGCTATGCAGTTAATTCCACCACACTAGCGTAATGGGTACATCGCCACCGGTGTACTCAAACTCAATATTTACTAGACCGCCGCTATCCGCGATGGCAACGAGACCATCACAGTCAACGTTCTCGGCGCATAAGAACTCATATTGATAAAAGCCGTATACGCCGGCAGATTCTTCAGTAAAAGGGTTTCCACTCAGTTCAACATTGTCGTATTTATAATTTGTACCAATTGGATCAGGCGTTGCGGAAATCACTTCAATAAGCCCTGTTAAGATGATGGTTGAGCCATCATCACCAGAAGCCGCCGCTGGAAACTGATCCACGAGAAGTCGATATGACGTGCCAAATTCGTAATTAAAGCTGAAAATGTCAGAAGCAACGGTGTCATCACCGTCTTCAACATCTGCAACTGCGTCGATAACAATCTTGGATTCAACACCAAAATAGGTTGGTGCTGAAGCGACATTAGCGATATACGTGTTTGGCTCTAGTGAGTCGTCTGAGTCACCGCAACTTGCTAAAAAGATTGTAGCGAAAAGGGCTGAGAATACGTTGCTTGTACTTTTTAATGTCATATTTTTTCTTTATCAGTTCGGTTGCACTGTACGTTGGTCGATAGCTTAATTTGTTTCGAAACCAAAGACCTTGAAGAACCCACTTCGTTAAATCAAATCGCTTATTTTGTATATTTCAAAATCGACATTGTCTGAATATGAAACAATCAACAAATCGTTATATACAACGAGAGCGTCAATATTATTCCCAACCTCTACTCGATAGATGGCGGTAAGCTCATCGCCGTTTAATTTGTAGGAGTAAATGAAATTCTCTTCAGCAATCATCACACCTCTATCATGAACCGCGATAATATTCCCACCACTCAAAACGAACGAATTGACCGAGTCAGGGAATTTTTGGGGTTCCGAAAAGCCACTTGAGGAGACACCCATTTGCCACACTGCGGTATGGCCTGTGAAGAATATAGAACCATTTCGAAATTCAATATCAGGCGAAAAGAGTTCGATTGCTGTGGTAAAGCCATCAACAAGCGAAAAATCTTCATTAAATAAACTGATCTTTATGCCATCGGACAGCTCCTCAAATACCACCATGGAACCATCATCTAAAGCGAATATATTATTAATCCAACCTTCAGATGTGTACCTGACGCCTTCGACAATCTGCCCTTGACTATCAATACAGAGTTCTTTTAGCTGTTGGTAGTTAGCATCTGAACCACCTCGATCAACCCAATACGCGCAATTGCCTTGAGACTCGAATATCACCGGGCTTACATTAGGGGATTCTTCACTCGTGTAGATGACATCAAACATATTGCTTTCTATGCGGTTTATACGCACATGGTTGACCATTAATGTTGCTACATCACCATTTTCTAAGGTCGCAATATTACTGGCTCCAGTGCCAGAGACTTGAATTTCACTCTCGACTAATCCAGATTCATTGATATTTAATAAGCTGACGCCGCCGTTGTGGCTGATAGCCAGGGAATTTTCGTAAATTGCATAGTTGCGACCACCCGGTAGCCAATAGGAGTCAAGATATTGGGCTTCGCGATCGACGATTTGAAAGGGAGACGTGCTCTCGTCTGGCTTATCTTGATTGTCGGAGCCGCATCCAGAAATCAGAACTATTGTGGAAATAAAAATTAAAATTCTTAGCATGAATAATCCCTTATACGTTTGTTGGCCACTTAACGTCGAGGCACTCGCATCGTCCTTGGCTAATAAAAATCATACCTGCAACAGTATTACCAACAGTTTGTTATTTCAATGTTATTTACAATATTCTCGTTACGGTTAATATGAAGAGCTATGTTAGAAGATTGGATCTGGGCGGAAATATTGTTTTTGATTGGTTATCAATGGGTTCATTTATTTATCTTGAATAAAAATATGTACACTTTATATGTTGGCGAGCCGCTATATGCAAACAGTGGTAAGTACAAATCATTAAGAGTTATACACTTTTTTATAGGGTTGGTCATTTGTATATCGAGTTCGATAGCCGTGTGAAAGCCGATTAACCAATATGGGAAAGTGAATAGTCCTGTAAGTTGAATTCAAGGAAACGTTTTTATTCGATGAATGAGTCAATTTAGATGATTGAATAATGAACGCAGCATAAAGAAAAATAATAGCGAGAAGGCGAAGATCGATGTTTTTGAAGCTATATAGACCGCAGCTAATAATTTATTTTGTCATGTCATTGATTGTCGGTGGACTAATCGCAATTGATAACGGATTAATAAGAGGCATCGGGTTTTCGATTGTATGTATGGTTTTTCTGTCTTTGTATTCTTATTTTTCATACAAAAAGAAAATATTTAAATAGGCGAATGAGATATTATTTGTATTGAATTTCAGTATTATCTTGAATACGAAGTCTCGATCGAGCGGGGCTTTTTTACCGCAGCTGATTTCTTTGTTCTTGTTCATGACTTCTCCAATTGCGTAGAGATTTCTTTCCATCTGGATTTAAGTCGAATAAAAAATCTACTTGTTAGGAATTAAAAATGAATATTGAAAAAATCCCGAAGTTGGGCTTTCGGGTGGTTGGACAGGAGCTAGACGAAAATGAAGTATGCTGCACTGGAAGACAAACCGCTTTACTCTTGCAGAAGTTGAACGAACTTCATTCCGGTACAGTATGGTACGCCTCGGACTTAGTTTGGAGTACTGGCGTTGTTGGAGAGTCTGGAACACCGATACGTTTGGGTGACTATAACAAAACAAGAAAAATATTAGGTAGCATCGATCAATTTCAATCTGGAATATTATTAGGGTTTGAAGAGGGGAATTTGCCAAAAAATTTCAAAGCAAAGCATTTTACCGAGGATATGCCATATTCGGAAAATGAAGGCGCTCTGATTGAAGTAAGACTCTTCGATACAACCTATTTTGAAGTTTATTTTTCTGATGCAAAGTTTGCGGACAAATTCGTTTCAACGGTTAAGTGCGATCTTATAATCCACTAAATCTTGCAGCCACTGAGCAGCAGGAAATTCAATAGCTCCACACACAAACGGTAGTACCTCACGTTTTCGTTATACGGGTCTAACGCTCATTCCTAGTACCCAGCTATACTACTAAAAAACAAGGAGTTATCATCCAAAGCTAGGACGATTCCCGCAAACTATTCCAGAGAATCACGCAGAGGTTTGCTTTGAACGCCGTAAAGATCTTCATTCTAAGGATACATAATGACTTTAAATGTGCCTGTTAAAAAGGACAAGGCGAATCAACAGCCCATCCCAAATATTTGGAGAAGTACGTTAAGTTTAATAGTTGAAGCAATTAAATCTAATGATTATTCATTGGTGAATGTAGATACTAGTATAAAGCCAATAAGTTTGTCGGACGCTACTAGAATTCAAGAGAATATTGAGGATTATGGGTGTGAAGTTTTAAGTCTTCGAGATGAAACGTGGATTACATCTGTATGCCAATGGATGGGGGGATATTGGGATGTGCTGATAGACCTATATACAGTAGAAGAAGGCAGAAGCGATTTAGCGCTATCAGTGAGAGTATACGAGCACGGCAGCGAATTTGAATTTGAAATAATGTCAGTTCACGTAGAATAACCTCTGGTACAAACACTTTGAACCCACAGCCTCTTCTCGACAAACTGGTTAGTCGGAGTCCTGATGTGTTTACTTTGGCGCTGGAGTGGGTGACTCGTTGCAAAAGGTGCTGCAAACTCAACAATGAAGCCAATTGTGGATCAGACCTTGAAACAAGCTGGAGCACCGACAACTTCAGGTACTGTAGCCGGAACAATCGCTGAAGGCGCAAACATCGGAGCAAGTGAAAAAGCAGCTCCAATGATTGCAGATAAGTTAAAAGGAAAAAATTAAGTGACTATTTTTATAACCTTGATAATTATGTATATGCTTGTTAGCTATTTCGGGGTTAGGATTTATTTTTGTTTTCAGAATGGATTAAAAGACAAGAAAAATTCACTATCAAAATTAGTTTTCATTTACCTTCTTTTTTTTCTGTTTATTCTGGTCGAAATACCGTTTGTCATTTTTTTTCCAGCATGGATTAGTGAGAAGTTAGATGTGTTCGAAAGAACATCTGAAACGACTATGTTTTTAATCCTCTTTGGTGTTGTTGTCCTGATTGGGGCGATATGGAAAGGACGCGCCTCTCGGGCTAATAATTTTTGAAAAAGAATTCTAATCAAAGCCTCGTTCATGCGGGGCTTTATTATTTAGCTAACGTTTGATTTTCTGATACTGATTATCCTGCCGATATCCTCGATTATGGTGATGAATTATGAGACGTGGTACACCAAATTGTGACATTGTCACTACAAACCGCATACGGTCACGTCAAATCCCACAATTAATGCAAAAATAGCGGAATTGCTGCTTTCCCCCAAAAAAATTTTTGATAAAAATTGGCTAGAAAGCTCACATTTGAAGATTTAGGCAATTTATCGTGTAGTATCATTAATAAATCCTATCTTATATCGAGTGCTGAAAGATGAAATCCATGTACGGAGAGGCGTTTACGTTCGACCTAGCTCAATTCAGAGCGGCTCATGACCAGGCAACACTTGAAGATGATAAAGTAGGATTCAAGACAGCCGTTAATATCTTAGAGTCATGGAAGTTTACTGATACTGAAAAAGCAATCGTTCTAGGCGATTTCTCTGGTGCGACATTTCGCAGAGTTAAGGGCGGTAATTTGGTTCGAAAACTGACGATAGATCGCCGTACTCGGGTTTCATTAATTTTAGGTATTCATAAGGCATTAAGAACGATGTTCATTCAGGACCAGCATCGGCTAGAATGGGTTAAGAACAAAAATCGAGCTTTCAACGATCATTCGCCCAAGGAGTTGATGCTCTCTGGCGCACTTATCGGTCTACATGAGATTCGTCGCTACTTAGATTCCGCGCTAGTGTAAATTTCACCCTCCAGACTCTCTTTAATGTCTTGGAAGAGCGCAGTTAAAATTGCTGTGTTACTGTAGGTAGTAGCTTGGCTGTTTTTTATAACGAATAACTTCTTAGCACTCACTGTCTTGCCGATGCCCTCGTTTATAGCGATGAATCATCCGACGTCGTACACCACATTATGACATCACCAATACAACCCGTTTCTCGTTCACTGCTATAGTTTGGCTAGTAGAGCCAAGGAGGGCAGTGATGGCAGGTAAAGCTGTTTCAATTGCGCGTGTGTTTACGCGCGCAACGCAGGGCATTGAGGCGCCGCAGGTCTCGGTGGAAGTCTGTTTGGCGGGTGGGTTACCAGGCTTCGCGGTGGTTGGTTTGCCGCAAGCAGGGGTGCGAGAAGCGCGTGACCGCGTACGTTCGGCGATTCTCGCCAGCGGCTATAGCTTTCCCAAAGCGATAAAAATCACAGTAAACTTAGCGCCGGCGGATTTACCCAAGTACGGTGCACGATATGATCTCGCGATTGCCATTGGTATTTTGGTGGCTGACGGACAAATCAGCGAACGTGCAGTTGCTGGTCGTGAGTTCTATGGTGAACTAACACTCAATGGCGATTTGCGTGAAGTGACGGGTATTCTTCCTGCAGTATTGGGATGTCGTGACGAAGGGCGTGAAGCGGTTATACCGCTCGACAATGCGGAGGAGGCTGCTGCGTTAACAGTGCAACAATGCGTTGCGGCGATTAGTTTGCGCGATGTATTTGAACATTTAACCAGTCCGTCGCCGTTGCCATACATTAAGCCGTCAACCGCAAAACCCCAGCTTACGCCGCATGGTGATATCGCCGATGTGATTGGACAAGAGCAAGCCAAACGAGCGTTATTACTCGCGGCAAGTGGTGGTCATCATATTTTGTTTGTGGGGCCGCCGGGCACTGGCAAAACCATGTTGGCGCAACGCTTACTCGGGTTGTTACCACCGCTAGATGAACGCGACGGGCTGGATGTGGCCGCCATTCGTTCGGTCAGCGGCACACTGCGCAGTGCACATTGGCAGCAACGGATACTTCGTGCGCCGCACCATTCCTGCTCGGCGGCGGCGCTTGTCGGTGGGGGCTCACCACCGCAACCTGGTGAGATTTCGTTAGCGCACCGCTCCTTATTGTTCCTTGATGAATTGCCGGAGTTCGCTCGACATGTTCTTGACTCATTGCGAGAGCCGCTGGAATCCGGGCATGTCACGATCAGTCGCGCCGGTCATCAGGTAACCTACCCAGCACAATTCCAATTAATTTGTGCGTTGAATCCGTCGCCTTGCGGTCACTTTGACGGAACGTTAGCTAGTGCTCGTGCAACACCTGATCAAATCATGCGTTATTTGGGAAAATTATCAGGACCGTTATTAGATCGAATCGACATGCAGGTGGATGTACCGCGACAGCCCGATGTGCTGAAGCAACAACATCAGCAGGCCGAGCCGGTCACGCCCGTTTGGCGTGACTATGTGCGTGAGGCGAGAGCCACACAACTTGAACGTCAAGGCTGTTTAAACAGTGAACTAAAGCCCAGTCAGCTCGCAGAGTTTTGTAAGTTAGACGACGATGATCACCAGTTTCTAGTGGCCGCGATTGAGCAATTTAAACTATCGCACCGTGCGTACCATCGATTATTGCGGTTAGCCCGTACCATTGCTGATTTAGCTGATGCCGAGATGATTTCCCGAACCCATTTGGCCGAGGCGCTCAGCTTCCGAGCCCTCGACCGCCTTTTACAGCAGTTACACGCGAGCTAGGGCTTGCTTGAATAATGTCAGTACTTGCTCGACATCGGAACGCGAAATATTCAAATGGGTCACAAGACGCATGCGTTGTGAACGTGCTGTTAATACGCCGTTTTCGCGTAAGTAATCGCTTACTTTTTGGGCTGCTTCAAGGTTTGCAAAATTAACGTACACCATATTGGTTTGCGCTGGCTCAACCTGCAAGTCGGCATGTTGAGTAGCAAGTTCAGCCAAGCCATCATGCAACAACTGGGCATGTGCGTGGTCGTCGGCAAGTCGCTCAATGTGATGATCTAAGGCATGATCCATCGCTGCTGCAACAATACCCGCTTGGCGCATGCCGCCACCGAGCATTTTGCGCCACCGGTGCGCGCGTTGAATAAACTTTTTGGTACCCACTAACATTGAACCAATTGGTGTGCCGAGGCCTTTTGAAAAGCAAATGGACACGCTATCAAAGGGTGCCGATAATTCAGCAAGCGACAGGCCAGTGGCAACACTGGCGTTAAACACCCGAGCGCCATCAAGGTGTAACTTTAGGCCATGCTTGTCGCACAATCGCCGTGCTTTCAACATGTACTCTTGCGGAATAACACGGCCGGTATGGGTATTCTCCAATGACAATAACCGGGTAATTGGAAAGTGTGGGTCGTCGGGCTTAATGCGTTTTTCAACAGCACTTAAATTCAAGGTTCCGTCGGCTTCAACTTCAAACGGTTGTGGCACAATGCCGCCAAGCACCGCAGCACCACCCGCCTCATAACGATAGGTGTGGTACTCTTGCCCAACCAGATACTCGTCACCACGCTGACAATGACTCAACAATGCCAGCAAGTTGGTTTGTGTCCCGCTGCTGGCGATTAAGGCCGCTTCTTTCCCGGCTAGTTTGGCAACACGTTGTTGTAGCGCATTAATCGTTGGGTCATCGCCAAAAACATCATCTCCCACAGGCGCTGCAGCCATGGCGGCCCGCATCGCAGCGGTTGGTTGCGTTACTGTGTCACTGCGTAAATCAATCATGGAAGCGAACCCTTCTCAACAATTAAAACTAAAGTTTACTGCGCATAGCCCCAAGCCGGCGGTGGCACATCAATCGGCTGACTTAAATCCACATGAACTTCAAAAATACGACCTGGTCGCGATAGTTTATAACTCATGGTTTTTTCATCAACAAAGCTAA
>AZIJ01010293.1_pt1 | contig 13362 bp, 8 predicted proteins | sample 359151 | NCBI WGS metagenome assembly AZIJ01 (sample SAMN02429718, study PRJNA222666) | marine sediment metagenome | biome: Sediment sample; isolation source: enrichment culture of sample MGS-ElMAX(UA) from oil contaminated site at the... | place: Egypt: El Max | collected 2013-01-23 | depth 9.22 m m | reverse complement strand
TGGGTCTTGAGTTTCTGCTGCCGTTGTACCCACTAACTCCACCCCAACAAAGGCAAAAATTGCGATCTGGAAACCAGCTAAGAAACCATCCAATCCTTTAGGGAATAAACCACCATGTGTCCACAAATTACTGACACTTGCCGTTGTTCCTAAATTATTAGTAAAACCTGTAAATATCATCCATAAGCCCACAGCAATTAATACAATAATTGCTGTGATTTTGACCATCGCAAACCAGAACTCCATCTCACCGAATAATTTGACAGTGACAAGGTTCAAACCAAGTACAAACAGAATGGCAACCGTACTAATCAATAACCCTTCTGCTGCACCAAAAGATTCACCACCATTGAAAAACTCAAGGTAATAAATAATTGCAGATAAATCTGCAATACCAATTGTGACCCAACAGAGCCAGTAGGTCCAACCCACAAAATAACCAGCCCAAGGCCCGATTAAATCCGTTGATAAGTCAATGAAAGATTTATAATTTAAGTTGGATAATAATAATTCTCCTAATGCACGCATTACGAAGAACACCATCAAACCAATCATCATGTAAATAAACAGAATTGATGGACCAGCTAAACTAATCGTTTTACCTGACCCCATAAACAATCCAGTTCCGATTGCTCCGCCGATCGCAATCAACTGTAGATGTCGATTGGATAGGCTACGGTGAAGTCCGCCTTGTTCAGCAGACTCACTCAGATTTTGATTCGACATTTTTACAAAAACGCTCCAATATTCTTAGTGAGCTAGCTCAGAGCCAAACCAAAAATAATCTTGCACCATTTATAGGCATCTTTTCTGATGAGTATTTTCGACAAGTTTCCAGCTAACCAATTCTTTGTGTGTATTACTCAATATTTCATGGGAGATACAATGGGCATCGATAATACGCACAAGAATGGAGCAACACAATGCACTTTTTTGACACAGCAGTTTTTAGAAAATCCGAATATTGACAATAAAAAAGCAGCCTATATGACTGCTTTTTTAAGTTTTACTGAACGAATCTTCAATATTTAGTCATTCTTTTGTTGTTTCTTTAAACGCTCTTCCCAGTAAGTTGCATTACGGATACCTAATTTCACTGGATCGAAAGTGAACTCTTTTACACCAGCTTTCTGCTGTTGTTCATAGTCTATCAATGCTTTCATGGTTGGCTTCCAGATGAAATAGGTCAAGATAATACCAATGATATTAATCCAAGCCATTAAACCTACGCCGATATCACCAATACCCCAGATATAACCAGTCGCACTAATAACACCATAAATTACTGAAATCATGATGAAACACTTCGTGATAAACATCAGTGAAGGCATCTTCATGATATAGCTGAGATAAGTAATATTGGTTTCAGCAATGTAGTAATACGCAACGATTGTTGTGAACGCAAAGAAGAAAACCGCTAATGCAACAAAGACTTGACCAAAACCACCGAATACAGTGCTTACAGCCATCTGAGTGAATGCTGGAGAACCGATCTCAATCGTTGCACCTACGTTTTGTACAATAAAGCTTCCAGCTTCTAAAGTCCCTTGTACGTTATACATACCCGTAATGAGGATCATAAATGCTGTTGCTGAACATACAAATAAGGTATCTACATATACAGAGAATGCTTGGACAAAGCCTTGTTGTGCAGGATGTTGGACTTCGGCAGCTGCCGCAGCATGTGGACCAGTACCCTGACCTGCTTCGTTTGAGTAAACACCACGTTTTACACCCCAACCAATTGCAGCACCAATACCTGCCATTGGAGAAAATGCATCAGCAAAGATCATTTTGATTACGCCAGGAAGTTCGTGAATGTTGATAATCACAATCACAAGCGCCATCAAGATATAACCAACAGCCATGAATGGAACAACAAACTCTGCGAAACGTGCGATACGCTTGATACCACCAAAAATAATGATGGCTAACAGTGTCACAATCACAACCAGAGCTAATAATTTATAAGCACCAATCCCAGCAAATACGACTGCACCCTCACCCGTAATCTGAGTGAATGCATTACCAACTGCATTTGCTTGGATACCCGGTAGGAATAAACCACAAGAGATAATTGCAGCGATGGCGAAGAGAATACCTAACCAACGTTGTCCCAAACCTTTATCGAAATAGAACGCAGGCCCACCACGATACTGACCTTGATACTCAACTTTATAAATTTGACCTAAGGTTGATTCGACATAAGCTGTACTCGCACCTAAAAAGGCAACAACCCACATCCAAAATACAGCGCCCGGGCCACCAAAACCAATTGCTGCAGCAACCCCAGCAATATTACCTACACCCACACGTCCTGAAAGCGAAACTGCCAGTGCCTGAAACGATGAAATACCTTGTGCTGATGAAGACCCATTAATCAGAAGCTTCATCATTTCTTTGATCTGTCGGACTTGGACAAATCGCGTTAAAACCGAGAAAAATAAACCTGCACCTAAACATAAATAGATTAGAGCTTTGCTCCAAATAATTCCATTTACCCAATCAACAATTTCTGCTGCACTCATAAACATCAACCTTTTTATATAATTTGAAAATATAGCGAACGATATATTTTCATTTGTCTGAGCAGGAGCAATATCTATGCCATTCAACCTACGCTATATGACAAGAATTGAACAACTGCTCGCAGACCTTCCATGGTAAAAGTGAATTGAACGAATATTTTGACTCAAAAACACACTGTATCTTACTTGTAAAAGTCTTATATCATGTTATTTTTCTGAGCACTTCCCTTTAACCAATGAGTTACGAAAAACGCCCTTTTTCTTTATTCCTTATTAAGAAAAATGGACTCGACGCATCGTTTTCGTAATTACTATACTTTTTAACTAATTTATAGAAAATTTTCAATTTAAAATATGGCAAAAGTTAAAACAGTTTACCGCTGTGAACAATGTGGTGCAGATCATCCAAAATGGGCTGGGCAATGCACTGAATGTGGCGAGTGGAATAGTCTCCTAGAAGTACGTATTGAACCCGTTGTGACGCATCGCGGTCAAACTAAGTTGGGCGGTGGCTATGCTGGTCAGGCAGCAAGTATTACAACATTAAATCAAGTTTCAGTTTCACATGAAACACGTCTTGCAACAGGTATTGGCGAATTTGATCGCGTACTCGGTGGTGGTTTAGTCACAGGCTCTGTTGTGCTGATCGGCGGCGATCCCGGGATTGGAAAGTCTACAATTTTATTGCAAACAGCAACGCACATGGCAGCGGCAAAGAGTTCTGCACTCTATGTTACAGGCGAGGAATCTCTTTCCCAAGTCGCCCTTCGCGCACAACGTTTAGACTTACCGACAGATCAACTCAAGGTTATGGCAGAAACCTGTGTTGAACGGATTTGTGAGGTATTGGCACATGAACGACCTGCCGTTGCTATTTTAGATTCGATTCAAACCTTATACACAGAAACCTTGCAGTCGGCTCCGGGTGGTGTTTCTCAAATCCGTGAATCAGCAGCCCTACTCACACGCTTCGCGAAAAATAGTGGAACTGCGCTATTCATAGTAGGTCACGTCACCAAAGAAGGCGCTTTAGCAGGTCCTCGCGTACTCGAACATATGGTTGACTGTGTATTGTATTTTGAGGGGCAATCTGACTCGCGATATCGTATGATTCGTGCAGTAAAAAACCGTTTTGGTGCAGTCAATGAACTGGGCGTATTCGGTATGACCGATAAAGGTCTCCGCGAGGTTGCTAATCCTTCTGCTATTTTCCTTAGTCGATATGATGAAGCGATTCCAGGTTCAATCGTCATGATTAGCCGTGAAGGTACGCGTCCATTATTGGTTGAAGTACAAGCATTGGTAGATGATGCTCATGGACAACCTCGACGTGTAGCACTTGGCTTAGAACAGAATCGTCTCAATATGCTGCTCGCTGTAATGCATCGTCATGGTGGTGTACAAACCTCTGGACAAGATGTTTACGTCAATGTCGTCGGTGGTTTAAAAATCACTGAAACAGGCTCCGATCTCGCGGTTTTGCTCGCATGTGCCTCTAGTCTTCGTGGTAAAGCATTACCACAACAATTGGCAGTTTTTGGTGAAGTGGGATTATCAGGAGAGATCCGTCCTGTACCGAATGGGCAAGAACGTTTAAAAGAAGCAGCAAAACATGGCTTTAAGTATGTGATTCTCCCTAAAGGCAACGCGCCTCAGAAATCAATTGAGGGAGTTCAGATCATTTCTGTCGCTCGCTTACATGAAGCACTAACTGAAGCTATGCAATTAAGTGATGAGCTCAGCTAGTGATTTAAACAATATTACTTGATCAATTGTATGATTGGATAAAATTTCAATAGGTCTGATTTTTAATGTAAAACGTAGAAAGCAGTTTTCTATATTTTAAAATAAAATCTATTGTGATTTTATCTTTTATAGCTCCTATTTCAAATTATAGGCTTAAATCTCACTCTGCTATAATCACTCTATTTAAAATAATAAATTAGCTCAAACTTACTGTTTATTATCAATAGACTATAATATTAGAACAACCATAAATGTGAGCTAAATAAATCCTTAATAAAAAAACATATTTTTCTAGTTGAAATTACTGACAAATGCCTGCATAAATACACTGACAAATTGGATTTAAATAGGAATTTTCGATGCAAGTACATCAGCGTGGCTTGATGGCAGCTTTATTAATGGCGACTTTGGTTGCAGCACCGATTGCAGAAGCAAAACGTGCAGGTGGCGGTAAAAGTCATGGTATGAGCCGTTCTAGCTCAACTAGCCAGTCGTACCAACAACCTCGTCAAGCGACTCCGACTCAACAACAAACAACTACTCCACAAAAGTCTGGTCCTGGTGTAGGTTCAATGGTTGCTGCTGGTGTGGCAGGTGCTGCTGTAGGTGCTGTTGCTGCAAATGCGCTTGCTGATGATAAGAATCCAACTGCAACAGAACAACAAGCTGCTGAACAAGCTCAACAAGAAGAAAAAGGTGGCATTCCTAGCTGGCTTTGGGTTCTTCTTGCAGCTGCTATCGCTTTCTTTGTGTTCCGCAAATTAGGCGCAAAAAAAAAATTAGCAGCCAATAACCCATACGCTCCAAACAACAGCGGTCAAAACAATTTTGGCCGCCCTAGCTCACCTCAATCAACAGCTCGTCAATCTGGCGATAACACCAATATCTTTGGTCAATCCGTCGCTGGTGGTGCTGCAACACAAGCGCCTTTCGGTGCCGCATCTATGAATAGCGGAAATCAGCTACCAGATGGCACTGAGCCTGCTGCATTCTTACGTATCGCACGCCAACGTTTCAATCATATCCAATCCATAAATAGCGCAAGCAATGTTGAAGAAATTCGTCGTTATTTAACGCCTGAACTTTATAACTCAATGTACAGTGACATCGTGGCAAACCAAGACCAAGATGTAGCTGAATTTAGTAATTTAAATGCAATGGTTGTTGAAAGCACGACAGAAAACGGTCAATACGTTGTAAGTGTTCGCTTTACGGGTACAGTAAGTGAAGATTTAAATAGCTTACCGCAACCGTTTACTGAGATCTGGCATTTTGTAAAACCTGCTGGCTCACAACAAGATTGGGTTGTTGCGGGTATTCAGCAATCTTAAAGCTTGAAAAATAAAAAAAAGAGCTGATCCGTCAGCTCTTTTTTATTGCTCAATTTAGGGCCTGTTGGCATTTCAGATTGCGAGCTATTCAGCTCTTATTTCGACAGAGAACACTTTTTAGATGATACAACGCATGACTTGCTAAATTTAATCACTCTAAATGGGCAAGTTATGATGCAGTAATGGCAAAATTAACTTTATCTCTATTAAAAGCTAAAAAAAGCCACCCTCTATTTCAGAGAATGGCGGAGTGTAAATGAAATCAAATTTAGCTACTTTATGACGTAGTAACTTAATACATAGGCAAATTAATACTAGTAGATAATTTTGTAGAAAAACATTCCCCGTTTGGGGAATAAACCCTATTTTTCACCCGCTTATTTTGCTCAACTCATCACAGAACAAGGTATTAAAACACTTATAAATAATATGATCAGTTGCTACACACTTTAACGTTGATTAAAAGATTCAGAACCAGATATTCACTCAATTTTATGAGCTATGCTTTAATTTTATCTCTACATCTAATTAAGTAACTGAAATCATCTATGATGATAGACATAAAAAAAAGCTTTGCCGAAGCAAAGCTTTTAAAGAAACGATTTTATATTTGTGTTGATGTATCAAGATACAAACTGTAGGAACAACCAATATAGACCGCCTGATAATGCAATCGTCGCAGGCAATGTAAATATCCATGCTGAAAGAATTGTCTTCACAGTCGCAAAGTTTAGACCTGACTTGTTAGCAACCATTGTACCTGCAACCGCACTGTTCAATACGTGAGTTGTAGAAACAGGCATCCCTAAACCATCCGCGGCAGCAATAGTGCTCATCGCAACAAGTTCAGCAGACATCCCTTGGCCATAAGTCATATGGTTTTTACCAATACGCTCACCAACAGTCACAACAATACGCTTCCAACCCACCATCGTCCCTAAACCCAGAGCAAGTGCTACTGCAACTTTTACCCAGTTAGGAATGTATTGTAGGAATGAGTCCAAATTACTGCGGTATTCTTTAACAACTTTCTCTTGGTCTTTATCCATCGCTGGTAAAGCTTCAGCTTTATCTAAGCGCTTGAATGTTGTTGTGCTTAAATACATGTCATTACGGATTTCACTAACAGCACCTTCAGGAATCGCTTTAAGATCACCATAAGTTGCTACACGCTCACCTAAATGCATTGTCATACTTGCTAGTGCTGGTACAACTTCAGCCGTTTGTTCTTTAGTTTGGATATATTTCGTCAATACATCACGGGCTTTTTCATCAGATAGCTCATTTTGATTAACATTCAAAACGGTTGCTGTCTGAACTGAAAGCTGTTCAAAAGACTGTAAATGATGTGCATCAAGGTTCTTATTTAAAGAATAAGCCAATGGAACCAAACCGATCAAAATTAACATGATTAAACCCATGCCCTTCTGACCATCATTTGAACCATGCGCAAAACTTACACCAGTACAAGTGAAAATTAAGATCGCACGAATCAATGGTGGTGGTGGCTTATTACCAACTGGCGGTTGGAATAACTCCATTTGACGCTTAAAGATTTTCTTTACTAATAAGAATAGGATCGCAGCAAAAGCAAAACCAATTAAAGGAGAGAACAATAAAGCCTTTCCGACTTTAATCACTTGATCAATATCAATCCCACTCGTTGCACCAGTCGATGCATTTAAAAAGTGGTTCATGATACCCACACCTAAGATTGAACCAATCAAAGTATGCGAGCTAGACGCAGGAATTCCTAAAAACCATGTTCCAAGATTCCATAGAATCGCCGCGATAAGCAAAGCAAAGACCATAGCAAAGCCAGCACCACTGCCGACATTCATGATCATTTCTACAGGAAGTAACGCGATAATACCGTATGCCACTGCACCACTTGCAACCATAACTCCCAAGAAGTTACAGAAGCCAGCCCACATGACTGCCACTGGAGCAGGCAAAGCATTGGTATAAATAACGGTAGCTACAGCATTCGCTGTATCGTGGAAACCATTTACAAATTCAAAGCCTAAAGCAATGAAAAGAGCCGTCGATAAAAGAATAACGGAATATAAACTCAAAGGTGGCACGTGTGCCAAATCTGCACTTACCTGAAAACCAATGTAAATCAATGTCGCGACAATGATCGTCAGGAACACCGGCATAAAGAATTTTGGTGTTGGTACATGTACATTCGTCGATTGTGCCGAAGCGTCGGCAAGCGGTGAATCCGAAACAGGAGGAAGATTTGAATTCATGTAGACGGCTAGAGGATAATAAAATCCCCTGTATTGTTTAATTAAATTATGACAATTATATGACAAAGCACTGTCACATAAAGCCAAAATTTCATGTTTTTAATACATTTTCTTGCCGTTTTTTGCGATAATTCAGCCCTGAATTTTTACTTATTTAAATAAAAACATATAGATAGAAAAAGACAAACACCGTAAAAACTGTTTGTCTGATTTTGCAACAAACGCAAATAAATATGACAACAGCTTGTCATATTTCATTCATGCGTTTTCTTTTTAAGCATTATTCAACTCAATTGTTACAGCCTGATGAAGCTTTTATGACATTTTCAAATTGAACTTAGCAATCACCTCTCCTTTTTGATGAAAATACGCGCTTTGGCTTCGCTTCTGTTACAATGCGCCTGCTTTTTCAATTTGTTATGTACTGGGGTTCTTTATGTCCACGCTTGCCACCCTACAATCCCTTCTCGCCCAACGCATCTTAATTATTGATGGTGCAATGGGGACTATGATTCAACGCCATAAATTAGAAGAAGAAGATTATCGTGGTGATCGCTTTGCAGATTGGGCATCAGACCTAAAAGGCAATAACGACTTATTGGTTTTAACACAACCACAAATTATTCAAGGCATTCACGAAGCTTATCTTGATGCTGGCGCTGACATTATTGAAACCAACAGCTTTAACGGCACACGTGTTTCAATGTCGGACTATCACATGGAAGACCTCGTACCAGAGATCAACCGTGAAGCGGCACGTTTGGCTAAAGCAGCCTGTGAAAAATATTCAACACCAGATAAACCTCGTTTTGTTGCTGGTGTACTCGGCCCAACATCACGTACCTGCTCGATTTCACCGAATGTGAATGACCCTGCTTACCGTAATATTACTTTCGATGAATTAAAAGAAAACTATATCGAAGCAGCACATGCATTGATCGAGGGTGGTGCTGACATCATCTTGATCGAAACTGTATTCGATACATTGAACTGTAAAGCAGCGATCTTTGCCGTTAAAGAAGTATTTAAGCAAATTGGTTATGAATTGCCGTTAATGATTTCAGGGACGATTACAGATGCTTCTGGTCGTACCTTAACAGGTCAAACCGCAGAAGCGTTCTGGAACTCTGTTCGTCATGGCGATCTACTTTCAATCGGCTTTAACTGTGCGTTGGGTGCAGATGCAATGCGTCCTCATGTTAAAACCATTGCTGATGTTGCTGATACTTTTGTTTCTGCCCATCCAAATGCGGGCTTGCCAAATGCCTTTGGTGAGTATGACGAAACACCTGAACAGACTGCAGCATTCATTAAAGAATTTGCTGAAAGTGGACTGATCAATATTACAGGCGGTTGTTGTGGTACAACTCCTGATCATATCCGTGCTATTTATAATGCGGTTAAAGACATTAAACCGCGTCAAGTGCCTGAAACGGTTCCTGCGTGCCGTTTAAGTGGTTTAGAACCATTTAACATTGATGAAAATTCATTATTCGTCAACGTGGGTGAACGTACCAACGTCACAGGTTCTAAAAAGTTCCTACGATTGATCCGTGAAGAAAACTTTGCTGAAGCATTAGAAGTTGCACAACAACAAGTTGAAGCGGGTGCTCAGATCATCGATATCAACATGGATGAAGGGATGCTCGATTCGCAAAATGCGATGGTACATTTCTTAAATCTCGTTGCATCTGAGCCCGATATTTCTCGTGTGCCAATCATGATTGACTCATCAAAGTGGGAAATCATTGAAGCAGGCTTAAAGTGTGTACAAGGTAAGCCAGTTGTAAACTCTATTTCCCTGAAAGAAGGTTATGACGAGTTTGTCGAAAAAGCACGTTTATGTCGTCAGTACGGTGCTGCAATCATTGTCATGGCCTTTGATGAAACAGGTCAGGCAGATACTGCTGCACGTAAGCGTGAAATCTGTAAGCGTTCTTATGATGTATTGGTCAATGACGTTGGCTTCCCTGCTGAAGATATTATTTTTGACCCGAACGTGTTTGCTGTTGCAACAGGGATCGAAGAACACAATAACTACGGTGTCGACTTTATTGAGGCAACGGGTTGGATCAAACAGAATCTACCTCATGCCATGATTTCAGGTGGTGTTTCTAACGTCTCGTTCTCTTTCCGTGGTAATGAACCTGTGCGTGAAGCGATTCACTCGGTGTTCCTTTATTATGCCATCAAACAAGGCATGACTATGGGTATTGTGAACGCAGGTCAAATGGCGATTTATGACGATATTCCAAAAGAACTCAAAGATGCTGTTGAAGACGTTATCCTGAATCAAAATCAAGGTGAAAGCGGTAACGATGCAACAGAAAAACTTCTCGAAGTTGCAGAGAAGTTCCGTGGTCATGGTGGTGCAGCGAAAGAGGCTGAAAACCTTGAATGGCGAAATGAATCTGTTGAAAAACGTCTTGAATATGCACTGGTTAAAGGCATCACAACGTATATTGATGAAGATACTGAAGAAGCACGTTTAAAAGCCAAACGTCCACTTGATGTCATCGAAGGCGCTCTCATGGATGGCATGAACGTAGTCGGTGACTTGTTTGGTTCGGGCAAAATGTTCCTACCACAAGTGGTGAAATCTGCACGTGTAATGAAGCAAGCCGTCGCTTGGCTGAATCCGTACATTGAAGCTGAAAAAACGGGTAGCCAATCTAAAGGTAAAGTGTTGATGGCAACTGTTAAAGGCGACGTACACGATATTGGTAAAAATATTGTCGGCGTGGTGCTTGGTTGTAATGGTTATGACATCGTTGACCTTGGCGTGATGGTGCCTTGTGAAAAAATACTACAAACTGCGATTGATGAAAAATGTGACATCATCGGTTTGTCTGGTTTGATCACCCCATCTTTGGATGAAATGGTGTTTGTTGCTAAAGAAATGCAACGTAAAGGCTTTGATATTCCACTGTTGATTGGTGGTGCGACGACTTCTAAAGCGCATACCGCAGTGAAAATTGATCCACAATACCAAAATGATGCTGTGATTTATGTGGCGGATGCGTCTCGTGCTGTCGGTGTGGCAACCACCCTACTTTCTAAAGAAATGCGCGGTAACTTTATTGCAGAACACCGTGCTGAATATGCCAAAATTCGTGAACGCTTAGCCAATAAGCAGCCAAAAGCAGCCAAACTGAGTTATGCAGAATCAATCAAAAATGGTTTTAAGGTAGATGACAATTATGTGCCGCCAAAGCCAAATGCTTTAGGTACGCAAGTCATTACTAATTATCCATTGGCAACACTGGTTGAATATTTTGACTGGACACCATTCTTTATTTCTTGGAGCTTGGCGGGCAAATTCCCAAAAATCTTAGAAGATGAAGTGGTGGGTGAAGCTGCAACTGATTTATACAATCAAGCGCAAGTGATGTTGAAAGACATTATCGAGAATAATCGTTTCGATGCGCGTGCGGTGTTCGGTTTATACCCTGCACAACGTACAGGTGCAGATACGGTAAGCGTGTTTGATGAAGCTGGTCAGAGTGTTACACATACATTCGAGCATATTCGTCAGCAATCTGACAAAGTCACAGGTAAACCAAATTTATCTTTAGCGGACTTTATCAGTACCTCTAAAGACAATACTGATTATCTTGGTGGTTTCACTGTGTCGATCTTCGGTGCAGAAGAACTTGCAGATGAATATAAAGCCAAAGGTGATGATTACTCTGCAATCTTGGTTCAGTCTTTAGCTGATCGTTTTGCAGAAGCTTTTGCTGAGCATTTGCATGAGCGTATCCGTAAAGAGTTCTGGGGTTATAAAACTGATGAAATCTTGACGAATGAAGAATTGATCAAAGAGAAGTATGTCGGTATTCGTCCTGCACCAGGCTATCCTGCCTGCCCAGAGCATTCTGAAAAAGCGGTGTTGTTTGATTGGTTAGGTTCAGAAGCGAAGATTGGTACGAAGTTGACTGAACACTTTGCCATGATGCCGCCATCTTCTGTAAGTGGTTTCTATTATTCACACCCTCAAAGTGAATACTTTAATGTCGGCAAAATCTCTCAAGATCAGCTTGAGGATTATGCAAAGCGTAAAGGCTGGACACTCGATGAAGCGAAGCGCTGGTTAGCACCGAATTTAGATGATTCGATTGGGTGAAACCTAATATATCCGTTCATTACTGATTATTGAGCAATGAACGGATATATTTAACTTAATTGAATTTTACTTCTTTTTTATCTCATATCGAAATTAAGTATTCGACTAACTCTACTGGGCTTTTTAAAAACTTCAACATGATGACTATCAACTTTAATATAATTATTTCTTACATGCCATGCAGATACAAATTTACCAACGTTCTCAGTATTTCCATCTAATGCAGAATAAGAAAATTTAATATAGGGTTGATTTGAATTTAATAATCTTTGTAGTCTCTTATCAGAATCCACAGAGTGCATATAAAATACTCCATCTTTATCTTCCACATCCCAATAATCATTAAATAATATATTTCCATAATAACTTGCTTCTACATTACTTAAGACAATACTTGCAGACCAAACACAACTTGTTATTTCAATATATTCAGAACACTGTCTAATATTAAAATCAAGTTTAGAAAATAAATTAGCCGCATATAAAACTGACAATGATTTTTTATAAAAAACTATTGCTTGATTACGTTTATTTTTATTAAAAAATATTACCCCTTCTGGATTATTAGCAACAGCATCAAAATTATAATATGCATCGGGTCTACTATAAGGTGTTCTCAAGCATGACACTAAGGATAGGCTTAAAACCACAATTAAAATTCTATAACTTACATTTTTAATTTTACTCAAAATTTTTCCTTTTTTATTTTAAAACAAAACAGTCATTATGTTAAATGAAGTTTATAAAAGGAAAAGTTTGCATAAATTTTTCTAATACATGAGGATTTTTCTTTAGGCATTGCATGGATTTTTCTCGCGTAGAAATAGGGTCAAAAATATCTATTCCCCTTGAATAAGAAATACCTTCTAACGCTATTTCTTCTGTTTTTGATAGCCCAGAGCTTGGTACAAATCCAATAACTAAATGAATCTTCGCTAATGAGTCTTCGAAATCTATAAGATCAAACATGTAAAGTGGTATTTCCTCTTGATTTAAATTGTTAATACACAGTTCAATCCTTTGTCTAAACTCATTTAAATTAATTGCTTTTGAAAATAGACAGCCAATAGCAAATCCAAGATCAAAACTTTCTTCTTTATGTATTTTCCACATACTTAAATATTTCTAAAATTAACATAATACGCCTTATTCGAAATATTTTAAGTTTTTTATTTAGTATCAATATCTTAATTAAGTCTTTTTAGAATTCAACGCACTGGAATGGCTTTTTTGTGACTATTCACCTTCCACTTCGACTTTTTTTTACGATACTTTTCATAACTTTAATTAGTGCATTTTGACAGGATTTTTGTCATTCAGCAAGAAAAAGAGACTTACCCTCACTACTGTCCCATAGTTTGCTTTAAATAAAAAAACCTGAG